>Ga0209434_1000335_pt1 | contig 23792 bp, 19 predicted proteins | sample ETNvirnome_2_300_FD_184068 | JGI IMG/M metagenome (GOLD analysis project Ga0209434, IMG submission 184068) | Marine viral communities from the Pacific Ocean - ETNP_2_300 (SPAdes) (version 2) | ecosystem: Environmental > Aquatic > Marine > Oceanic | place: Pacific Ocean | collected 2013-06-22
GCGCAAGTTGGCCCCATGATACGCCAACCGGCAGGCATCCCAGGAATGCCCCAGCAGCAGACCTTCCCCCAGAACCAAGCGGTCGGTCTGAGGGGTCTCGTCGCTGGCGGGCGGGTCTCTCCTCAGAGGTACGCCGCAGGGATCGCCACCCTGCCCCAGGGGAATGTTTTACGTTCAGGAGCCACGGCAGGCGACTTCCCCGTGGGCGACACCACAAGCATTGGCCGGGTAGGAGATGAATACCCGACGATGCTCACGCCCGAGACCATGGGCGGTGGCATCATGCAGGGGATCAGGATGCCTGGGGAGACGCGAGGGTTCCAGTATGGTGGCGGCATCGGAACGGACCCACGTACCAGCCCAAGGTTGAGACCCCTAACAGACGAGAGGCGCTTGGGACGCCAGCCGATAACAGGGGAGATGTCTCCAGAAGGGGTGCGTTTATCCGCGGAGGCTGCCGAGAGAGCGCGTCAAGTGGCCCAATGGAAAACGCTTTCAGACGACCCAGGGGGCTCCCGCTTCCCTTCTTACCCAGCCCCCACCACGGGAGAATATGACAGCCGGTTCCTGTCTCCTCCCGCCGCGCCCCCGCCCGCCACCGCCGTAGCGACGGGACCAGCAGGCGTCCCCAGGGTTACCAGGGGCGCGGCAGGCAACGCCGTGCTTGCGGGCGGAACAGGACAGCCAGCCGTCGCACCCACCAGCATCGAAGACATGTATGCGGCGCAGTTGGCGAAGCTGCAAGGCACGGGCGGCATCAGCCCCTACGCCGACGAGCGGGCTGAACTGGCACGCATGAGGGAAAAGATGGCGTCCAACACTGCCCAGGACAAGAATTTCCTGATGATGCAGGCCGGTCTGGGGATCGCCGGGGGAAGAAGTCCTTATCCTCTGGCAAACCTGCAAGGAGCCCTGCCCGCTCTGTCTGATTACCAGAACAGGCAGACGGCTGCCGACCAGCAGCGCTTGGCTTACCTGAGTGCATCCACGGGTCTCACCGCAGCGGAGTTGGCAGGCAGCACCGCCACCGCCGAGCAGGCCATGAACCTTGTCAAGATGCAGGAGACCCAGCGGCAGCACGAGGAGACGAGCGAGATTGCGCGACAGGAAGTGGCTGTGAGAACGAGGCAGGCTGACGCATCGTTCTTGGGCAGCAAAGCCCAGATGCAGAACGCCCTCACCAATGTTTTCAAGGCAGAGCAGGGGCCGGAGGCCCTTCGCTTGTTTAACGCTATCGCCAGCGAGCCCGACCCCGCCAAGAAAGCCCAGTACATGCGCCTGTTCGAGTTGAAGCATGGTGGGCGACACGGGTTCCTGGCGTCGAACGCCGCCGCGCAGTCGTGGCAGAGGATAGAGGCCACCGTGGTCAAGGCCCTGGCTATCGATCCCAAGTTCAGCACTCTCGCCACAGGCTCTACGGCAGAGCAGAAGAAGTATGCCGATGAGTTGTTCAAACGAACAGAGGCGAAGTTCCGTGAGACGAACACCCACCTCACCGGGTACGCCGATGCTCGTGTAGCAGCCAGAAAGAACGCCCCCAAGACGAGAATAAAGATGGATAGCGCAAGTGGCCTGAGCGAGTGATCGGCCCCCATGTCATATATTATCGAACTTCCTGACGGGCGTGAGGTTGAGGTTGAGGACGACGTAGAGCCCGAGCAGGCCCGTCAGAATATCATCTCACAATTCCCTGAACTCTTCCCCGACATGGAGAAGGAAGACGAAGGCCCCGACTACACCCTGGCCGAGGGGGCAGTCGAGTTCGCCAAGGCTATCCCCCGTGGTGCCGTCCAGACCGTGGGCACCGGACTGGAAGGCCTGGGCGCGATTGGGGCCACCGCTGGCCAGGGAATAGACGCAGCCCTGGGCACGGACTGGTTCGACCCCATCGAAGAGAACGAACTGGTCAAGGCGGGACGCAGCCTCAACCAAGCCATGGACGAGAGTTTCCTGGGAGCCGACCCACGTCTCAGGGAGACGCTCCCCAACCAACTTGGCGCGGGGCTGGGATCGGTGGCGTCGTTCTTCCTGCCTGGGCTGGGGCAGGCGGGCCTCGCAACCAAGGCCTTCGGCATGGCGGGCATGGGCACCATGGCCCTGCTCAAGAGCGGCACGGCTCTCGGGCGCACGGCTGGCGTGGTGGGAGCAACCCGCTTCCCCCTCGCCATGGGTGTTGGTGCGGGCGAGGCGTCCCAGCGTCTCCAGGCTGCCAAGGATGCCGGGATAAAGGTGGACCCGGAGATCGAAGCCGCCGCCATCGCGGCTGGCACCCTGATCGGCCTGACGGAACTGGCTCCCGTCGAGTTCGCCATGAGGCGGTTGTTCGGTCAGGTGGCCCTAGACAGTAAGTTGGGGCTGACCATCCTCCAGCGTGTTGGACGGGGTATTTTGCAGGGCTTTGCGGAAGGTGGGCAGGAAGCTGTTGCCAGCATCCTGCAAGACCTCACCGAGAAGGGCCTCTACAACCCCGAGAAAGAGATCGCGGAGGGGGTCAGCACCGAGTTTGGCGTGGGTGCATTCGCGGGTGGTATCATCCAGTTGGCCCTGGATGCGGCCATCCCAGGCAAGATGAGGGCTCCTCCGAGGCCTGCGGTGGTCCCTGGAGCCCCTCCCACGACACCAGAGACCCCGTCACAGCAGCCTATCGGCCCCGAGAGGCAGCTTCCCGCCCCGGACAGGACAGACAGCAGCACATACGAGGCAGTGTACGGGGAGGTTCCGGGCATCGATCTGGTGAAGCTGGTCGAGAGCAGGCTGGCCAGAAACCAAGCCGACGAGGAGTTCGAGGAGTGGAAGAAGCTCCGCGCCACCGACGAAGCCTTCAACGAGGCCACCAAGGGACGCACCAAGGCGCAGGAGAGCACCGTATCCCAGGTGCGTGTCGCCAACGAGAACTTCAAGACCGAGCAGTTCAAGATCAGGGAGTTGCCCAAACCGCTCCAGGATAAGGCGATCGCCATCCTCAAGCGTCGTCTTCCGGCTCCCGTCAAGGACAAGAACATCTTCGAGATGGAGATGTCGCTGGGCGAACTCATCGACCTGGGCGCGACGGAGGCCGAGGTCGAAGGGCTCTATGCCGGGAGGTTCCCCGAGACGTATCTGATCGGCACCACCGAACAGGACGTTGTCGATCTCGCCCAGTCCAAGAACATCAATACCGGCAACAAGAGTTTCGACGCCCTGGTCAGGTACGTCACCGGCACCGACACGTTGGCCGAGACCAGCGCCTTCGATCGGGTGCTGTTGCGTGACGTGCTCAACCGGGTGGACGGCTTCAAGAAGCCCACCGACATCACCAAGGTGCGCGAGGAGGATTACTCTCACGAGAACTATATCGCCGCCGAGGACATGGTCATCGAAGAAGGCAAGTTCAACGCCGCCAAGATTGGCCGGGAAACAGGGTTGAACCCCCCTGCTGTAAGACAAATCCGCGACGACATGGTGACCCAGGGGCTCATCACCAAGCGCGGCAACCAGTACCGTGCCACCATCAAGCCACGCCGACCCGACGTGCCTCCTCCCGTCACCACCCCTCCCTTCAATAAGTTCGAGGGGGAGGTCAGCCGCACCTACGAGGTCGAGCAGGTTCCAGTCAAGGGCCAGCGTGGCAAGACCCAACCCGCCGTGGTGGCCAGGGGATATTCAGACGAAGCCCAGATCAACCAAGTCGGCAGGCGCGTCATCGACACGTTCGAGAGTGAAGAGGAAGCGCAGGCAGCGGCGCAGAAGATGCGCGAGGTCACGACTGATGCGGCTTCCACAGCGGAGTTCCTGAACCAACCCGACCCCACCACCGACGCCGTTCTCAGAGAAGCCTCTTCGGATGCGATAAACGAACAGCGTGACCGTGGCAGGGCGGCGGGTGCAGTGGGCATCGACCCCAACGGATCGATGGTTCAGCGCGTCAAGGCGGCTCTCCAGAAGATCGCTGCCAAACGGGGGCTGGCCAAGGTAGGGGTGCCCATCAAGCTGGTGGACAAGATCACCGACTACCTGGAGAACGCCCCTCCAGGAGCGGAGGGTACTTACACAGCCCGCACCGTGGTGCTGGCCATCGACAACGCCGTCAACAGAATTCCCCAGGACGCCACCGTCGAGGAGATCGAAGACGCCGTCGCCCGCAACCTCGCCGAGGTGATGGATCACGAGATATTCCACGCCCTCCTGGAGAGCGGGGTCATCACAGAGGCCGAGTGGAAGAACCTCTTCAAGTACGTGACGACGAAAGCACGTCCTCTCGGGTTGCAGAAGCAGGGCATTGGGCCGAGAGAGGGCAAGACCTACTGGGAGGAGGCGTTCCAGACATATGCAGAAGTGGTGTCGGCAAAGGCGGCACAGCAGCGGGCGGCTGGCGTCAGCGAGGAGCAGATAAGGATCAACGCCGAGCAGTACATTGCCGAGGAGGCGATGGCCGAGGCGTTCCGTGACTGGGCCAACAACAGGTCCACGGTCACCGGCAGGCCTGCAAGTATTTTCCAGAAAATAGTGAGAGCCATACGAGAGTTGGGGAAAGTTTTTGGTGCGAGCGGGGTGGCTCGCGCAGAGGACATCTTCACGAGGTTGGAGAGCGGCGAGGCAGTGGCCGAGACCGAAGCCCGAGGAGACCTTGTCGCGCAGCCAGGGGTAACCAAGTTCTCCATCTCCGACATCTCCGACCCGCAGTATGAGGACATGCGCGGGCGGGGCATGAGCCTCAAGCTGGAGTTCGCCCCAGAGCAGGCTGTCCTCATCGTCTCGACAGGAGACAGGACCGTCGAGGTCAGGGGCAACCCAAAGATTGGCGGGGAATATATTGGAGATCGCCTGGACCGTGTCCTGGATGCCATACCGAGACGCGCCGACATCTCGTCTCTCTTCGCTGACCAGACCGCCCACCTCCAGCCGGGGTGGGGTGACGGCATCGTGGATGCCCTGGAGTTCGAGGATGAGATGCAGCGCCGCCTGTTCGCTGGGGTGGAGAAAGCAAAATACGCCATCGATCCCCAAGGCAAGAAGATCACCAACCCCGGTTATCTGTTCAAGGGGCTGGCCAAGTTGGTGGTACAGCAGGATAGCCCTGACACGGTACGGCAAGTTGTCAGCGAAGATGAGCAATTCGTACTAGAGGCCCTCTGGACGCACAAGGGTGGCGACAAGCCGCCAACCAAGGGCGAAATAGCTTCGGTTAGGAAGCAACTGTACGACGCCACACAACAGGCCCTGGCTGACTACCCCGACACCATGTCGGTGTGGAGAGTGGGTGCGCTAGACGCGAGAGCACGAGGTGCCCCGGCTGGCTTCCCGGCGTCCTTCACGACCAACCCGGACTATAACTTCCGGTCCATGCTGCCGTGGGTGACGGACCCCGAGGCACGGCTGGTGGAATACTGGGTCGAGAAGAAGGACATCCTCGCCGCCCCCAACGCCGTTCTCAGGCCGGGCAAGGGATCGGACATGGAGCACGAGGTGGTCATCGCCATCGGCAACGTGCGCCCACCCGACCTCGACACCAAGTTCTCCATCACGCCCGAAAACCTCATGGCCATGACGCCAGAGGGCAGGATCAACCAACTCAAGCGGCTGCCCGTCATGCAGCATTTCAGGGGGGTCAAGGTTGCCGACATGCTGGAGAGGGCTGCCGACCCAGAGGACCGTGTCACCATCGTCCTGGTCTCCCCCGACTACTACCTCACGGCAGCGACGTCCGGTCACAGGAACCCGCATCAGGTTCCCATCTATGCCGAGAACGCAGCCAAGGGAATGCGTCTTGACGAGTTCCCCCATCTCTCCACCACACATGAGGAGGGGACTGACTACATCGCCTCGGCGGGAGGCCACAACGGCAGGCATCGGGCGAGAGCCCTCAAGCGGCTTGGCTACGATCTGATCCCGGTGGTCATCTACACCAACTCGGTGAGGTGGGGACAAACAGGCATGAACGAGCGGCCCAGCGGGCTCATGGGACAAGACGAAACCGATGAGAGTATGCAAGATTTCCCAGACAGCATTGCCTTCCCCGTCGAGCCTGGACACTCCAACGGGGCGGCAATTCTGGCGAGGGAACTCAACAAGCCGCTTGGCAGGAAGCCCCACCTGATCGGAGGCATCGCCCCTGATGACGACCTCCTCATACAGGCCAAGAAGATCGTCTACGGCACCTTCCCCATGTATCACCGTATGGATAGGGAAGGTCTTGTCGAAGGGAAGACCTTGGAGGAGCGGCTGGACGATACCATCCTCAGTAGGGCTCTCCCCGTCCTCGCAGACAGGATGCGACAGGTCGCCATCAACAATGGAGCAGAGCACTCGTACCTGTCGGGGGCATGGGGGCAGTACAAGGACTTCCAGGAATTTGCCATCGGCTTCGAAAGCATCTTCCCGGCTGGCTCCGACATGCAGGGTATCAGCAACACGGCAGCGGAAGCGCTGATGTGGGCGAAGGCCAACAACCAGGACGCCGCCTACGCCGCCATGGAGGTGCCGGATGACTACTCCAACCTCGACGGCAACGCCCGCCCCGGCCTGACCGTCTTCTTCTACCCGGTCGATCCGATCTCCGGCAGAGCGCACGACTTGTGGAGTGTGCAGAATTTGGTGGAGGACTTCTCGACCAAGAAGATCGGCGGGTTCACGGTGTTCAGATCGGACGAGGCCAACAACCAGCCCTTCTCCCAGGGCTTCCAGGGAATGCGGTTCATCTGGATGCCCGAGTACACGATGGGGCCGTCGAGGCGAGTGGACGATGCTTCCCTTCAAGAGGCCAAACTTGAAGCACTTGACGAATTACAAGAAATAGCACATAATATAGAAAGACGTGGTACAGGTAGCGCACAAGTATCGCACTACATTGCTGTCACGGCTGAGAGAGGAAACTATGACCAAGTCATCGAACAACTCGTCACCCCCGAACGTGACCCAGCAGACGCTGGCCCTCTTGGAGAACACGGGCCGTGGCGACGGTCTGTTGGCGACAGCGTTGAGGAGGCAATTGAAAGAGGCCGAGGGCGGCGAGGCGAGGCCGACCGCTTTGGTGACCCACAACTCCCCCTCGAAGGCAAATACTCTCTAAGCTACCGCACCGTTACCCCGGAGCAGAGGCAGCTACGTCGCTGGGCCGTTGACGTGCGGCGGGTCGGCAAGTCCACCATCACCCGATACTTCATGGCATATGACCGAGACGACGCCATGAATAAAGCCTACGCCTCGCCGCTGATCAACCGCGCCGGGTTCGATCTCCATAACTTCCGAGAGGATGACCCCTCTCCGCGCAAGTATTCCCTGGGAGATATTGAGCAATACGAACGGGAAGATGACCAGTTCGGGTCATCTCTGCTCCGTGCCATCTACGACATCCCCATGGACACCAACGCGGCCAGCGTGTGGCTCGCCACTATCGTGAAGCCAGAAAAAATCAAACGCAAACGCATCATGAGGGAAGCGGAGATGCGGCGAAACAAGGCCGGTGATCTTATCCGGTCGATGGAGCCCACAGGGGAAGTCGAGGAAATTGTCATCCCGGCGCAGCCCGCGCTCAAGGGCACCAAGCTGGCCGAGGTAAGGTTCCTGGGTCTTGACCAATGGCTTATGAAGAAGGGGAAAGACACCGTCACCAAGGATCAAATCCTCAACTACATTGCCAAGAACAACATGCCGGTGATCGAAGAGATCGCCCACGAATACGAGGGCTGGGATAACTACCGCCTGCACGGCGGCAGGAATTATCGCGAGTTGGTGCTTGCATTCCCGTCTGACCGCATGAGGATTTTCGGCATACGTCAGCCCTCGCAGGAAGACGTGCTGGCTCTCGCCAGAAATCGTCGCGACCACAATGTCGTCAAAGAAATCATGGGAAAGTTTTGGGGTGAGACAATCACCTTTGGCCCCCCGGAAAAACCTGTGTTCGACGGCACAGGGAGACGCCGCCTCCAAAGGCTCCCGGCTTCTCAAGACGAAGTCCGCAAACAAATCATGGGAGAAAACGACCAATACCCCATCTTGGCCAATGGGCAGAGGATAGGGGCTGTTCGTAAGGTGAGAAATAATCGCTGGGAGGTCGAAGGGGATCGGTTCACCGGGAGTAGGCGTCACGAGACCGGGGATGCTGCCATGCAGGCGGCAAAGCGCATCTTCTTTGACAACCCCAACCTCACCTCCGTATACGGGATGACCTTGAGCGAAGAGGCATACAAAAAAGCAAGCGCCGAAATAGAGGAGGCCCTTACCAAGGACGTGGCCTTGGACCCCCAAAATTGGCTTGAAGTTGCCGCCGAGGACTTGGGCGTTCATCAAGACCCAGAAACCGGCAAGACTGTTGTCACCAGGGACGTGAGGCGCAGTCACCACAGGACCATCGCCAACTCCTTCATGCACATACGCCTTGCCGACTTCACCGACGCCGAGGGCAACAAGGTTCTCGTCATCGATGAAATCCAAGCCGACTGGCATCAGCGCGGCATATACGAGGGGTACTTCGCGGGCGTTCCCAGGGTTTCAATAAGAACGATCCCCTTGGCGCAGGCCAGGGCAGAGGGCCTTATAGACGCATCTCTTGAGGAGCACATCGAGTCCTTCACTGACGTGGACGCCGAGGGTAACCGCACGATTACCGTGGGGTCCATTCGCAATTTCTATGCACAAAAAAGGAATGACAACAACGATCTTGTGTCAGACGGGGTGCGCGACAGGAAGCAAGTGGCGATTGGGAGAAAGGGTTTTGTGTACGATGTCGTTTACAACCAGACCGACGCCCCTGGCAATTTCAAGAAGATTAAATACGACGACAGCGAAGGCGGCAGCGGCGTTTATCCCGACGCTCCCTTCAAGAACGAGTGGGTCCAGATGGGGGTCCGCCACGCCCTACAGGTGGCCCTCGACGGCGGGTATGACAAGATTGCCTGGACAACAAAGGAAATTCAGGTCGATCGCAACGGCTCCAGAGCGGAGGATTTGTTCGAGAGGGTCTACGAGCACATCACCCCCCAGGAGATGAAGCGTATCGGGAAGCCATACGCCGCCAAACTCTACACCGAGGATGCCCTTGCTGAAATTCAAATCAGTGAGGAGGACGGGGCGGGCGGCTTGGTCTATGACATCGTTGACAATAACGGTGTTGTATTGAACGAAATAGCCTATCGCGACGAGGAGGAGGCCTTCGAGGCTGTCCATGAATACGGTAATTGGATCACCGGGCAGGTGGCAGAGGTGATGGAGGGGGAGGAGGCTGGTCCTACGTTGTTTGAGGAAGCCCGTCCTACTTGGATAGTGTGGATGGGAGAGGAAGGGGCGAAGGCGAAGGGGTACGACGGGGTCGATGATTACGCCACCCAGAACGAGGCACAAGGGGAAGACCCGAGAGAAGAAGACCGGCTCAAGGCCCAGAACGCACTGGACATCAAGAGGAACCTGACCCCTCTTAGCAGCACATTTCCAGCGGGTAGCCCGAGGTCAGAGGGCTACGTTAAGAAGGCGGGGGATGATGTTATCCTTGGCGTTTTCGATGACAAGGAGGCTGCCGAGGCCATGGCCCAGGACCAGGGGTGGTGGCTCAAAGTAGACAACGACGAGGTCGTTACCGAGAAATTCGAGGACGAGGATGACGCCAACACTTACTACTACGAGAACCACGAGCCTCGTGTCGAGCCGAGGGAGAGTGAAGAGGAAGCAGAGAGGGAGGACGTTAGCCTCCACGCCATGGAACTTCCCAAGTCCATGCGGGAAGCCCTAGCTGGCGAGAAGCCCGGCAAGTTCTCCATTCAACCTCTCCAATATTACAGGGATCGCCTCCACCCCAACACCTACGCAGACGCCATGCAGACGCTGAGACCCCGTGCCGGTTCTCAGCAAGAAATTCTAGGGTATGTGAAGACGGACAAAGGCAAGCCTCGTGCCGTTGTCGCCGTCAAGGGCTACAGGGTTGGCAGCGACGGCTTCGGGCTCAAGTACATGGAGCCCCAGGAAGAGGACATCATCAACACCACCGGCATGTCTCTTATTGAGATGCTCCCCACGATGATGGCTGACCACGCTGCCGGAAAGAACGTAACAGTTTCCCAACCAAAGAAGGGGAAAAGTGAGTGGTGGGAGATCGCGTGGACGGCTCCCAACGGAACGCTCATCCAGGTTGCGTTGCAGCCCAACCCGGACAGCATGAGAGAGCCGGAGAACCACGGGCGCACTCTCGTCATCATGGATATCTATCGTGACCGGTCGAAGGCAATTGTCGAGCCAGAGATCAAGGTGACTAACGCCGAGAAAATCATCGACTGGAAGCGCGAAGAAGACCTGTCTGATAAAGGCCCCCTGGGCAGGCTGATCCCTGAGACCATGAGAGAGTTGCCCAACATAGAGGCCTTGCGCCAGATGGGTGAGAGGCTGGGAGAACCTGTTCATGAGATGTCTGTCGCCTTCACTACCCTCGACGGCGTGACCTACATCCTGTCCAAGAACGCGACCGACAGATTAGGTATTGATCGTGATCTTATCCTGGCTCACGAGGCCAACATTCCCGCAGCCAACCGCATGATCGAAGAAGATCGTGAGTTTGCGGACTTGCTGTTCGAGGCAGCGGAACTTGGCGACAGCACAGCCGTCAAGCCGGGGACGATACAATACTTGAAAAGGTTCCAGCTTGGCCCCTTCAACAGGGCAACCCAACAGATAGAGGTCATCGCCCACGAACTGGCCTTGCAGGAACTGGATGTTGTCAAGGGCAAGGATGCCTTCAAGGAACGCAAGTACAGGTATTCCCTCGACCCATCCCAGGCAGGCAACCGCATCCCAGGCTTCACGCCTGAAGAAGGTCGCGTGGCCGAGATGGACATGACCCACACCCGCGTGGACGGCATCATCGGCGGCGGCATCCACAAGGTCATGCGTACCCCGGCAATGGTTGCAGCGAGGCAGAAGCTGCAAGACAAGATGCTGCCCGTCGAGATGATCATCGAAGAGGTGAGGAAGAACGGCGGCAGCATTACGGACGCCACCAACATCTATCTCCAGGAGCAGCTTTACCACGGGCGCACCATCGAGGCGATCCGGCGCAAGGAGACGGCCCTGTACTTCCCGCTGCTGGAGGAAATCAAGGCGACCAAGGGCATCACCATGGAGGACGTGGAAGATTTCATGGTCGCTCATCATGCTTCTGAACGAAACAAAGAAATCTACAACAAGCAGGTCGAGGGAAAGATACCCAACCCCCAGACGGATGGGTCGGGTATCTCCAACGCAGACGCTGCCCAAGTATTGGCTGACTTCCAGACAGAGGGGAAGACCGCTGAACTGGAGCGTCTCGCCGCTATGGGCTACGCCATCATCGAAGACACCAATCGGGTACGCCTGGAGGGCCACCTCATCGACCAGCATGTGATCAACGCCTCGCCCTACAGCAAGTACATCCCCCTCATCGGCAACAAGGAGGAGGACTTCGAGGAAGACCCCATCCACACGCTGTATAGGGACAAAACCAAGGGCAAAAAAAGCATCTTCATGCGTACCGGTGCCCGCCAGGGCATCATGGGTCTGGAGAGCAAGCGCCCCAAAGGACGACGCACCCCGGCTGTGGATGTCCTGGGACATATCTTCATGCAGAACGAGGAGGCGGTCATACGTTCAGAGCGCAACCGCATCATCAGGTCGTTTGGGGAGTTTGTCAGGACGAATGCCGGTGTAAACATTGGCAAGGAAGGAGAGGCGCTGCGCGACTACGTGGAGATCATCGACCCAGGCTCTGAGTTCGAGCGCGTTAACGACGGCAACACCATCAAGCTGCGCCGCAACACCACATACAAGGGCGAGGAGGATGTGATCTCGTACAAGGAGATCACCGAGAACGAGGACGGCACCAAGAGCGTCAAGCAGGTCTCCATGCGTCTCAAGGACGAGCGTCTCGTCAGGGCCATGAAGGGGGCGGTGACCCCGGAGACCATGGGCACCATCTTGACCGCCATGACCCGCATCAACAGGTTCCTGGCCTCGGTCAACACCAGTTGGAACCCTGAATTCATCGTGAGCAATCTGTTCCGTGATCTACAAACCGCAGCCATCGTCTCCATGCAGTTCGACATCCCCGGTCTGACCACCGAGATACTCGCCACCCTCCCTGCCTCGTTGAGGGGCATCGAAGCGGTGCTGAGAGAGGGTAAGATCAAATCACCCCTCGCATCGGAGAACGAGTTTGCCACGGCGTTCAGGGAAATGCAGGAGGTCGGCGGCACGACGGAATTTTTAGGCATCCGTGATTTGAATAGCACACTCGATCGCATCAAGAATGAGATCGCTCAGGTGAGGCCTGGAGCCAACCCCAAGAAGATGCTCAAACACTTCCGCAACCTGGGCCGGTTCATTGAGGACTACAACAAGATCGCCGAGAACGGCGTCCGCCTCGCCGCCTACAAGGCCCTGACCAAGAGGGGTGTGTCCAAGGACCAAGCCGCCTTCGTGGCCAAGAACTTGACGGTGAACTTCAACAAGGGTGGCACCGCCAAGGCTCTCGCCAACGGGATGTACCTCTTCTATAACGCCACCATCCAGGGCTCCTGGGTGCTGGTCAACTCGCTGAGGTCGAGGCGAGTGCGCCGTGCCGTGGCCGGGGTGGTAGCGGCTGGCTTCCTGTTGGATGCCCTGGGCTCCATGATGGGTGACGACGACGAGGACGGGCGCAGCGAGTACGACGAGGTGGATGACTTCGTCAAGGAGCGCAACATCGTCCTCATGAACCCGACAGGTGGCCCGCCGCTGCTCATCCCCATGCCCTACGGGTTCAACTCGTTCTTCAATCTTGGCCGGGTAATGTCTGCATACTCCAGGGGTGAGATGAAGGGCATGGACGCCACATCCTCGGCGGTGATGACGTTCGTGGAGAGTTTCAATCCCCTGGGCGGGTCGGAGAGTTTCGTGAATTTCGTGGCCCCCACGCTGTTCGACCCGATCATCGACATCGCCGCCAACCGCGACTTCGCGGACAGGCCGATCGTGCCGGAGCGGATGGGCGTGGGAAATCCACAGTCGCAGTTGTACTGGAACAACACCAACCCGGCGTTCGTGAAGACAGCCGAGTGGCTCAACATGCTGGGCGGCGGCAGCGAGATCAGGCCCAGCGACATCGACATGCTGGATATCTCCCCCAACGTCATGGAGTATTGGTTCGACTACGCGCTGGGCGGCATGGGCACGTTCGTCATGAGGTCGTTTGGGCAGACCCCCCAGAACCTGATTAAAGCTATCGAAGGCGACTGGGAAAACGTGGACGTGAACAACATCGTATTCCTCCGCAAGGTGGTGGGGTCGGCAGGCAACGTCCAAGACCGACGCCAGTATTACGACAACGCCTACGACGTGAAGCTGGCCATGAAGGAGTACGACCACTTCGTCAAGAAGGGGGATGTCGAGGAGGTCAAGCGCGTCAGGGCTCTCTACGCACCGCAGCTTGCCGTCGCCAATGTTTTCAAAGCAATAGACAGGCAGCTTACCGACAGGCGTGAGCGCCTCAAGAAGGTGCGCGAGAACCCGCGCCTCACCGAGAAGGCGAGGGAGAAGCTGGAGGAGCGTATCCAGGCAGACATGGATGTCTTCATCGATCAGGCCAACCGGCTCTACAACACCAGGGTCAGCGGGAAGTGATGCCAGAGTTTGGGAAGCGATCCAGAGAACGCCTCGCCACCTGCCATACCGACATCATCACCATCTTCACGCAGGTGATCTACGTGCGTGACTGCATCATCATCGAAGGCCACCGGGGCGAGATCATCCAGAACGAGATGTATCGTACCGGCAAGTCACAGGTTCAGTGGCCCGACAGCAACCACAACCTCATCCCGTCGATGGCGATCGATGTCATGGAATATTTCCCGGAGAAACCTCACATCCACTGGTCGGACCTGAACGCCATCGAAGACTTCTCCCACTTCGTGCTGGCCACCGCCGAGGCCCTTTTCGCTCAAGGCGTCGTCACCCATATGTTGAGGAGCGGGGTAGATTGGGATATGGACGGCATCAGGGTAGATAAAGACCCCGATGAGAGTTTTTTTGATGGGCCTCATATGGAACTTTATCTACAGCTTGATAGCAGTAAGGATTGATCGGTTGGGGTGGCCCGTGAGCAGAGCGCTCTCCTCTCCAGTGTACAAGAAGGAGACACACCATGAGTAGGAAGTCGTACAAGCGCGAGATCGGGGCAGGCATCCTGTTCGCCGCCGCCGTCATCAACATTGAGTTCTGGACGATGAGCAACCCGGCTCTCGTGTCGGCATACGCCAGCGCCTACGGCACCGCCATGCTGGCCATGCTGCCTACCGGGCTGGCCCCGTTTGGCATCCACCACATCTGGGAGAAGAAGCCAGAGCCCAAGCCATGACCAAGTACCTCACTATTGCCGTGGTAATACTTACGCTGCTGCTGGTCGGCGCGGGGAAGTTATACCTGATGAAGGTGGAGGAGTTCGGCGCGCTCGAAAAGCAGTTCGAGTTCCAGCGAGGCGAGACAAAAAAAGCCATTGCTCAGATCGAGGGGCTCAAAAAAGAACACGCGGCACAGATTGAGAAGTTCACCCTGTTGCAGGGTGAGAGGAGGAAGGATGCTATCCGCTACGAGAAAGACCTCGCTCGTATCAGCGCACTCAGGAAGTCCACCGAGAGGGCTGCGCTCAAGGAGCCTGAACGCTTTGGCAGCGTCGCTACTTTCCGTCTTCGTCGGGGGTTGCGGGACGTTTGCCGATCTGGTGGTGGCACCCCTGCTGAGTGCAAAATCCTCGTACCAAAATCCCGCAAGGCCCGTGCCGGTGGTTCCCCTGAACCCGACGCTCAAGACGATGACCGAGTGGGAGAAGGAGGTGGCGGCGGGGAGGGAGAGGACATCGGGGCTGGTGTGTATGACACACAACGACAGCCTTGATCTCCTGGCCTGGACGAAGGCGGTGGCGAGGTGGCAGACGGACGCGCTACGGGCGCTTGAGTTTCATGAAAAAATGAACGCCCCACCTAAAGTGGCGGGCACCGGCTCCGAGTAGCGTCATACCCCCAATTCCTTCCTGATGCCCGCCGCGATGTCTCCCCCCATCGTCCCGCCTGACGCCATCCGCAGCGAGAGGCGAGGGTTCTTCGCCACCAAGTCACACGCATCGTCCACCCCACGAGTGTAATCTCCATCGACAAGAGGAGGAGACGTATCTTCGTCGTCATCCCAGGGAAGAACCTCGGCGCTGGGAGGCTCCAGTTCCTCTGGTTCAGCGTTGAGCGACGCCAGTTCTTTCGCGACCGCCTTCTTGACGAAGGTTGCTCGGGAAATCTTTGAGGCCGCTGCATGTTTGTCGATCTCCTCCAGCGTGGCGAGAGGCCAGAGCATATTATAGGTCTTGCTGTCCTTCGGCTCCTTCACCATGTTGGCGCTCCTTGTGTTGACGCAAATGGAAGTTGAGTTCGGCCCGCAGTTCTTCGGCCTGCTTTTCGTCCAGAGCCACGTCGAAAAACCTGCCGTCAGGCATGATGACCTTGAGGTTTACCACCTGGAGGCCGGGGTAGCGTGGCTTGGTGAAGAGGAAGATGGGTTTCATCTCGGGGTTTTTCTTAACCATCTGTCCAGCTTTCCCACGTTGCCTCAGCCCACCCTCCCTAGCATCACTTTGATGAAAGGCTGCGTGAACCCCTGGTAGGGTTCGTTGGAGGGGACGTGTCTGCCTTGCTTGTCCACCACGCCCGCCTTATCCCGACACATGGCGTTGTATATTTCCACCAGGGCCAGCCCCTGTTCGCTTATCTCTCCGTCTCCGGGGATGAACAGTTGCAGGTTGCCCTCCTCGGTGAGGACAAGAGCCGTATCGCCCTTGTCGAGCACCGTGGTGCCCTGCCCCAGGATGGTGTAGGCGTCACGGAAGTTTCCAAACAGTGCGTTGATGGCGGGGTGCATTATTCCTGGCTCCTTTTGAAGAGGTCACGCAGGTCGAGAAACTTCTGTCGTGCCTCGTTGTTCCCGCGCAGTTCAGTGCGGCTCTCAATGCCCAGGTATTTTCTGAGTGCCTTGGTGCAGCCCTCGTCGTCGGGGATGAACTCGTCCATCTGCTCGGCAAGGAACCTGTGGAAATGATGGTCCCGGCACAGGATGCCCGCTGTCTGTATTGCTCGGGCAGCCTCGGCGGCTGCGTTGGTGGGGATGGGCTCTCCGTCGTCGCCCATCGTGGCCATGGCGACGGTGTAGCGCTGCCCCACCCACGAGCGCAGGAGTTCGTCGGGCACGTCGTTGGGGTGGATGGAGAGGGTGAGCACGTAGCCGTTCTTGTCCTGCTTCATGGACAACTTCACCGCCTCGAAGTGGAAGGCCACGTCCTCGGGGTCGAATTTAGCCATCGCTCAGCACCCTATCTATGAAAGTGACGTAGCGTGGGTCTTCGGTGGTCGCATCGAACCAGCGTATTTTTTTCAAGCCCGTCTCCAGCTTCTCCACCCTTGCCAGCAATTCCTTCTTGGTGCGTTTGTTCTGGCGGGGATGCCATTTTGAGCGGTCGCGCACCAGTTCAAAAACATGTCTTGGGCTGCCAGATTTTCCCGGCCTAGTGACGGGGTCATCGTTATAGTCCCGCAAATATTTAGTGATCCCCTTCTCTGTCAATGGCTTGAACCGTGGGGTGATCGATTGCAAGGGGAGACCGGTGAAGTTGGATGTTTCTTCACTCGACATGGGGCCGTTGACATCAAGAGCGTCGATCACCGCCTGCTCAAGTTCATTGGTCTTTACTCCAGCAGCCGCTGCGTGGCTGGTGTCCGGGTCAGCGCGTCGAGCGTATGCACCGGGGTTTTTCTTAACCATCTGTCCAGCTTTCCCACGTTGCCTCAGCCCACCCCACGCCATCGAACTCATGGATAGACCAGAATGCGTCCTCGCTGCCCATCTTGTGAAGTTCCATGTGGTGGTAGTGGCACAGAGGCACCGCCCACCGGTCCTCAGACTTGAGGGCCATCCCTCTCGTGCCCTTTCTCAGCATGTGGTGGATGTCTGGCTCCTTGTTGGAGCACAAGAGACATCCCAGGGTGCGTAGGTGGTCGAGGTAGGGCTTGTTGTGACGTTCGTCTACCACCCGTCATCGCCGCTGCCGAACGGGTCGTCGGCCTGCACCTGGGGGGCCTGTGCTTGCTGGCCACTACGCTTGGCCTGTGCTTCCCGCTCCCACTCTCCGTATTCCTTGATGTCCACGGAAAGAAAAGGCCCCTTGCGACCCTCCCTGCGCCAGCAGGTAACTCTCAACTTGGCCTCGCGGCCTGCCTTGGCTTCGTCCACCAGTTGCTTCAAGAGGTCGCGCTGGATGACGATGTCGCCTTGCTGCACGGGAGCCTTGGGGTGGTTACTATCCACCTTGAACAGCGCCCCGCCTGAGTACAGTTTGTCGCTCATGTCGTTACTCCTTCGTGTCTGGCAGCTTGTGGTGGGTGTCCTTGAAAATTTTCACCAGGGCCTTGTGGTCCTTCGGCGCGTGTTCCTTGAACACGCCCAGCGCCTTGGTGTTCTTGTTCCAGAACGACTTGAGTTCCTCCTTGTCTTTGCAGTCGGGGATGAAGGTCTCGAACACCTCCTTGACGATCAGCCAGTTGGCCTTGTCCGGGTCTTTGATCTCATGGAGGAGCATCGTCCCGTCGCCATCAGGGGCCGCGTATGCCTTCGGGTCCAGCGTGGGGGTCTCCTGGGGTGCCGGGGCCTCGGCCTCGGGGGCTGTGACGGGTTCTGTGGGGGCGGTTTCCTCGGTATCTGGGCCTAAGCCACCCGCATCCTCTCCGGTGACCGGTTCCTCTTCCAGAGGGGCTTCCGCCTCACCCATGTCTAGGTCGTCGTTGCTGGGCTCCGGGTCGCTGGGTTCCGGGCTGCGCTCACGGGACTGCCCTGCACTATCGGTGGGGGCAGGGTCCATGGTGCTGCCAATGTCCATATCGAGATCGTCATCACTGACGATGAACTGGTCACCATCGGTGGCGTCGGCATCCTTCTCGCCGGTCACCACCTTGAACGCCTTCCGCATGAACAACTTCTCGGCGTAGCTGGCTGCGCTCCCTGATGTCTGGGCACCCTGCATGGGGTGGTAGATGCTGATGCGGTCGTAGACCGGCACCGCCTCCCCCGACACATGAAACATCGTGAACATGTACTCGAACTTGGCGACGGTCACCGACACGCCGTCCTTCTTGGTGGGCACCTGGGAGAGGGACGAGCCCAACTCCTGGCAGAACCACGAGAGGCCGTTCCTGGTGGCCGCGCTGGCGACGAGTTCGTAATATTTGTCGATAGACACGAAATTGTAGTTCCCGAACGGGTTCCGGTCTTCTTTACCCAGCACACCCAGGTCAGCCTGCGTCTTCAATACTGCCCCGGCAATCTTGATGGGCATCACCGGTCCAGCCACTGCCACTGGCGCTACTTGCTCTGCCATTTTTTCTCTTCCTTTTTCCATTGGTCGCACCACTTGTTGACGCCGCAGTAATTTCCGATGCAGCGCGTCGGCGGGTCTTCGCGTTCGATGATCTCGTACTCGTTGGGCTTCTTCTTGGTGCCGTCCACCGCAGCGGCGGCTGCCGTCTGGTACTCCTTCAACACCTTCTTGGCCTTCTTCTCGGTGTTGCAGCGCCCACCCTTGACGGCGCGGCTGCCGCCCTTCTTCATGACGGCCCAGTCGCTCTCGCGCTTCCACCTGTCCTCGTCGGCACAGAGAGGGAGAGGCTCACCCCACTCCAGGCCACGGCGCGCGTCCTGGTGCTCCTTGATCTTACGTCGGATGAACCTCTCCTGCTTGTCCTCGTCCCACAGGGGGATGGGCACAGGAATGGAGGATGCCGGAGGATAGTCCTTCTGCACGTCGGCCAGGGACTGCGTGAAGTCGCGCACGAACATCACCACCTCAAGTTCATCGACATGGAAGCCCTTCACCTTCCTGATGAGGTAGGCGTAGCAATTAAGCTGCTCCTCCCAGTCAGCGAAGTCGCCCTTCTGGTATTTGAAGGCCTTCGTGAACTTGTAGTCGATGATGGCAACGCGGTTGCCACGTCGCCGCACGTCGAGACCGCCTTTGATTTTCCAGCCATTGATTCTGGCAAAGAGCACCTCCTCGGGGATGTGCTCCTCGTCCTTGCCATCGACCATGATGACGTGGATGACGGTGCCAAGGATCGCCCACAGGCGCTCGGAAATATCTTCCTCCATCTCATGCCAATGGGCCTTGCGGAGGAGATCGATGCGCGGGGAGCGGATAAGCTGGGTGACGGAGGCGTCAGCGTCAGTCTTGGTTTCGGCGTAATCCCGACGCTGTTTGTGGTGGAGGTTAATGAGCGTTTCGGGTAGGTTGTACTTGTTGGTCAGCTTCACTTTGTGTCACCTCTGTTCACGTCGAACAAGAGATGATCATACGCTCGGGGATTTGATATGGCAATACGAAAATTCGATCCCGACAACATGCCATGGTCATGTAGCTTTATCTGCTATGGCCAGCCAGCATCTAAATCCAATCGGCGGCGGTTCACCAAGATCGATGGCAAGCCCAGGTTTGTAAAATCACGGGAGGCCAACACGTTTGTTCGAGATTTCACCCTCCAATGTCCGTTGCTTGATCCTCTGTTGGTCGATGACATCGTCGTTGCCATAGAAATTTATTATGGCAGCCGTCGTCCCGACCTGGACGAGGGAATAATTTTAGATGCCATGCAGGGGAGAATTTACAAGAACGACCGTCAGGTGAAAGAAAAACATATTTACTGGAACCTGGACCGCGAACACCCTCGCGTTGAAATAAGAGTTGCCCCACTACATTTAAGGTCTTGACACGGGGCCGACCGACCCCCCAATATCATCGCCTTCGGATCACCCAAAGAGAGACCCCCCAACCGGTAAGTGAAGGGGGGCCTCGGAGGTAACAATGTTCGCGCCATCCAAACCCGAACGAGTGGAGCCTAGTCGTTCCCTTTCGTGCCGTCAAGTGTTATTCAGTCCGTTGGGCCAGCTTTGTTTTGGTCCTTTTTTGTTCCAGTTCCAGTCCCCGCGCGCCCGTTGTAACGATCTTCCTACAAGTACGTACTTGCAGCAAGTAGGCTCTTCCTACAGGCATACCACTCTTAAACATATATTTGTAGGTGTAGGAAGAACGCTTACGATCTTGGCTGCAACGTGCGCGCGCGCGCGGCAACACCCTTCATCCATTCTCAGGCACATGTCATCGTCACGCAGGCCCTATGGCCCTCTCCGGGGCCACCGGGCTTTTTGTTTGCTCGGAAGGAAACCATGACAATCACTCACGAAGAAGAATGGATCAAGGCCACGGCAGAACGCAAAGTCGGGGCCGGTCAGGGCAAGATCACCTGTCCGTTTTGTTCAGAGACCCGGAAGAAAAAACACGATCCCTGTCTCAGCATCAACCTCAACCAGGACGGCATCTCGTATAACTGCTGGCACTGCCAGGAGAACGGCCACATCCGAGACCCCGACGAAAACCGCACCGCTCCGGCACGGGTAGCCAAGCCGGTCAAGGTGGTGGCGGGGGAGTTGTCGGAGGCGGCGCAAAGATTTCTCAAGCACCGTGGGATATCCATGGCAACGGCCAAGACCCTCGGAGTGTTTACCCAGGAGAGGTACTACCGAAAAGTTGGGGGCACAGCAGAGGGCATCGGGTTTCCGTATCGTGGGGAGGACGGCATCTACGCCGTCAAGCATCGCTGCATCGAACCCAAGGATTTCTCCTGGGACGGGGAGCCGCGCTCTCTGTGGAACCTTGATCGCGTCGAGTTGGAGCAGTTTGGGGAGGATGTGCCGCTGGTGATAGCGGAGGGGGAGATGGATGCCATCAGCCTGTACGAGGCGGGCGTCCCGAACGGGGTGTCGGTGCCGCACGGGGCTCCGAACGTGGTGAAGTCCTCCCGCATCGATCCCAAGCACGACAAGAAATTTGCCTTCATCTGGGACGCCAAGGACGTGGTCAACGCCGCCACCAAGATCATCATCTGTGCAGACGACGATCCCTCGGGAGTGGCGCTGGCAACGGAGATCGCGCGGCGGGTAGGCAAGGCCAAGTGCTGGATGGTGACATATCCAGATGGCTGCAACGACATCAACGATGTGCTCATGAAGCACGGCAGGGAGGCTGTGGTTGAGGTCATTGACAAGGCCAAGCCGTGGCCGGTGGCAGGACTGTTCGACGCCAACCACTATAGCGAGGAAGTGAAGGCGCTCTACCTGCGGGGGCCGGGGAAGGGGGAGAGTACGGGACACGCTGACGTGGACACGTTGGTGTCAATCGTGGAGGGGATGGTGACGGTAGTCACGGGCATCCCTGGCTCGGGTAAGAGCGAGTGGGTCGATGACGTAATGTATAACCTCGCCAAGAAGCTGTCATGGAAGTTCGCGGTGTGCTCGTTCGAGAACCCTCCCGCGTATCACATCCCAAAGTTGGCTGAGAAATACACAGGGTTACCCTTCTTCGAGGGGTCTAGTCGGCGCATGTCAAGCGCCCAGCGTGATGAGGCGCAGGAGTGGGTCAACGACCATTTCGCGTTCATCGACAGTGCAGACGGAGAGCCCTCCACGATCGACAGTATCCTCGAACGTGCGTCGGCTGCGGTCTTGAGACTGGGTGTGCGCGGCATCGTTATCGATCCGTACAACTATCTCCAGATGGACAGGAACGAGAGCGAGACCAACGAGATATCCGACATGCTCACCAAGGTGCGGGCCTTCGCTACCAGCCACGGGTGTCACGTTTGGTTCGTTGCTCATCCTTACAAGTTGCGCGACGAGGGCTCTGGGGTGCCGTGGCCCTCGGGGTACAGCATCTCGGGGTCGGCTGCGTGGTTCTCCAAGGCTGACCTCGGCATAACTATTGGTCGGCCATGGATGCACTCGCCGGTCGTCGTGGACGAAACGGGAGATAAGCGTCATGTCATGCCGGAGAACAACGAGGTCGAGGTGAGGTGTTGGAAGTGTCGCTTCAAGTGGATGGGAAGGGTAGGCGTAGCTAAGCTGGACTACGACCCGCTGAGCGGCAGATACCTGGATAAGATCAACTGGAGCGGGTTATCTGACGACCTGGATGGGGAAGGGGGCGTGAGTGATCAGCCCTGGATGATGGCGTACTAACCACCAAAACGGCCAACAAATTTGCAACAAAATTTTTGAGCAAGATGACCCAGGACCAAAGAGTGCCGTCAGTCTTAAAGGAAGAGCGTCAATGAAAGGGTCTATCAAAATTAAGAGCGTCAAGGTCGGCAAGCGTTCCTGCAAGGTCATGGGCGACCTTGATTGCTGCTTGTTTGATTTCGCGGCACTCAAGAAATGGTTCTGGGAGGAAGAAAAATACAAGGACTTTCCTGTTTTTGGCCCCCTCCCGACGATTAATGGGACGACGGGAAGGGTTGTTTCAATTGCAGCAGCGCGACAAGCCGTCACTCCTTGCTCGTGGAGAGTGACGGCTTGTCGCCCGACGTGAACGAGGAACGGATGCGGGTATTGGTGTGTGGGGGGAGGGACTTCGGTGATCAGGCGATGCTTGGTCATGCTCTTGATACGCTGCATAAGCAGCAGGATATCAGCGTGATCATCGAGGGGGATGCGAGGGGTGCTGACCGAATGGCTGGGCATTGGGCCAGGAAGAACTATATTGCCGACTCTAAGTTTCCCGCTGATTGGGACAAGCACGGTAAGTCGGCGGGGTCGATCAGGAACCATCAGATGCTTGAGCAAGGGAAGCCTGATCTTGTTGTGGCCTTCCCCGGAGGACGAGGGACGAGGCACATGGTGAGCCTCGCCCTCGGAGCCTCCGTGGACGTGATGCGCGTGGGGTGGGAGGCTTAGGCTTTCTGCCCCATCCCTCTCGCCTTGGCATCGACCACCCATTCCTTGAAGGTGTCGGGAAGGCGGTCGAGCGCTTTCTGCGCTCTCTTGGTAACCGTCACACCATTCCACCTCAAGTTGGTGATGAGATGTCCCCTGGTGGACGCGATGAAGAACAGGGGTTCGTATTTGTTTTTGCGCCGCTTTGAGATGATCCACTGGACGCCGTCTGACGACAGCTTCCAGTTCTTGGATAGCTGGATAACATCAACATTGGCTGGCCAGTGTGTGTGTTCATGGGTCATGGTATATCTCCCAAGGCCTGGGCAGCCAAGAGTTCCTTCTTGATCAAGTAGGCCACCTGAGCAGAGGCCGAACGCATACGTGTAGCGGCCAGCTTCTTGAGGGCGTCGTAGTCTGCCTTGGGCAGCACCACCGTCATGCGCGTTGGGTTGTCGAGTTTTTCTTTGGGCATGGTGGCTCCTATTTACAGACAGTTAGGTCGTAGAGCACTTCCCCCAGGCCCGCTAGGGCCTGGGGGAAGGTGGCAATGGTGTGCCACGCGATGACGAAGGCGAAGAAGATCGCCAGCCATCGTGGGATGAAGATGCGGATCATCCCTCCCCTCCGGTCGCTTCGGTGTCCGCCGCCGCCAGCGCTGTCTGCTGTTCTTGCCCCCTTGTCTTCCACATGTCGCGTGAGTGCATGCCTGCTTTGACAGCATTTTCCAAGGTTCCGCGTTTGGTGGGCATTCTTTTGAGTTGGTCAACGGTGAGCCCCATGTTGGCGAGGGTGGCAGTAATATTGATGCGTCTGTTGTCCTCGTCCCACACCAGCCGTTCGTCGTGTAGGTTATGGATGTTGTTGGCCTTGCCCTTTCCTACAGGGATCATCCCGCGCTTGATCATTGCCCTCTTCAAGGCGAACTCAAGGGAGTTCTTCTTGGTAGGCATATCAGCAAGTTCCTGAGCGGTTTTCCCTATCTTTGCGAGGGTGGCTGAGACATCGATGCGCCCGTTGGGGTCGTCCCA
>Ga0209434_1000336_pt1 | contig 23784 bp, 22 predicted proteins | sample ETNvirnome_2_300_FD_184068 | JGI IMG/M metagenome (GOLD analysis project Ga0209434, IMG submission 184068) | Marine viral communities from the Pacific Ocean - ETNP_2_300 (SPAdes) (version 2) | ecosystem: Environmental > Aquatic > Marine > Oceanic | place: Pacific Ocean | collected 2013-06-22
CTGCTTTATAAGTTGCTGGGTACCAATTAGGTGCCTTCGTGAAGGCTTGAGCCGTATGCAGTGAAAGTTGCACGTACGGTTCTTAGGAGGGCGACACTTGGTAACAGGTGTCGTCTATCCGACAGAAACGAGTTACGCTTGAAGGTTAGCTATTGGCAGAAAGCCGCCCTTTTGGAAATAGGTGTTAAAGAGAAGTATTAAAAGATTTCCTATAAATTACATTCATTAATCAATAACTGACTTATAGAGTCAGACTTTTTTGATAGTTTAAGGAGCTCATCACCCTTTGAAGGGGCTGTTGAATAGTTGAATTCTGAGCTAGAAAGAGTGTTCTTGATTTCTAAATAGTTAGATGAGAATTTTTGACAAAATTCAGTTATCTCCGCGTTAACTATTTCTTCGGAATTTTTCTTGTTCCTCATGTATAACTTGTAGTTCTCCGTTACAACTTCTAAAGCTGCATGATCGTAGCGTATGGTCGCAATCACTTCACTATCTTCGATTGTATAGTCAACAATACTAACAGAAATAGATCGTAAGATGTTGGCCTTCTCGCTGTAGCTTGATAAACCCGCTTGAGAATTGTTAACAATGAAATAAGCGCCTAGCTTTTGAGCTGCTTCTTTATATATTAAATCTGCAATGTTGTACTCATTAACCGTGAGGCCGATAGTTTTAAACTTGATAACTCTGACAGTATCAGCCGCATGAGCGCCATGGCTCAATACAAAAATGACTAGTAAAAATACAAATTTCATAAATCCTCCTTCAAGCTGAAAAGTATAAATTATTGAATGCAGGTTTGTGAAAATATAAAAAACACAATGAGGTTTTTTTATAACCTATTGTAAATAATTGATATTTAGTTTTGTTTTTAACCGCTGCACGAAATGAAATTTATGAAATGATTAATACAGTTTTAGTTATTGGAGGTCGTTTTAATGAATTTATTGAAAGCGCTAGCAAATGGGGCTTTTATATCGATTGTATTCCATGCGATCGGGAGTGCTTATGGTGCAGAAAAGGTTAGTGTCAATTTAACGCTCGATAATACCACTGAGTACGACGCACAAGTAATCGAGCATCTACTTCAAAAAAAAGCTGTGGAACAAGCAAAAGTAAACCTCAACACGAATGTTATAAGCGGCAATAAATTATTGCCAAATGTAAGGGCAAAACTTAAAGAGCTAAACTTAAAGCAAGAGCTAAGCACCCTCAATGCAACGGCTACTTTTGAGTTAACTGAAGGCCCAGAGTTAATTTCTAACGAGAATACTATTAGGATTTATGACGAAGTATTTCTGTTTAATGGCGTCGAAACAAAACAATCATCAATGAAAAAAAGACTCAAAGAAAAGGTGTTTGAATATAAGTTCTTTGCTGAAATCCAAAGCAAATTATCTAACCTAGTGACAATATCAGACTATAAAATCAAAGAACCTCAAATTAGTGAGGGTCAAATGATTTATGGTGGCCTTAAGCTCTCAGAAGTAATGAACATCCGCGCTTTAGTTGCAGCCCGTAGTTACTCTCGCACAAGTATCTCAAATGGATTAAATATTCGAAATGAAAAGTGTGCACAGCTTGATTCAAACTTATTAGATGTAAACCCTCAATTTCCTTTGATTGGTAAAACTTCGCGCTGGCCAGGATTTAAAATAGGTGTGTCGATGCTAACACTCCAGCTCTTGGCTGGGTTATCTCCAAAAGTTTTAGAAATTGATTTTACTAAAAACTTACTACTATCCGAATTGCAAAAGTCGAGAGCGAGAGTAAAAGACTATAATAGCGACGTGTTGCCTTATTCAAATATGTGGGATGCATACAGAGAAAGCATAGAGAACTTCAAAAATGTTTTAAATGGGCGGATGTCCAATTTATCTGAAGAATATAAGGGGAATATTGAGGCATCACCTTTTCGTCAATATCCGTTTGCAGATGTTAAGCAAGTTACAATGCACCTTAGCTTTGATGAATTAATTAGTGAAGGGGACTACGATGGTATTGAGTTCAATGATTGGTTTTGGGGTCCGAAAAACTACTATGGAGTACGAAGCAGCTATATTAATCGCGTAGATGATTTATCGAGAGGCAAGCCTTACTTTTTTCTTGTGATAGAGGTTTCAGGTGTAAAATTCTATCGAGCTGTCCTAGATATTAACTTTATTCATAACAAGCATAGCTCGGCAAAAGTAAAATTAATTCCAATAGATGTTTTGTCATTTTTACCAGGGTCAGAGTTTAATATCTTTAATCGAACAGACTACCGTAAGTTGTGGCTAAAATCTTTGGAACAAGTATCCGTGACTGATGGTTCAATGAGTAATCGAGCAGTCAATATACTGCCAAAAGAAACAATTGATTGTTTGCCCGATACGTTTGCTTTTGATGTAACACTAAGTGAGTTGATTGCTTTTAGAAAGGGGCAGACTGCATTACTCGACGGTGACTTTAACCCGGTAAAAAATTCACATGGAGACTACGTTGTTAATCAGAATGGTTTTCTAGGTTTAATGTCTACAGAAGAGCCCGCCTTTCCCGTATCTGTCAGCATGATGGGTAACTCGATAAATATTAGCTATTACAAAGACCATAAAATTGGGGATATAAGCGTTTATTTTGAGAAAAAGGTATTTTAATCAAAAAATACTGAAATTCAGTTGAAAATCACGCTTTTAAAATTTTTTTCAATTTTAAGATTAAGCCAGACTCAATATTCTGGCTTTTTTTATGGATTTTACAATTTACTCAATCGGTGAAACAGCGTTCATGTATGAGGTTCTAATGGGCCTTCGAAGAATGTTTGATTTTGGCTTTTCATCTTTGCATATTTTGATTGGTGCTACAGCTCTACTTTCACTGATGACTCTTGTAGTAAAAAGTTGGATCAACCCAAACTCTAACCCAGTACTATCTTGGTTTATTGGACTTTGCATGTTCATGGTCTTGTGTGGTCCATTTTCTAAAGTAGATGTTGTTATTGAGTCGGTAAGAACAGGAGATGTGTATTATGTGAATGATGCACCTGGCATAGCAGCTGTTATTGCAATGATGACCTCAGGAATGTATGGGCTTTCACGAGATTATGAAGATTCATTCGCCTCACCGGATGGTTATCAGGCTGGTCAATTTCTCGATCCGATGAGAGCGCTAGTGGCGCTTGATAAATTTGGATATATGGGCTCTGAAGAACTAGATTCAGGCGTTAATGCCCAAAGGTACAGAATCAAAACATCTACAATGAACTACCTTCAAGACTGTGTAATTTGGGATCTCCAAGTTGGAGGCAATGACGCTGAGCTAAATGCTGACAAAATAAAAAATGCCCCAATGGAAAACTTCCTTGAGTCTATAAGAATTAATACACCATCAAGAAGCACTTATATTCAAATAGACACTCCTGCCATGGAGCTATTAACATGCCCAAACGCATACTTGAAGCTCAAAAGTTACTTTGATAGCTCAAGTTTCAGAGAGATGACTGACAGGTTTTTGCAGAAAGAAAATGTAAAACCACAAGATGTTGAAGCCGGTGCGGAATCGATTTCTGCATTAAGCGCGACAATGAATGCATATCATTTAGCGACGGGAAGGTATTTATCAAATGTTTTTGCTGAAGCTGCTGCAAAAAGTGGGGATATGCAAGGGCTCCGCTCTGAACTTACTTTAATAGAAACAAAGTCTCAGCGACATTACCAAATGGCCGCGGATAGAAACCTAGCTTTGGAGCTATCAATTGGTTTTGCAACCTTCATTGAGGCCTTTGTGTTTTTCTTGATCCCAGTTATTGCAATCATGCTTGTAATGGGTGCTGAAGCTATGAAATCAGCTGCTATGTTCTTTGGGGTAACTGTATGGGTTAACTTGTGGCCGGTAACCATGAGTGCGGTTAACCTTTTTACTTTACTTGCTATTCAAGGTCGATTTACATCAGTGTCAGCTGGTGGCGGTGGTGTAAGTGCAATCACATTTGGTATGTGGGGGCATAGCATGTCAACAATCGAATCATTTATTGCAGTGGCAAGTAGTTTGGCTGCTGCAGTTCCTATGCTCACTTTATATATACTGCATAGGGGTGTTCACACCATGATGGGTGTATCTAATAAGACGTCTCCTGATACAAATATTGATTCAAAGAAATTGTCACCTGATGTCACAACATCTGCAAATGGAGGTAAAGCAAGTCAAGGTGATACTACTATGCAAGCCAGTGATGTTCATTCCTCATATGGCCAATGGAGCCAAGCTCAACTGAATGGTGGACAACGAAATGATGTAAGTATTAATCCGGGTGGCGCAGGGCCAGCCTCGGGTTACCTTAAACAGTCATCAGCTGAGTTGTCAGCGATTGGCTCTAGAAATACTCAATTGGCAAATACTGAAGCCGCTAGCCAAACATTACAAAAAACTGCCACTGATAGTAAATCTGCTACTTTAGATTCAATCAAAGGCTATAAACAAGGAGAGTCGTTTGAGAGTGTGGATACTTCACAATTATCAGAGGACGAAGCTTTCTTAGCGGCACAAACCGCAGCATATGCAACTGAAAATAACATGAGTTTATCTGATGCATATGATCACGTACTACAGGGCTCGGCAAGCATGGTAGCAAAGGGGGCTCCATCAATAGCAGGGTTTGGTTTAGGTGCTGATGCGAAAGCAGCGATCACAGCAAAAGCAGCATCACAAAAGCAAGTAGGCGCCTCAGAAAGATTGTCAGAGGACGAACGTGCACAAGTTTCTGAATCGATAAAAGCTAACTGGGGGAATGCAGTAAAGATGGCTCAATCATCGAGCAGTGATAACTCAGTTGCAAGTAAAGAGGCGGTTTCCCGACAGGAAGCTGTTACAAATGCTCATACAAATATGCTTCAAGCTCAAGCCCTTGAAGCTGAGGGGAATACAGCTAGCTCCGCTTCAAAAGTAATGACGCAAATGAATGCGGGTGAGGTTCAAAACTCAACAGCAGGAGCAAATAAAGCATCAATCGGCTCAATTGTTTCAACACTTTCAGATGAGCAGCAGCATGTTCTTTTAGGTAGTTTGATTGGTGATGAAGGCTTAAATAGTTTATCTGGTGACAAGAGAAGTGCTTTAATTTCTGAGTTGGGAGATAGGTTCGACTACCACAAAGAGCAGGTAAATAAAGGTGATAACGCGAGATTACCAGAAAGCCAAAAAAATAATATTGCTTTGGCCAATACGGTTACTGATGCAATCGCAAGAATGTCTGGAAATACTGAAGTGCTGTCTACAGATCATAATGGTAACCAACTTCCTCTTTCAACTGGAGTTACAGCACTAAAACAAGCTAATACCGAGAGAGGAGCTTCTGCAGGCTTAATGAGAGAACTAGGTGAAACATTACAAGCGCCGAGCCTAATTTCACTTAGTGACCAATTGAATGGATATAAACCGAGTGATAATTCACATATTCCAAAACCTGAAGATAATACTGGCATAGACACCAACACTTTAAGTAATGATGTAAATAGTGGCATAAAGACTGATCCAACAAACATGTTCAATAATGAGCGTAATGCACAAGCATTTGCTGAACACAAAGAGCAATCTCAAAACGAGGTTAGTAGTAGAGGGGCATCTGGTACAGGTGCTGTTAAAGCTAAGGGTGAGGATGTTGTTTCTGAGTCAGAAGATAAAAATGCAAATAATTTAGCGCATGCATTTGGATCATTAAAAGTATTAGGCTCAGAATCTAATGAATTATCTGGCGGTGTAGTTAGTTCTATTGGCTCACTATTCACCTCTTCAGTGGGTGAGGCTGTTACGGATGAGTTTAAGAAGTCTGGTAATGGTGAAGGTATTAATTCGAATCTAATTGAAATGGGTTTTGGTGTTTTATCAAACAATACACCAGAAGCTATTAGAAACTTACTAACTAGCGCAGCAAATGGTGAAGGTTCGATTATTAATGGTGAACGCTTATCTCCAAATGAAACACTAATGTATGCTGGGGCTGTTCAAACAGCAATGCGCCCTGAGTCTCTAGCTGCCTTCAATGAAAGTTTAAATTCAAACTCAGCTCTTCTTGCTTCAACGCTACCTAATAACCCTTACAGAAATGCTCAAGAAAATATCTCAGCTGTACAGGAGATGAGAGAGAATGAATCAATTAATAATGCCCTGAAGAGTAGTGAGTTAATTGCGGCATACTCAGCATTGGCAAACCTTGATGACGGTCAAATTGAGGACGTAATTGCAGCCACGAAAGGAGATGATAGTTTCTTAGGTATTAATGATGCTAAATACGCTCGTCATTTAGAAGCGCTAAATGAGTTATCCCCACAGTTAGGTTTAGAACCTCAGTACAACCCATCAAGGTATAAAGATGAGCCAAGTCAAAAAGGTAGTTTGGAATCAGTAAACTACGACTCTCAAGCTAGCTCAATGGCTGGGTTTGCTGGATTAAATGAGAGAGAAAATTTAGCTCGAACTGAAAACAGATCGAAACCTAGTGGCCAAGGTCTTGTTGAGGGTATTACCAAAGGAAATTATGACCAAGATGCCAAAGAGATAGCTAAATATGCGTTAGCAAACTTTAATGCAACCGGTGATACATCAGGAGTTAGCTTTAAGGAACTTAATGATCGAAATTTAGATAATTTTAAATCAGCACAAGTTTCTAGTCGAGAATTTAGTATTCCTGACTTTACTAACATCACCCCTGAAGCAATGGAAGATCTGAATAAGATGAGGGATGCACTTTTAATTGCAGGTAAAGATAGCGAGGCAGAAACACTAACAAATACAATTGCTTCTATTACTTCAGATGAGCAAACTAAAAATGGGTATGAATCAAGTGTATCTAAGGAGCATGAAAGCCAAGTAATTAATAACGCAATTCACTCAGAAGGTGTTTCTAGTAAAGCGAAGGAGTTTGCCGCGAACGCCCTTTATGGCACAAGCGATACTCCAAGAAATCTTTCTCATGATGACATGAGAGATCTACTTACAATAAACAACTTACTAAGCACAGCTCCAGAAGCACAAAGAACATTAAGTGAAGCGATCACAACTGCCTTCACACCGAATTATAGTGATGCCGGTACTAAAGAAGCAAATCCACCTGTAAACAGCCTTAATTCAAGCGAAGCCTCAGTGCCGCAACAGTCTGTAAATGAAAGTGATTATGATAAGAGCCCTGTCACACAACAGAATTCACTGAGCGAAACACCAAAAAGCTTATCAGTTGATAATAACCGTGGTGAAGCAATAGAAGAAACCCCTATCAAGCCAAGTGAGGTACATAGTGGGGTTGACAGTACTGGTAAAGATGAAAGCGGGAATGCTCTATCTAAAGAGACATCGATTGCAGGCAATGATTCAAGGGATCGTATTGATACCTACCAATATTCTGGCATAAAAGATGATTCTTATCCGAATACTACAGATTCAGGTCGTTCTTTAGTGGGCACACAATCAGAAAACCTTCAGGCATCGGCAAGTACTGGCGATACGTTAAATAGTGAGGGCGGTTCTACTGGCAGTACCACTAGTCCAGAGTTGCAAAGCAGTCCTATGAGTCCAGACCAGTCAGAAAACCTTCAGGCATCGGTAAATACTGGCGGTACGTTAAATAGTGAGAGCGGTTCAAGTGACCGCACAGCTAGTCCTGAGTTGCAAAGCAGTCCTGTGAGTCCAGACCAATCAGAAAACCTTCAGGCATCGGCAAGTGGTGGTTCTATTGTTGCTGAGCCTAGTCTAAAACCTGACACAAGCGGTGATAATGTGCAGACTCAATCACAGTTAATTGCTTCTAATTCTTCTCAGAAAGGTGAGTCTTTTGAGCAATCTAACTCAGATGAAAGTTCAGTTTTGAACAACTCTAGTTCTGAGAACCTAAGTTTTAATGAAACAAAAGCTAGTGAAGCAGAGATGGTTAACAATAGAGAAAATTCAAATGAAGAGAGAAACCCGTCTGGCCTACAGCTTGTAGCTGGTGGTGAAGTCACTAGGACCGAGTCACAAGAGGTTGGATTAAGGCAAGTTCTTGATAATACAGAAATGAGCAATGATGCATTATTAAAAGCGGAAAACATCTTGTCTCTAGGTACAAATTCCAATTTGAGCTCATTTACAAAGGAAGAAAAAGCAGAGCTATTAGATTTGGCTGACAATCTAGAGGCAAATAATTACATAGCTGAATCATTACAAATCAAAAGAACGTTGGAGAGCTAACATTGACGATGACATTAGAGCAAGAATCAGCAGCTAACGATGTTAATAATCACTCTTTGATTCTTGCTACAGCAGGTAGTGGTAAAACAAAAACATTAATTGAAAAAGTAAAAACCGTACTAAAAAAATCATATGACAGGAAGGTTATTCTCGTTACATTTACAAATGCGGCCGTCAACGAAATGCAAGAAAGGTTGGAAATAGCTCTTCCACAATCATCAATAAATAGAGTTTCTGTAACTACATTTCACAGGCAGTTTCTTAACCAAACAAAGAAACTCATGCAAGGTAAGCTACTAATTGGAGCAACATACTTCAACTTTATTGAGAGATTGAAGAATTACATCGAGAATGAGCACCTACTACCGGAGTTAAAAGTAACATTCAGTGACATTACGAGCATTTTAAATGATCAGCCATTAGATGAAAAAAAAGGGTTTGATAAAGACGCTGTTAAGCTAGTTAAAGAATGTTATCAAGAGTTAAAGATAAAGAACCACCTGTATGACTTAGATGACGCAACCAGGCGCGCGGTAGAAGGAACTTTAAGTGGGGAAATACCGCTATTAAATTGTACAGACCTAATGATTGATGAGTTTCAAGACACAGATTTACTACAATATGAGTGGATTGCCCTGCAGGGGCGCGGAGGGATTAATCTAACACCTGTTGGAGATGATGATCAAAGTATCTACTCATGGAGAGGCGCTAGAAGTTATGAAACAATGCTTAAGTTTAAAGATGAATTTAAACCCAATATTCATATGCTTGCAAAGTGTTTTAGATGTAGACCTGAAATTATAGATGCCAGTAAAAATCTAATAGAATTTAATAAAGATAGAATTCCCAAAGGTATGGTCTCGGGGAAGGAAATTGGTGGCACTGTTAAAACATACATACATAAATTTAAAAAAAGTATGCTGTTAACATTTTTGGAGAACTACAATAAATATGATGGTGAGTGGGCGATCCTAAGCAGAACTAATGTTGCATTGGACTCAATAGAAGAGTTTCTGATAGAACATGAAGTAGCGTATTCAAGAAACAATCAAACAAGTATTTTTAAAACAAGCGCTGGTGATTTTGTAATTAAACTGTGTTCATATCTTTTAAATAAGTTTGCACACTACCATTTGTCAGAAGTTTTAGGGTACTTAAAAGAGGATGAGAACCTTATTCCTTTAATTTCTGAAAGTATCAAGAGTAATTCTGATATTGAGTCATATCTTAATAATTATGGTCAATCAATTAATGGAACGGCTTTTGAAATGTTCTATTCAAATTATTATTTATTTGAAAATACTCATGATTCTAAAGAGATAAACACCAGAATTGATTTGTTGATTGATTTCATCATAGAGCGCCGCTCAAAAGGCGACAAGCTGAATAAATGCGCTGTTGAAACATTACTTCTTGAAGGGCTCAAGACAAAAACAGGCTCTTGGTTCGAAAGAATTAAGCTTTACTCAGATAAAATTAAAGAGCAAAACAGCAAATCTGAAATTGATAAATCAGTAGTAACTTTAACCACATACCATGGTTCTAAAGGCCTAGAGTGGACTAATGTGGCTATTTTTGATGTTATCCATGAAACAATGCCAAATATGCAGTCACCAATCGATGAGGAAAGACGTTTGCTGTTTGTTGGAATGACACGCGCTGAGCAACGGTTATTTATTCATAGCTACTTAAATAAGGCTGATATTGATGATTTAAAGGATGTGGGTGAATTGGCACTATTCAAAAAAGATTACGAATATAGCCCACCAATAACATCAGATATTAATGATGTTTGTTTTCCAAGCGAGTTTATCGAAGAGATTTACTACACTAACGATTAATCAAATGTTGTTTGACTTATTTCTGGAAATTTAATCTTTTGTATTGTTGACTAAAAATTTATAAGCAATTATATTGATTATAACCCTAAAGGTTCAGCCTTTAGGGTTAACCAATCAACACAGACTATCAACGTCACAACCACTCTTCTGAGTCATTATCGGAATACAAACTTCCAATAATGATTTCTCAATCCACTTTACCTTTTAGGTCTTTGATTTTTGCACTATGCATAATTATGCCTATTGGTATTTAAAGTGGCTTCTAGCTGTTGAAGTTAAATCTCAGCGTTAATACCTTCTTGGTATTAAGACGGTTGAAGTGATTCTTTCACAAATACCTAACCAATTCCTATACGGGATACTCTTCTGTATAGGAATCGAAATCTCATTCGATGCGACCGCTATACAGATCTACTTATTTTTAGTTCTGCGTTTTCGGTCAAATGCATTGGAGGAGATTATGGATATCATTCTTATATTACTGGCGTGCACATATGTTGCAATCAAAATTAACAGCATCATCGTTAAGCCAATTCTATCAATAGCTAGTTCAAGCTGGGGTTAATTTGAATAAACTAATTCCAACCTACTCGGGCTACAACAATCACAATCAGTTAAAGATTCAGAGTGTATATTGCATTGTATATGACAGGTTAACGTTAAAAGTTTTAGCAACAGCTGAAACACATAACGAGGCCAGTCAAATAGCAACTGAGATATTCAACAAAGACAAAGTATTCGCTGTTCCCGGTGAAATTAGGTTTTCAGATGAGAGTATTTCACATAGTAATATTCTTGGAATGAACCTTGTTAATTTTGAATTCTTTGTTGAAGCAAATATGAGTCATCCACTGATTAAATCAACTTTCACAGGCGAGCATTAGCTCCCTGTGAATTTCCTTACTGGTTATACCTATCCAGCTTGAAGCAGGATGCTTAGGTATAACCAGTAAGGAGAAACCTATGTTTGAAGATACCGCTTTTCATATTTTCGACAAATCAACATCAACACTTACATTATTCACAGGTGAGATAAAACAGATTGATGTTAATCATTTAGACAAACCAGACTACCTATCAGCTGTAAAGCAAAAGGCCATTTCTAGTGGCTTAATTGGCGAAAGTGATTTTGTATGTGAATGGGACGTTTAACAGATAGTAGGGTAAACCTTACTCTCTGAATGGGCTTTATATATTAGAGTTTATTCAAAGGGTTACGGTGAATATTGCCGTTATTTTTGATTAAGTCGCGCGATATTTTCTTTATGTAATTATATCTACATCAGTTGTGATGATTTTATAACTTTATAGAGGGCAATTTATGCGTACTGCAAAAGATAATTCAGCAAGGCTTGGTGGTAGAGTCGCGAGTCTTGATATCAGAAATGGTCAAGATGGGTATTTTGGTACTGTGACAATTGCTTGTGATGACGGCTACTTTAAGAAGTCAAACGAACCTAACGGACAAAGTGAGTGGGTTGACAGAACTTACTTTTTTGATGTCAAAGTGGATAGTCGGTTTTTAAAGAATTTTAAACCAGCTATTGAAGTAGGGGACGAGGTAACTTTAAGGGGAAAACTTGTTCAAGAAAAGTGGACTGATAATGGTGGGCAAAACCGCTCTTCAACAAAGATTAAAGCTATCGAGCTAATTCAACATCTTAGAAAAGTTGAAGTGGAATGTTTAAAAGCCACTGGCTTAATTGGCAATCAGAACCAACAAAATAGTCACCCACAACAAAATAGTTCTTCAAACTACCAAAGTGCGCCTCAGCATCATAGTCAACAGCAAAATAATGCACAAAACTATCAGCGCAGCCAGCAAGACCAGAGCGCACCAATACACTATCCGCAATCGCAGGGCGGTTTTGCTCCTAAACCTCAACCAGGGGGGTATGGCGGTAGTCAACAATAACAAGCTAGATAAGGTTTCCTAGCCTAGGAATTTGCATGACAAGGATGTCACTTTTGTTTTTTCTAATATTCATAATACCTTTTCGCTTCTCGCGAATAACTCTGCTATGGCAGTTAAAGTTGAATATTAGTTACGCACTCTCAACATCAAGTTGAAAAGCAAAAATCTATTTTGTGAGTGCACACCAAGCAACATCGTTGCTTGTTTTAACCTCTGAGGGTTTAACCTTCACAGGTTAATCCTTCAGGTTTTTAAAATTTGGAGGAACTTATGAATAACAAATCAACCGGCGCATATTTACGTCGTCGCGAACGCAAATTAATTAAACGAGCAAAACGTGATGGATCTAACAAGTTAGTTATTCGCGCAAGCCGTTTATATCAAGAGTCAAACCGCGTTTTTCACGGTTAATCTCTAACCTATCTACCAACCCACAAGGGGAATTTTCCCTTTGCTGGGGATGTTCCCTTTAAAAATCTCTTTGGAGGAGAACATCATGGCTAGACCAAAAAAAGCCATAACCAAAGCTCAAATAAATGCAGAACTTGAAAGAAAGAAGCAGTTTAAGCCGAAGCGAACAACTGATCACTTTCTGTCAGTAAATGCAGAATATACGTGCCATTCGTTAGACGAAGACATCATAACAGCTCATCGAGCTGGTAAAGTTGCCTCAGGGCAGGATGTATTTTTTGGTTTAATGGATGATTGTTTGGATGCTGCAAGAGGTGAATATTACATTCATTGGTCAGACGAGAACATTAAGGCGTTATGGGAAAGTGTTTTGTATCGTTCACTAGGTATGCTTCGGTATACTAAAGCGAATTCAGAGATGCTAAACGACGAACTTGAATGGATTTGCTCTGCAAATTTTGATTATGTATGCCAGTGTCTAGATTTAGATGCTTGTTTAATTAGAATTGCAGTACCACAGATCTTACAACAGTATAATCAACTTAATGAAATACTGGTAACTAACAAATACGCTAAAGCTCTTTGTGAATACAAGCACTTCATCTTAAATGGTAGCAATTGCTCATCGTCTAACTCTCATCTTTATAGTGACTTAGAAGGGCCAGACATCCCTCCTTGGCATGATCTAAAGTTTTAGGAGTTGATAATGGAAATTTATCCTACTCATGAGTCTAATACTTGGATTCTACTTGATGATAATGTTACTGAGCGAAAACTGCTATTAGGTCAGAGTGATGAAGGCTATCACTTTGGTCATATTGATGGTTGGCCAGACTCAGTTGAAGTTTGGAATTCTACCAGTTATGCAACTGAGGAATTAGCAGCAGAGGCTCAAGTGAATTTTATGCTAGACCTTGCAGTTGAGGATGAAACAGAAGCAGCATTTGAATATTGTTCTGTTCTAGACTTACCAAACCTTCATCTTTATGAAAAAAGTTATATAGACTTTTTAGAAGTACCATTTTAAATATTAAGAAATCAAACCCATCAAGGGACACTACACCCTTGACGGGATAAGTGTCCCTCAAAAATCTATTTGGAGGAGACACAATATGAATACTCAAGCACAATCAAACGTATCTACAATTAAACCTGCAACTAAAATTGATTATAACGAAATGATAGAAGTTGATGCTCATGAGCGTTTTCCTGAAATCTTCGACCCTAATCAATACAAGATTAAAATTCGTAAACACCGCCACCCAAATTGTCAAAAAGCTGACATGCATTATACGCCTGATGAAGCAACTCTTCGTAAAGCGTTAGCATGGTGGCTTGCGCCCGCTCAACCGAAGCCTCTTGGCTTGGTGGGTGAAACAGGTACAGGTAAAACGGAGTTATTACTATTCATTGCAGATCGCTTTAATGAGCCTGTTTTTATTGAAAAAGTAACCGTAGCCATGAGTGGTGAGCGTTTAGAGGGTGGTTATGAATTAATTGTTGATGGAAAAGGCCATAATGTCACTCGCAAGCGATACAGCCAAGCTGCATGCGGATACAAATACGGTGGTTTAGTTATCTTAGATGAAGTGGATAAAGCTAATGAAGATTTATCAACATCGCTTCATTTGTTTGTTGAAGGCAAGCCTTGGACACTTAGTGTTTTCGGTGAAACCATAAACAAACATGCTAACTGTCGAATAGCTGCTACAGCAAATACTACCGGTGGTGGGGATAGTGATAGGTATATTACTTCACAGCGTTTAGACCAAGCATTACGTTCGCGTTTTGGTTGGTTAAAAACTAAATATCCAAGCAAAGCAGTTGAGTTGGAAATTTTGGAAAAGAATTTTCCGAAACTAACATTGTCGATTCGCAAGCTTATGGTACAAACAGCTGACTCTTTAAGAACAGCTGCATTAGGTAAAGATCACGATGGCAACATCGATAATGGATTAGGGTGTGTTTTTTCAACACGAACTTTAGTCCACTGGGGTTTTTACATGATGACATTTGGTGCCAATCGTTCTCCATATGAGTCATTTGAATTTTCGTTTTTAGGTTCCATTGATAATGATGAAATTGAAGAGGTTAATTCTGTTGTTCAACGAGTATGGGGTGATGATATTAAAAAACCACTTGGCGAGTTAATTCAAAAAAAGTAACCATCTCAAACACTAACACATCCTCTGACTCGGCTAACTTAAAAGTTGAGAGAGGGGACACAGTGTTTGAGTGCTTTGAAGTTGAAAATGGTCGTTTTATTGGTTTTAGCTACCAACCATCAAATGGTAAATACCTCCGCATTGAAGGGGGGAAAGGCCCACTTAAAATTGACAATGTAAGAGACATTAAAGCAATGAGTATGTCTGAGTTAATTCAGGCAACCGATAAGATTGATTACATTAGGAACGGCAATCCTTATTTTCTTATTCATTCGGATGAGAAAATGAAGAGCTGTGACTTTGTAAACTGTCGAGCTCAAGTTATGTTCAATGCTCAAGGTAACCTGAAATGCAATAACCCGTTTGATGTTTATCATCATGCCGGTGAAGGTAAATTTTGGGCTGTAACATCATTCCAAAATACGACATATGTGTTGTTCAAAAATGATAATACTGAATGGAAATGGGTTTTTATGTCTGTAAACGGTGAGAGAAATGCTCTTGCCAAAAATAAAGAACAAAGAGGTTATTCACTTATTGGAATAGGCCACTTTAATCAAAATACATGGGATATTGAAGTGATGTAACAAATCGCAGGTCCTATTAATCAACCAACCCTTTGGGGAGTACTTTCCCCAACAGGGAAGTCTCCCCTTTTTTTATCAAATTGGAGGAGACAACATGTCTTTATCAAACGAAGCAATCGCAAACGGCAAAGAGTTAGCAGAACAAAACACTTCACTTAAAAATGGAGCATGTTTGTTAGGCTGGCAATTAAGATCGCCATGTGGTGAATCAACTTTACCGAACGCAAAGATAGAACTAGATGGTCAGAAAGTATCATCTAATCAAATCAAGGGGAGTAAACTACAGTGGTTTCCTAGAAGCAAGCTGAAGCTTACAACGAAGTACAACAACCGTCTTACACGAACTTTTAATAGTTATGGTGTTAAGTACGGAGACTTTACGGTTGTCCCAACAACCAGATTAGATGAACTTAAGTCAGAGCTTGATGAAATAAAGCGTGATTGGCAAGACGAAGTATCAGTATTAATTGCTGAATATGATAAGTCAGTTAATCAACATATGGCTGAAAATTCGGATATCGCTGCACTGATCCATAAATATGCCTTATCTCAGGTTGAGTTCCAATCAAAATTCAAACTGACGTTTACAAAGCCTCTGGCTATGAAAGCGCTTTTTGATGATGATGAAGACGATATCAAAAATGATGTTGCAGAAACTCTTTGGCAAGAAATTGCTAAGGAAGCAAGTAGTGTCTACAAAACTAACTGGTTTAAAGACAAAACACCAGTTAATCGCGTAAGCCAAAAAGTACGTTCACCATTTAGAAGAATGATGAATAAACTTATTGATTTATCATTTGTAGATAGTGGTATTGAGAATGTGGTCAGCACAATACAGGAAGTTTTAAATAACTTACCTTCTAGTGGCTACATTGAAGGTCATTCATTTTCAGAGTTAACCAACTGGTTACTCGTGATGAGTAATGAAGACACACTTCGCCTTCATGCAGAAGGAAAACCTCAATATAGTGCAACACCAGAGCCGGAAGTAATTACACATGAGGATACCGACGAAGCGAATAATTTCGTTTCAGGTGAGTCAAGTGTATCCGCTTCTGAGAGTTCAATCATTGTAGAAACAGCTGATCAAGAAAATTCTTTTGAATTTGACCTAGCGCCTACAGAAGAAACCGATTTTTCCGAGCCTGTTGAGCGCAACAACTCATTAGGTGATTTTGGATTTAATTGGTAACAAATAAAGGAAGCAATCTAGCTTCCTTTAATTCTAAACCCACAGGGGATACTCACCCCTTGTGGGTGTATCCCCTCTTAAACATTCCTGGAGGAGATGCAAATGAATAAATCAAAACTATTAAAACGATTTAGAATGCTTTCAAGAGTAATGAGTAACCGTGGTGACATTACGATTAACTTAACTGGTAACAGATGCTATACAGATTACAACAGCATTACTTTACCCGTAGGTGATCTTGAAAACCCCGATTATCTCGAACTTTTGGAAGGCGCTATTGATCATGAAGTAGGCCATCTACGATGGACCGATAGAACATGGACAGCTAAGTCGTATGAAAAAGGAGCATTTTTCAATGCTATTAGAAATGGCATTGAGGATATTCGTATGGAAAGAATGGTTTGTCTGGAGTGGCCGGGTGCCATCTTAAATTTATCTAAGATGGTTACCCAAGGTATTAAAAAGGGATGGTTCAGTAAACCAACTGATAGCTTCCCGCCTTCATTACTGTTACAAGCTGTAGTTGTATATTATGGTCGATATAAAATTAACGACCAAGTACAACTAAATGAGTTCTGTGAAATTGCAATAGCTTTATTAACTGATTGTATTGGCCAAAAACCAGTACACGATTTAATTTTGCTATTGGATACGATACCAGCTCTTCGATCTAACCAACATAGTTATGAACTTACAGAACAGATCATTCAGTTACTTAAGAAAATAGAGTTTAAACCAGGCGATAGCCAAGGTAATGACTCAGGCGATAGCCAAGGTGATGACTCAGGTGATAGCCAAGGTAATGACTCAGGCGATAGCCAAGGTGATGACTCAGGCGATAGCCAAGGTAATGACTCAGGTGATAGCCAAGGTGATGACTCAGGCGATAGCCAAGGTAATGACTCAGGTGATAGCCAAGGTAATGACTCAGGTGATAGCCAAGGTAATGACTCAGGTGATAGCCAAGGTAATGACTCAGGTGATAGCCAAGGTAATGACTCAGGCGATAGCCAAGGTGATGACTCAGGTGATAGCCAAGGTCAAAACTCAAGTGTTAGCCAGCAAGTAATTAATTTTGTAAATGAATGCCTAAATGCCGATGAAAGTCAGCTCATGGCAGATTTGCATGAACAAGTTAATAACGAGCTAGAGAAAATGGCTGATGAAGTAAGATCAAGTAATGATATGGAGCAACTAATTGACTTCAATGCTCCTTTAATATCAAAAAATGATCGTGGCACAGTTGGTACTGCAGATCTAAACCTAGCCAAGAGACTTTCAACACCTATAAGTCGAGAACTCCATAAAATAATTTATGGGTTAGACCGAAAAAGTGTGAATTTTTCTAAGCAAGGTAGGACTGTTGAGGCAAATAGACTTGCTGGAGTAAAAGCTGGTAATTTTAATGTTTTTAAATCAGAAAGAATTACTAAAGCCCCGACAATGGCGATATCAGTCCTCGTTGACAGGTCTAGTTCAATGAGTGCTTTTGAGATGAATGGTGCAAACACTTCTGCGCTCGCAATTAACTTAGCAATAGATAAGTTGAAAGGCGTAAATAGTGAATGCATATATTTCAGTGCCGGTGACCTATATGAAGCAAAATGCTTTAAATCAACAACTAAAGCCGTTAAAGACAACTTTAGAGTCAGTAGTAGAGGCGGAACACATACAGGTTTAAGCCTTTACTCTGTAATTCGTAGGCTTTCACTACGTGTAGAGCAAAAGAAAGTTGTTTTTATCATTACTGATGGCCAAGCAAGCGATCTAAAGTATTTAGAAAAGTCGATTGAAATGTCGGAACTTCTAGGTATTCAAATTGTATGCATTGGTATAAACACAGGAATGCTTTATGGCTTTGAGAATCAGGAATTACTCAACATTCAAACCGTTGAAGAGTTACCTTCAATTCTAAAACAAGTAATTAAAAATAAATTAATCGCTTAACCAAGTAATGCGCCCTTTTGGACGCATTTTAAAGCAAACACAATGTTTTAAAATGCGGCTATAAGCCAAATAGATTTTCTGCTTTTATCTTAATTTACTGATGGCACCTTGCTATCAAATTTACCGTAAGGTAATTAATTTTGATAAAGCATAAAAGCTACTCAAATCCTTGTATTTGTGTAGAACAAGTATCGACGTCTCGTTGTTACTTTGGGTTTAACCCTAGACTTAGCATAAGTGAGTTCAGCTTGCTTGTGTTCAACAAACTTAAATCAACCCATAGGGGATTATTATCCTCTGGGTAATTGTCTCCGCTTAATGTTTCTTTGGAGGAGACAATGACTATTTCTAACTTAAAACTAAATGAAGTAACTGGTAAATATATAATCACGTCTGAGCTTAGCTCTGATGAAATTATTGAAACAGCCAAGAAGCTTCTAAACAATAGGTTGAGAAGAGGAGCTATTTTTAATAGTCCTACTCAAGTAACTGATTATCTTGAAGTCCATTTGAAGGGGTTAGAGCATGAGGTTTTTTACATGCTTTACCTTGATAACCAAAATAGACTAATAGACAAAGAAATACTTTTTACCGGAACGATAAATGCTGCAAGTGTTTATCCCCGGGAGATTGTAAAAAGTGTACTAAAAAAGAATGCAGCCTCTGTAATTTTAGCGCACAACCACCCATCAGGTATTGCTGAGCCATCGCAAGCGGACAAGCTAATAACCACTAAGATCCAACATGCACTCAATCATATTGATGTAAATGTGTTAGATCACATCATTATTGGTGAAAACACAGTCTCATTTGCTGAGCGCGGCCTTATCTAACTTAAATTAAACCAACCCTTGTGGGGATACTTCCCATAAGGGGCGTATCCCCTTTTTTTGTACTCTTTGGAGGAGATACGCATGAATAATTCAATTAAAAAGGCAATTATGCCAATCCCATCGTCAATACCTAACACAGAAGTGAGAGAGGTACATATTGGCGGTAAAACGATTCTTTCATTACGTGCTAAGTGGGGACCTTTATTTGAAGGTCAACAACGAGCTCAAGCTCAAGGCTAAACGTATGAGTTAGCCTTAGGGCTAACTCTTCTTTTTATTCGAGGCGACCACCTAAAGCGCCTTGTATTCAGGACGCTTTAGGGTCGTCTTGAGGAATAGGAGAGTTGTAATGATTGAATCAAAAATAGATAAAGTACTTGCTTTAGTTAAGTCAAATGGCGGGTGGTCTTCTGTCTACTCAGCCTACCCAGGACTTAATGAAGCAGTTTCAAAATCAAATAACCACGGTGGTTCACCACAAGTACCATGCCCAAAAACTGGAAACGGAAGAACTAAGTTTCGCCTTTTCCGCGATTGGGTTGATACCGGTGGCGCATACCATAACGATGTAGGTGCTTTACCTGGTGGAATCGATGTAATTGCGTTTATGGAAAGTTGCTCAAAAAGCGACGCTTTAAACAAAATAATCGATATCTGTGGTGGTGACTTATCAAGCATCTCGCGCGAATACGTTCAAAATGTGAAAGCTTCACAGCCAAAAGGTATTAACGATGATGAAAAAGCAAAACGAGTCGCAAAACTTGAGAAGCTTTTTCAACACGCTATTCCTGCAGCTCATGATCAATCTGGTCGGATACAAGCTTACTTGAACAGCCGTGGACTTAAAACTGATGCGAAAACTCTACCGTATACACTTGGGTATGCTGATGAGCTTTGGTGGGGAGATGGTCAGTCTAAGCCTAAGAAACTTCACGGTTTATTAGGCTCAATGACTGATTCAGATGGTAATCGAATCACGATTCATCGAATTTTCCTGAACAATCAAGGCTTAAAAGCTGATGTACCTAATGCGAAAATGTTAATGCCTCCGCCAAGCTATATTGGTGGATGTTCTATCAAAATTGACTCACCTGTAACTGAAGGAGATAACACCTTCATTGGCGTATGTGAGGGGATTGAAACTGCATTAGCTGTACGCGAGGCTACAGGCTGTCCTATGTGGTCATGTTATTCGGACACTTTGCTAGAAATGGTTAAAATTCCAGATAATGTGACTTCAGTATTAATTTTTGCTGATAAGGATGCTTCTGGAGCAGGTCAAGAAAAAGCAGAAGCATTAGCTGCAAGACTACGTAGAGAAGGAAAGTTTGTTGATATTTATATGCCACCTTTAGATATACCTAATGGCAGCAAAAGTATGGACTGGCTGGACACCTACAACTTAGCAGGCCCTAGTGCTTTTTCATTTCGCTTACCTGTTGACATCTCTGTTAATACTGGAGGTGTCAAATGATTAGCGTTTCTGGTCAAGTTTACAATGACACAAATGGAACACTATTACAGACTTTAGAGCTGAATAGTGTTGCCCCTACATCTAACTGTAAATCAGGTTTTTGTGGGGCGTGTCGCATCAAATTACTAAAGGGCAATGTCGAATATATCGATGAACCAATTGGCTTTACAAATGAAGGTGAGATATTACCTTGCGTTTGTAAGCCAAAAGGTGACATTGAGGTTGAAGTAACCTTTTAGATTTTTACAACCAACCCATGCGGGGAGCCCCCCGCTTGGGAAGCTCCCCCTTTCTTTGGAGGAGCAATGAGTAAACATCATATTGAAATGGCAAAAGCTGGTGGTTCTCAGCTACGTCATTTCGCAGCATACCGTAATGGATACTATCCAGATATGGTTATCAGACACTTCATAGCAAAAACTACTCACTTTTTATTAATTGAAAAATATAGAAAGACTGTAGATTTGCTTGTGATACACAATGTGACAATCGCAAATGCCTGTGAAACGGCAGAATTGCTATTTGAAGCATAAACAACCCTTGGGGGATTACTCCCTCAAGGGTGTGAACCCTCAAATTTACTTTGAGGAGATTCAAATGAATTGCTTATGAAAAACAAAATGCTAAATAAGATCATGGTTGAACTAATCTTATTAGCAACAATTGTTGGCTATATTCCAGAGCTCTCTGTTAGTGGTTTTGCGGATATGTTTGGCCGTGTGGTTTCGACAACAAAACATGCTACGAAATTCAAATTCAAGGACTTATAAAGCTAGTCATTGCTTTTGTTTGTATGTTGGCATCTGTTGTGATAGGTTTCTATATAACTTTCCTAAATGGTTCCGAGGAGGACGATCAAGATGAATGAAATCCAAGCTATTGGTTTGACCTTTTTCATTTTTGGTAATGTAGTTTTTTTCGGTAGTTATTTATGGATGCACCACCGAATAAGCAAAAAATAAAATAAGAAAAGACCGTTAATCGGTCTTTTTTTTTGTCAAAATTTGAAGAGAGGAGCTACTGCGCCTAGAACAATAACCAGTAAGGGGTAGACGCGAAGCTCTTCTATATTGCTGAAAATAGAAAAATTTCAATCAATTCCAAGTGTGTGAGTAGAATAAAGATTCATACCAAGTATTAAACTATCATCCTAAAATGGCAGCGATTGCATCGGTACGCTGCCATTTCTAAAACGTTTTTGCCCCATTGTGTGCTAGTACACTTTTTCTTTGCACTTTACGAATGCTTTTTCTAATCGTTGTGGTGTCTTGTAATGTGAGAGTTTACAAGAATATCGACGTGAGCTTAGCCCTCAGTCCTCCATGAATTGTTAGATAGTGTTTCTAGTCACCATTCACTAACCTATTGACTAATATCGACTAAAATATGAGTTGTTGTTACACTGGAATAAACTTAGATAGCTCACTGGAGAACACATGAAAGATTATATGAATCAACTCGATCAAGAGACTAGGAAAGTAGATTTTGATTCATTTGATATATCTGTTAAAGAGTTGATTTCTATGGCGAATGAATCAATTATCAACATTGCTCCTGAGTACCAAAGGCAATTTCGTTGGCCCGAAGATAACCAGTCTAAACTTGTAGAATCTGTTTTATTGGGAATACCTATTCCTAACTTGTTCATGGCTGCAAATAGAGATGGATCTTGGGAGTTAATAGATGGCGTACAAAGGCTTAACTCATTGATTCATTTTTGTGGGACCCCAGAGCAAATAGAAAGTTTTGGGCTGGATAAGCCTCTTAAACTTAAGGGGCTAGATATCCTGTCTAAGTTCAATGGAGCAACGTTTAATGATCTGCCTCATTCACTTCGTTTGAAGTTCAGTTTACGTCCGCTTAAGGTAACAACACTAAGCGATAAAAGTGATCTAAAAGTACGATTCGACCTCTTTGAGAGATTGAATACTGGTGGAATCAAATTAACTCCTCAAGAAATTCGAGCTTGTGTATTTAGAGGGCAATTTAATGATTTTATCATTGAACTTGCAAAAAATGATGACTTCAACAAAGTTGTTAATGTGTCATCAACTAAAGCGAAAGACGGTACCAGAGAAGAGCTTGTTTTGAAGTTTTTGGCTTACAAAACAAAACGTGATGATTTTAAACACAGTGTAGAGATATTTCTAAATGACTTTATGGCCGATGCATCGGTACATTTTAACTATAAGAAGTATAGAGAGCTGTTTGAAAAAACATTTGAATCACTAAGAGCTGTCTTACCTAATGGAATTAAACGCGGCAATAAAGGAAGTACACCACAAGTGCTTTTTGAAGCCATTGCTATTGGAGCTGCCGATGCTATTGAAGAAGGAGTTGATATTAGCGGATCAAATGTAGCCAACTGGATTGATGATGAAGAGTTACGCCGCTTGACAACTGGAGCCACAAATTCAGGGCCTCGCTTACGCGAAAGAGTCGAGTATTGTCGAGTTAGGTTTGTAGATAATGTTTAATGATATTGATGCTGGTGTTATGAATCGCTTGAGGCAACTAGATTCAATACTAGAGTATTTGTCAGATGAGGCACTGACTGAAGAAACTAAAAATTCAGACTTCTATCGTGCTCAGAAAGGCTTGGTGTTTGTTGCAATGTATGCAGCACTTGAGTTCGCAATTACACAATCAGTCACACGAGCATTAGAAGTTATTGGGCAAGAAGAAGCTCCTGCCAATCATTTTAAAAGTGCGGTATTGTGCTCGCTGTTTGATTCTCATTTTAAAGCTCTTCGAGAGTGCGGAGCCTCCAAAGTGTGGGAAAATCGTCATAAACTTGTTCTCGCAGTAACAAGTGATACTGAAGTGACTAATGTTGACAGTTCTGTTTTTCCATCAGGTGGCTCAATGAATATTTCTATTAAACAGCTAGAGAACGTGTGGAATTTTTTTGATTTAGAACGCTCACCACTGCCAGAAGGTGTGCAGCACTTTGTCTTAACCGAAGTCAAGGATCACCGTAACGCGATAGCTCATGGTAGAGAGACCGCAATTACTATAGGGCGAAGGTTTAACGTTACGCAGTTAGATAATAGAGCACGCAGTATAAAGCTTTTATGTCTTCACATTACTTCTCGCGAATTCAACCCCGAAGTGCACCACTCGCTAAATTAGGCCGCATTGCGTAATTCGTTAAACACAACGACAGGCTGTTTGTAACCTAGGCACTTTCTAGGTCTGGCGTTTAGCGCACGTTCTATAT
>Ga0209434_1000337_pt1 | contig 23767 bp, 26 predicted proteins | sample ETNvirnome_2_300_FD_184068 | JGI IMG/M metagenome (GOLD analysis project Ga0209434, IMG submission 184068) | Marine viral communities from the Pacific Ocean - ETNP_2_300 (SPAdes) (version 2) | ecosystem: Environmental > Aquatic > Marine > Oceanic | place: Pacific Ocean | collected 2013-06-22
TTGATCAAGTATTGTATCGGTTATAAAGTACTTGCCATTTGACACAATACCAATCGATGCAATTTTGTCTAAGTTGTTGTTACCTTTGATAGATAGAACAAACTTACCATCTATCACTTCATTGACTCTGTGTAATAATTCTTGTTCCGTTGTAGTAACCATTTTGTAACCTTTAGTTTATATTATCCGCCGTATATTGTTATAATAAATTAGACTATCCTATCTTTAAACTATCAGCTATCATATAAGAAGGGATTGTAGAGAAATAATTTAAAGCAACCTCTTGAGCTGATAAAGTTCTATTGAATATTCTAGTATTAGAAATACTACCTGTTAAACCAGAAACAACTAATGCTATATCTTTTCCAATTATCAGTCTAGTATCTGAATTGACTACAGGAAAGAAATTCATTGCGGCAGAAAAGGAAGCGCTGAATCCATTAATGAATATAGTAGCACCAGAAGTAGAAGCAGATGAGGATTCAACTACTACTCCAACATGAAACCATCTACCAAGATCTACAGGACCAGCAGTTAATGTCTGAGTCCCCATTGTCAGCTCTATCACTCCACTTTTTTCTTTTATTGCTAATACTTCACTTGCACTACTACCTATTGTCAGCAAACTAGAGTTTCCAGTTGCTGCAAACTTTGCATGTGTCATTAATGAATAACCATTAGATTGTCCTGATGCATTAAATAGAGAACTACTAGCACTCTCTATCCAACTGGCACCATCAAATCTAAATCCACCATCAGTGGCACCAAAAGTCCAACCTGTTACAGTTGCACTAGTAGCATCTCCTGAAGCAGTACCTTTTATTTCTCCTAACAATTCATTTCCACTTCTATCTACAACAGAAGTTAAAGAGCTTGATAGTTCTTCTCTATTATAAGTGTATAATAATACTTGAGCTTTTCCTGTTGTACCATCTGTCGATAAAGTATCTGGGAAAGGTCTAATTCCTGTTCCAATATAGTTTAAATCATTCAGCGACTGAAGACCTGTTAGTGATAGATCTCCAACAGGAAGATCAGAATCATTAACAATCACATCTAATCTATTTCCTTTATTCATAACTGTGCTGATAGTATATTGATTGCTATTGGCTGTAGATGTGTTAGTATCTGCACTTATACTTTCAGGATATAAAGTTTTAGCTCCAGTAACTGAAATCATAGTTCCTGTTGTGCCTATTGTCATTCCTAATGAACCAGATTCAGATTCATTCACTGACTGCCTTATTCTATATAGCGCTATGAAATCATTGCCAGTTAGTGCTCTATTATTTGTCAGAACATAAATTGGCTGCTCATTATAGTCTCCAGAGTTTCCTCCAAACCTAACAACATTTTCTACTAAAAAATCTACTGTTTTCATTTAGTCCTCGATTGGCCAATAAAGTTGTCCTGCTTTTCTTATTCTATCTGGTGCAACAAATGAGAAGGGTACTCCTCCTTCAGTAACTGATATTCCATCTATCTGGAATAATGCACTGCTTTGCCCATCATCTATTCCTAACACTTCTACTCTACCCGATAAGGTTGATCCTGTGTGAATAGCAGATAAATAAATTGGTTTCCAAGTATTAAGATTTGTGACTCCTGTGACAGATGAAACTGTATCACCTAGATACAAAGTTATTCTAGCATGATTAGCACCTGAAATTGATCTATATCTCAAGCTCATTGTATAAGTATTCCCAGTATATAATAGTGCTGAGTTAGATATATCTTGATATACTCCTGTGTCCTTGTTTGTTGTGTTGACTCTAATACCAGAAGCACCATAGAAAATATTGTTGTTATCAATAACTTGAGACACTCCTGCTCCAGAGACAGTCCAAACATTGAGATCATCTTTCATCATATTTTGCTGACCTGGTTCATATTTGAGAGTATTATTAGACGTATCTAATATTGTCAAACCTCCATGATCTAATGAGCCTCCCAATAGATCTACTAAATCTCCTGATGCAGATAATCCTTGTATAATAGTTTGTTCAGACGAAACAATATCAGATCCTTGGAATCCTGATGGAGTTCCTGTATGATCACCATTAGCACTGCTATCGGTTATAGAATCAGCGATTGCAGAGAATAATTGAATAGCAGAAACCGTGTCAAATCTCCACCAAGAGGCCAAATATTCAGCTGAAGGGGAAAATTCATTAGCTGGTAATTCTTCAGGTGCAGATCCAATAGCTGTCGCTGATGCAAGTTGTCCTATAGCGGAAGCCGATCCTGTGGCTAACCATAGTCTCAATTCATCTAATCTTCCACCCCAAGAAATTCCTCTTTCACCAAGCGGGGATCCTGTTATAACTTCTGCAAGAGTGCTAGAACTATCAAGAGCTCCATCAATCCAAATATTCATAGTTTGTGCACCAGAAGCATATTCGCAGAATACATTATGCCAAGCTGTAGTTGTGATAGTTGCTTCTGAAGTTAGAACATAAGAGAACACTTCATCATGATTCATTCTAAATTCTATGTAATGATTTCCACCAGTCAGAATAACACTTCCAATATAGAATCCATCAAAAGCTGATGTTGTTGCTGATAGATTTCTCATAACTGATGCATCAAAGAATGTAGCTCGTTCAACTGTTGTTGTTGAATTGTGTTTTATGAATCCATCAAATGAAACATTCACAGCCGAAGCTCCCGAAACTCCAATTCCTTCTGTGATTATAATATTATCAAAAGATATTGAATCATCTATTCCATCGAATGGAATAGATTGTGAAGACAATGGACCGGCTGTATCGTTTGTTAAACTGATAGTTTCAGGATCTTCAATAATTCTATTGAATATAGTTTGATAGTCGCCTGTTGCTCCAGACTGGACAAACTTAAAAGCCATTACACAACCTCCTTTTGTACATTAAGTTATAGATCAATTTGCACGCGAATGGTCAGAGGAATGTCTGTAGGTTTCCTCAATGGTCGAGTTAGTTTTCCAACTACTAATAAATTATTATCATCATCATACAACCCAACATGAGTTATATGAGGTTGCCAAACTATTCCACTTGATACTAATTCAGGATAAAATTCAGCATTTTTTGTACTACCCGTTAAAGCACCATCTAAATAATTTCCTCCAGCTGTTACGTTTAAAGCAGAAGGATTCAATGTATAGTTTAACTCTCCAGGTTGACAAGTACAAAAAACACTTAACTCAGTATTTTCAACATATGCTTGATATTTCACAGAAGTTATTGATGTTACTAGTGATGAAGCTGAAGATGTTATAACAAACATTCCATCATCGTTTAGCATTACTCCAACAGCTTCATCCGATTCATTTAGCATTGCCCCTGATCCTGAATCTCTATAATCACCCGCGTTTACTGTATCACCAGCATCTACTATAGCTGTTAAGGTTCCTTTCTTAATATGAGCATCAAAGTATCTCTTACGAAAAGAATATATGCCCATTCCATCTGTGAATGCAGTGAACGAAGGTTCAAATCCTAAATCTGCAACTCTTTTTCTGACAACATGATAATGAGCCGAATTACTTCCTGTCAGATTAGCAGTCAATGAGCAAATTGATTCAGTCAATGTTCTAGCATCACCGGTAGTTGATGTAAGAGTAGTTGAAGTTTCAAAATTCGTATAGATAATATCTGCAAGATTCAGCGCTACATAGGCACCTTGAACTCTGTTATCTACTCGTATGGGTAATAGTGGATTAATTGCCATTTCTGAATCTCAACGGAATTTTATGTCCTGTTTTAGAAGAAAATACTATAGCATTCACTCTAAATTTTCTTCCTCTGAAATATGTATTGCCTAATAGATAATCGCAACTACCAGGATCAACATAACCTAATGTTATATGTGGCATATAGTGAGAGAATGCTTGTTCATTATCTACACTATCAGCTATAGTGTGATGTAAATCTATTAGCTCATTTCCAATAACATCTATTCGAATAACATCATACATATCTTCAGTAGCAAACTTTGTGATGTTATGTAGCGAAACCGAAAATGGTTTGAATTTGCCAACTATTTTTTTTGTGACCTTAGGTTTTTCTTCATTTATTCCCCACAAAACTGTACAATGAATCTCATCTTCTAATCCATATTCATCACTCGCGTTATTATAAATATGAATTTCATCAATATTTTCTTTAGTCCACCTCATAACTTCTTGAGCAAAACTTTGAGGTAGATTCACTTGTGTAGAACTGTGTGAATATGTTGCTCCATGTTTTTCCATTAATGTTTTAATACGCATATTAAAAATCCAACTTTATTTGTGTAGTTACTTTTCTTGCCGCATCTTTTCTAACTGGAACTGATAATTTGCTAATGGCTAATAGATCACCCACATCATTATATAGTCCAACTGATGTTATATATCCCGCAGGTTCATCTAATATTGAATCACCACTCTCTTGACTTGCTCCTGTTGGATTTTCTGTAAAGTTAAATTCATCTCCCTCACCAACAGCATTGACCATCAATCTTCCTCTTGTGTCGATTGATTTGAATACATATCTTTCAACATTGAGAGCCGAATTCAGATTTCCTGTAACATTAAATCCAAAATCACCTGTTGTTCCTGATGATGGATATAAAAAATTAAGCTTAGCATTAGGATCATCTGTGTCTAGAACTATAATTCCCAAATCGTAATAGATTAAACCTACTCTAGTTATTCCACCATCTGCAGATCTTCTAACTATTCTTCCTTGACTGAGTTCATTTTTTATAATACCAACTTCAGGAGCATCAGTATATAGAAATGTTCTATGGAATCCAGATATACCAGCATCGGAAAACTCATTAGCAGTTATTGTCATATCAGTAGCATCGTATAGATTTGTACTAGCTTTACCAACATGAGATCCTGTTATGGCCCATTGTGAAACATCAACTGCAGTTAGAGTATTTCTCTCATTGAAATTGAACCACCCAACTAGATCGGCTGAAATATTTGCTCCGGCTGTTAGAGTAGAATCTTTAAAGTTAGCAAAACTTATTCCAGCAGTAGATGTATTTGAAACTATTTGAGATACACTTTGTTTGACGCCAGTGCTTCCATCGTTGAATCTTGCTTTCCAAAATCTTATGTGCTGAATCTGGCCATCATATCCTCCTGCTAGTCTATTATCTCCTGCTGCAGCTAAAGCTCCTTTATCACCGATTTGATCTGTTGATTCTCTATTGAAATTAGAAATTCCTATATACATATTATTACCAGAAGTTCCATCTTGATTGTCTACAATATTCATAGCATCAGGTCTTATAGGAAATCTTTGTTCGTACATATTAGCTTGTACTACAGGGCCCCCTGCTGAGTCAGCTCCGCCTAACCTCGGATCAACCTGTTCTCTATTGAGAAGTTTATACCCATCTATGTAACCAAATATAGCCCCTGCGCCTGATTCAGTAGTTGTACTTCCATCTACTCCACTCACTCCCCAAGAAGCTATAATGTGATGAAATTTTCCATCGAATAAATCTATACCAACATCAGTCGGTACAAATAATCCTGAAGCTTGAACACTGTTTTTAGCAAAGTCTTCTGTGAATGTGTCATTTGCCGAAACAGATCTTATGTAGAATCTAAATGCATCTTTTGTATTATCAGGAGATTTTACCAATTCCAATTTCATGAATGCATTTTGCGTTTCCTCCACTGCGCCTGCCCATCCATTGGTTGATAATCTTCTCCAAAATACTACCGAATTCTGTTCATAAGGCCTTAATATAGCTTCAACTGTGATAGCACTTGTACAAGCATCAAAGTTTGCACTCATTGCTCTTGTCCAGGGAACTCCAAAGAATGCTTTTTCAGGAGCTCCAGCTTTTCCCTCATATGGATTCTGTAAATCTAATGCATTCACCATACTAGTTGCTGCATCAATTGCAATTCCTGTAGATGAAGTATTTGAAATATTCATCTCTAATCTAACCGATCCTGGCTCTATGTAAGATCTATAAAGATCTTGTCTAGCCGCAATCATTCTAAATGTAGAAATTTCATGACTCGCACTAGCCGTACTCAACAATGCAGTAACAGTAGCATCAAAGTTAGCTTCGTTTCTATATAAATAGCCGTGAGTATAATTGAACAACGATTGGTGTGAAGCAGAGGAGTTTACATTAGAAGAACTATTATAATCTTGATCTGGGTCTGACAAAAATGTGCCAGCAGTTCTTTCCGCTGTGATTGATGATCCTGGCACGGCTGTTTTGTCAAACAAAAATCTATATTTCAGTTCTTTGGTAAGCGTTAGACCAAAAGCTCCTGGAATTGTAATATCAAAGAGCTGAATTTTTCCAATTGATCTAATGCCTGTAAAGAAATGAATACTATCAGCAGAAGGACTGCCAGTAGATACAGTTACATTATGGCGATTGTTGACCATGAAAGGAACGAGTTCGCTATCATTTTCAAATGCTTTGAACATGTATTATATCCAATTAACTTAGTTTGATCGTTATTGTTTTTTTGTAGAGTTCTTCTCCACCTAGTGATGTAGATATATCAAGAATTTTCCCTTCTACATCATAATCTATAGATGAAGATTTTTTACCTTCAGGAATAATAACATATGTTTGTGCTAGTCTGGCTTTATTGCCAAACCTAGCACTCTTGAGCACATCATTGATTTTTTTTGCAGCTACAGCTGCTTTTCTATCATCTTTGTACTTGAAAATATAATCTTTGCTCGAATTGAATTTTAAGTTCATTATTGTTCCTCTAATTCAGCTAAAAGAGCCTGAATAACAAACTCTTTATCGTTTTTTATGTCATATTCCCAGAATCTTAATAGCTTATAACCAGCATCTTTTGCTATTTGGTTTTTAATTTTGTCATTTTCTATGTTGTTAATTTGAGTTTCATACAAAGGTTTTTGAAAAATTTCAGGATTACAATGATAAAAATCACCGTCTGTTTCTATTAATAGATTTTTATCATATATGAAAAAATCAAACAATTTTCCTTTTATTCTTTTTTGTCTTTGATATTTTATTTTTAAATCTATCAATAATTCAACAAATAATTCTTCAATAGAAGAAGAGAAGTTTCTGAATGATGCTTTTCTTTTATCAGTTAACCAACCATCTGAAAAATTTTTTCTGACTAAGTCTGGGTTGTCATAATCATCTATAGTTAAACCCTTGTTCCAAGGAATTCTACCTTTCATTGATTTAGACATTTTATTTTTTGAATAATCAGAATGATGCTTTCCTTTCATGGGATGATCATTTTTTTCTAAATTATTTCTAGCTTTATCTGATAAGATTTTTTTTGTTTCTTTCGAATGATGTTTTCCAAAAAAGTTGTTATCCGATCCTGTCCTACCTGAAGCAGCTTTAGATATTTTCTCTTTTATTTTATCAGCCTTTTCTTTTCCATATTCTTTTTCGAATGTTGATCCTTTTCTATGAGATCGTTTTCCTTTATTGGATTTAGATATTTTTTTTCTAGTCTCTGCTGTAACAACAACACCATATCTAGGATTGTTTTTACCAGACATTAGTGCAGATTGTTTTTTTCTTCTTTCTTCACATATGGTATATTTTCTGTCTTTGTTTGAACAATTTTTTGAACAATATTGCTTGTGTCTTCTATTATATTCCACCTTTTGTTCTATTCCGCATAGTTTACATTCTATTACAGAATATTTTTTTCCTTTAATTCCTCTTGGCATACTAATATTCTCTCCTTTTGTTTTTATATAATAAATATCACGTATAAACTATAGAAAACATTGGGAATGAAAATACTCTAAAACTATATTTTCATTAGAGAAATCAGTATTGCAGATTCACTCCTATTATTATCTCATCACCAAAGGTCTTTTTGATAGGAGGAGAACTCTTAGCAACAGCTAATAATTCTGAATCTTCATTATACAATCCAACTGTTGTGATATATGTTCTTGGATTAGCTGTTAAAGATCCTGTAATGGTTCCCGTGACCTGGTTTTCTAACGAAGTGACGTTATTTGTATAGTTCATTTCCTTGTTGAATGCTCTACAGAAAAATGTTGCTTTCTTTTTGATATTGAGAGCTTTAAAAGAGAATGATGTTATAACAATTTGTCCAGCTGATGTTGAACCAAATTGCATACTGGAAGCCGATTCAACTAAGAAGTGAGGCCAACCAGTTCCACCGTGGAATAATAATGTTCCCGTATCATAGAATACTGTTCCAACAACATTCGATGTATTTCCCTGAGATACCAAGGATCCTTTTCTTCCCACTGAGCTTGTAATACTATCTTCAGGAACATCAATGTATGTATTATTCGCTGTTGTTCCGAATGATAAAGTAGCAGTTAATGAGCCTGAAACCAGTGTATCATCCATTGTAGTTCTTCCAACTTGAATAGCTCTAACTATAGAAGTTGTAGAAGTATTATCATGCGCTATAGGAATTGTTGTAACAGCTGTTGATGAGAAAAAATAATGTGATATATGTCTAAATGTTGAGCTCAAAGGTATGGTTGTAGCCGATCCCTGAGCGTTATTGAGAAATCCTGTTGAAGTAGATTCAGCTACAAACGCACTAATATTTCTTACTTGGGCCGCAGTTAAAGCGTCAATAGTAAAAGCTGTTTGTGTTTGTGCTTCAGCTTCAGCAACATCTCTATCTAAATCAAATTGTACAAGACTCATATTTTATCCTCCTCAGGTGGCCGATGCTGAAACTGTCAATTCAAACTCTGCTCTCGCGCCTGTATTTATTCCTGTTACATCAATTTTTACAGTACCAGATTTTGAGCCTGCATTAACTCCAGTTGAAATCGTGAATGTAGCAATCCCATTGTCTGGAAGTTCTTTCGTATTAGTCAATAAAGCAATATCTACATCTCTTGATACTGCTACATAACCCTGTGGATCTTCACCATTATCTGTTTCAGCAGTAAAAGTTGTTGTTGCACTAAAATCTGCTGTAGCTTTGGTAGGCTTAAGACTCAATGTAGCAATCTTAAGAGATCCTTTCGCTAACGTTATCAATCTATTATTCAACGCTACAGCCTCATTTGAGACTGGCTCAAGAACAGGAAGATTATTTATATCTGCATCTGGATCAGATGCCGAAGCATCGTAAAGCTGATAGTTGATTTCATCGTCACCAAAAGCAAATTTAGTAATTTTAAACGAACCATCATTCTTTGCTAGTAATTCTCTGCCTTTTCTTGTAAGTATCGAGTCGATAACGGCTGTGGACGAATCTAGAAAAGCGATAAGTCAACACCTCCCTTTACGTCTGATGCCCAGATTCTTTTAAAGTTGTGTCCATTATTTATTGCATATTTTTCATGCATATTATCTATCTCCTTTATATCAAACTTAGTTAAACCATTATTCTCTCATTATTAGAGTTTAAGGAGGTGAAATCAAATAAGGTGATTTCATTAAGGGATAGCTATTCCCATCCTCCTATTTTTAATAAATATCAATTTATCCATATTTTTGCTTATATTCTACTAAAGACATTCCATGAGCCTTCTCAACATGTGAAGCTGGGATTCGCTTATATTCCTTGCCACAGATTGCACATACTGTTTTTTTATTATTTTTTTCAACATCAACCTCTTTGATAGATTTTTCATCTATTTTTCTTGCGACCGTTTTAGATGCTAGATCACCTCCAATTTTCTTTAAGTCAATTAGCCCAAAGCCGTTAGGGTTGCCGTTGTTATCACATGTCTCTATTAATTCTGTTTTATAATCTTCTTGAAGCTTCTCGAACAATCCTGGCATATTCATTCCAGGAACTTTATCGCATTGTACATCATGCAATATTACTATCTTGTTGCATTCATTTTTCTTTACGATTGCTTTCCATAGATCTGCAATTTCTTCATGACATGAATCTATGAATACAAAATCTGCATCAGCACTTTCTAATATTACTGCTTTTTTTAATGCATTATAATTTTCTGCTAATCTTGTAAATCTAACATAATCTTGTAACTTATTGTCTGCAATAGTTTCTTCGGCAGTAGGCTGAATATCTCTATCACAATCAATCGTTACAAAATCATCACCTTTGATTTTTTCAAGAGCTTTAGCAATATAGCAGGTAGCGAATCCTCCATAGGTTCCAACTTCTACTATTTTTTTAGGATTTCTATCTATAACAATATCAGCCAATAATTCAGCTTCTATTGTTGTGATTAAATTATAGTTCCTGTAGATTAAATCTGTAAATTCCATTCATTACCTCTAACTGTTAATTGTTATACCAGATTGTTTACTAAGTTGATCAATTAATCCTTGACTATGACCTATAGCAATATGAATTACTCTAGTGCTATTATTGAATAGGTTTGTTGCATTTATTCTAACAATTCCAACTTCACCTGATAGTCCTTCTGAATCGGGTGTTCCTGTTCCTGATGTGATTACACTTGCTAATTGTAGCTTGACTTGAATATCATTACTTTCTATTTTTGTAGTGAATTCAAAATCTTTTCCTTCAATAACTCTACCTTTGTCGTTGTCAATATCACCAACGACTGCCTTGAATAGATTGGTACCGTCTGCCGATGTTGGAAATTCTAACTTAATAGCGGGTGCGGCTGTCCTGAATGGCTTTCCATTTCTCAATAATCTAATTGTTCCATCAATATTTGCGTTTGAAGCAGATGTTCCAGCTGTTGGAACAAGATCAAATCTATTTAATGTGACTTCTAATTCTGTATCATCAGGCCTAGAAGGAACAACAATTGCTGGAATAAATCTACCAACTCTTGTATCAGCAAATCTAGGAGCATTTATTGAATCACCTTCTGTGTTCGATAGTGTAGAAATAGCTTGTCTAGATGAAATACTATTATTCAAAAATGACTGAAGTCCATTTCTATATTGATAGCCTTGAAATGAAGCTGTTGTAGTCGCACTTGCTGCAGTTGTATCTAATTCTAAATAGTGATTGTTTATAGTATGAGATGTTACTGCAACTTTTGTAATATCATAAGGTTCTCTTAAGTTCTTAGATCTATGAAGTATGTGAGGTTCAACTAACATTCCTTCTGAAATAATGTGTGATTTAGCAGGGAAGAATTGTTTTACGAAAGGAAATATACTTCCCATTGAATCATTGAAACTGTCAATAGCATCAACAAACGTATTCAAATTAGCCATTGAACTGGCTGGGTATCTCGAATAAACATCAATTAATGTTTCATGTAAATTACCTGAATAGCTTGGGAAATATAGTTCATCAGGCTGTCCCATCAATTCCATTACGTTGAAGTTTTGATATGTGTTTCTAATATCTCTGTTTATAGCTTCAATAGGAGTCAAATGAACTGACATTGTACCAGGATCCGACATGAATTTTTCATCATCAGTTCCTTGTCTTACTTTATCATTGTCTGGTGTTAATGAAACTGGGTACCAATGTGTAAATTTTTGTTGATTCTGAAATACTCTATATCTCTTTGTTGATTGATTGGCAAAATTTACTGGTGTAGCTGTATTAGAGGCTGTTGTAGAATCAACTATGAAGTTAATTCCTCCTCCTAATACTCTGCTTTCTTTCAATTTCCAGTGAGCCGATAAACTGCTAAATCCTGCTGAGTTACTAGCCGTTGAGTTTATAAATGATGTTGATTCAAAGTTTCTAGTATGTTCTTTAAGATCTTCTTCTTCAAGAGCCACATTCCAAGCTCTAACTTCATGAATATATCCAGAGAATGATCCTGATCCAGGAAAATATGCTCCAAAAGCTGAAGCTCCTCCACTTGAATCAAAGTTATACTCTAATACTCCACCTGTTGTACCTGAAGCCAATACTACAACATCATCTCCACCAGATCCAGAACCAGATAATCCTAATGCCCAAAGCTTAAGATTATCACCAGTTCTAGAAGCAACTATGTTTATAAAATTATCTTTCTTCTGAATATAAGATGAGATTGATGATTGTGTTGTACTAGCTGTTGTACCTGCTGTAGTTGTAAAGTGAATTTGTCCTGACGCATCCATTTTTATGCTGTATAATGGATGAACCAATATCTTATGTTCAAATGCTCCTGTTGCAGATATTCTAGCTTGAATTGTGAAGTTTGCGGATTTTGAAAAGTCTAGTGCAGAGACGGTTCCTGTTGGCATTTGAACATAAACATCACCTGTGCTGAATAATACGGGAACATCGACCTCACTTCTTACCTTCATTTTTCTAGGCCCAGAGAGTAAAGCATTTTCATCTACTTTCAAGAAGTTATGATCTATTCCGTGAATCCTGCCAATAGCTTCTATGGTTTCTCTAGTACCTTTGTTCTTAAGAAGATAGATTAAGTTGTTAAGAATTCTATTCCAGACTTCAGAAGCAATCGCTTGGTTTGTTAAGCCTGAAACTGATTCGATGAAGAATGATTCAACCGCTGTGTTAACCGCTGATTGGTATAGTGTCACACCAAAGTGTGCAGCCAAAACAGGTAAAAACTTGTTAGGAACTCTATCAATCTCATCATAGCTAACATGTTTAATGTGAGATAATTGGTCTGTAAATCCTTTGAGATCATCTAATTGATCGCCAAAAGCTTGGAGTGTTCTTTCTAAATATTCTTGTTCGTCACCATCAAACAATATATCGGGCACCAAGGTCTTTAGTTTAGAGCCTCTTGATATTGATTTCTCAGCTGTTCCACCCCATTCGAAGTGATCATTTGAAGAACCAGATGATTTGGGCACCATTTCAATATTAAGCTGTTCAAAGTCTTCTGCTCTAGCCGATATAGAATCTACTGTTACAGTTTGAGTACCTGTAATATTGTTGGTAGCATCTCTATCTACATTTGTTAAAGCAACTGTTTCGCCAAAGGTATTTGTAGCCGAAGAAGTGATAGATCCTGTAAGAGATAATTGATCCAATAACCATAGATCAAAACCAGATGATTCCTTTTTCCATTGATCTACTTTGTATACATTTTCAGCGCATAGTGAAGCAACGTCTCCAGCTGATAATCCAACTGGGTATGAATCTTCTATTCTCTTTAATGAGTTTCTAAATTTTCTAACAGCGTTTCCAAAAAATACATGCTTGGAGAACAACCCATAATCTATTCTAGGGCGAACTTTTGTTTGTGCGCCTGTTAATGCTAAATCAGCCAGATTACTACTGGCTGATCCTATAGCTGATAGGGATTCAATTAAGCTGTTGAATGAGAATCCTGCGTCTGGCATTTTTTATCCCAAATCTTTAAGTACAATCTTAGCAATATTATTAAATTTGCTATCTAACTGACTCCATTCATGACGGTCATATTCATCTTGGAACTGATCTAAATATTCTGGTAGATGATCCATAATTATTTCTTGTTTCTCTCTCTTATCTAATCCATCATATTCATCATAGCCCATTGGCATCCAATGCTCTGCACCATTTACAGCATAATCGGCTAAATCTTTTACGGCTCTATTGATGTTAAATTTGGCTTCACTTAATACATTTCTTAGTTTCATTATTCTTCCTCTGAGCTATATAATTCTGACGATAAATCTTCTAGTGCAAACATACATTTCTCAAGTACTTTGAGTTGTTTACTATCTAAATCTTTAGATCTTCTGCTAATAACTTCATCTAGAGATGTAACAATATCGCCAACTACATCCGCAGTACTACCTCTTCTTTTAGCTTCTCTTAATTTCATTAGTTAACTCCTAATCATCAAAGGTTGTTTCGATTTCCATAGATATATTTTCCATAGTATCCATGCACTTCTGCAATGATCTAAGCTGATTACTATCGAACACCTTTTTACCTTTGGATCCATTTATAAGATCATCAAGCTCTATGACCATATCGCTTAGTATTTCATCTGGCGGATATCTTCCTTCTTTCAATTGTCTCTTTCTCTTTGCTTCTTTCAATTTCATTATTTAGCTCCAGTGTTTGGCTAATAGCCGTTGAACTTCTCCTATTTCGTCATCAACAGCTATTAAAGATGTTGCGATGTCTTCAATGCCACTATCCATACCAGCTTCATTATCTATATCGGCTGAATGTCTTTTATCGAAATTCTCAAAGGCTTTTACTACTTTATCCCAATCCTTGTGAATTGGCATATTAGCCATCGCTTCGTTTAATTTCATTGTTTAGCTCCTATACTACTTTGAATGTATATCGTTCAGGTTCATTTATAAATATTGTCTCACCCTTAATTTTTAGCTTTAATACAGGATGATAATCAACTCCTGTATAAAGATTTGTTGTGTCAAATTCAAAGAAATTACCATTAGCGTCATAAGACATTTGACTAGCTGGTATTTCTACCAGATCTGTTTGTGTTTCTCTAATTTCCCAAGTTCCATCGGTACAAGTGAAGCTAGTCACTGCAGTTGTTGCAGCTGTTAATGCTGTGAATGTTGTTGAATCATCTTTGATATGTAATCTTATTCTAGGTTTGCTTCCCTTTTCATACCTTCTTTTAAGATTCTTGAAAGCTGTTCTATATTTCGATGTTGAATAGTCAGCAAACCCAGAAGCAGGATTTATAGCCGTAAATACAAATGTATAGTTTGCAGTAGGTGAAGCGGATAAGAACCAATTATCTTTGAATGAAGCATAATCATTTCCACTCAATGGCATAGTTCCTACATTACATTTATAAATTCCCTTTTCAAATCTAACAGCTGTTAAAGCGGTATGTAAAGCCGAAGCTGAATCATCAGCTGAAACACCTGATAAAGTTATATTACCAGGGAAATCATTAGTTCCATCTAAGTCTTGCAACTGGCCGTTGATTATATTATAGAACCACAAGCTTCCTGTACTATTGAATGAGATAGCAGATCTATCATCTCTAATAGCACCAGGCCATTCCATTTGTATGTAAGGAGCTCTTCTTGTATTTGTTTCTCTTGAATAGAATTTCTTTGTGAATATGTTTGTTGCTGATAATGCACCAGTTTTAATTTCCTGGTTATCAGTCATTTTTAATACTACACCAAAGTTTCCTGTATTCCCAGCCAACCATTCCTTAAACATGCTAGTTACATCAACTTTTAAATCTTCTTCACCATGATCAAAAGACTGGGTAGCAGAGAAAGAGTCAACAACGTAAGTCCCACCAGTAGTTGTCCAAGCAACTGTGGATTGAGCAGATACAGCATTCGCATAGCCCGTTTCAGTAAGTTGATCATTATCTAAACCTGTCCCTTCGTCCCATTCCTGTGTTAGAGGATGAACATTTATATTAAACGATTGTGCTTGATCGTCTCCATGTTTTGCATTGAACACATACATATAAGCCGTGACCGTAGTATCCGTTCTAGGGTCTACTAGGTTATTAGCTGCAATATCAGCTGTTAATGCTGATAGATTGAATCTCATTATTGTTCTTGCAAATTCTTTTCTATTTATTTCTAGATCGAATAAGTTCCACACCTCTAATATTGGAGAAGCTCCAAAGTTTGAAGTTAGACTCTTTTCGTTGATAAATGTATCTTGATCGGCATAAGCTCTTCTAACGCTCATTTTTTTCTCTCTAATGTAAAAGTAACACCATCTGAACTATTCCCTGTATCTTTTAAGAAAAATCCCCATTGTTTAGCATATCTTGAAATGAGTTTTTTGTATAGACTAACTCTGCTTTTCTCTTTAGCAGTAAAATAGAGTACTACAGGATGTGTCTTCTTGATAATATCTTGTGTAGCCGCCATAACAGTAGCAAATACTCTGAACTCATCTCCTGTTCCTGAAATAGCTGCAGCATCTTTTTGATTTAGATTGTGGAATTGTACTTCCCAAAATCTCCAATCAGGATCATCTGAAACATTCATATCATTATACCCGACTGAATATTTTGTACCCGATTCGGTTTCAAATTCAGCTATATGAAGTGTTCGTCCTCTATGAGTCCATTTATAATCATATGGCTTGTTCATTATTTCTTTAAGTAACATTATACTTTCTCGGATATGAGATGCACTGATTAACTATATTGCTCTACCAATAATGTCAAAATCTAAAAATTTAAGCTCCCAAATAGATGTTTGAGGGAACTTAACAATTCCATTGAACGTATTAGCTTTAACATCAAATTCTACATTTGAATATGTTCTACCATCTTTAGTGTTGACTATATTTCCAAGATTGAATGATGCCACTGATCTTATTTTGTCTATCGACTGTAGTTTTGCTATCATATCTGGGATTACTATGAAGTCATTAAAACAAGAATTTGATATATCAAACTCAGCTTTAAGTACAAAGAATGCTTCAAGCAATGCTTCGTTTACATTTATATTAGGCTCAGGAACTATTGAAAAGTCTACACTCAAATTGATAATCTTACCATCACTTATTTTTATAGAATCAGAGAATGACTTGAATCTCTTGATATATGTTTCAACATTGTTTTTCAACACTCCATTAGGAGAAGTCAAATATTTATCAGTGTCTCTAGCAACCAAGAATAATTCAACTCCTAAATTATTGGAAGGATCTTTCCTTGCATAGGATCTAAATACAGTACCAAATGCTGGGGGCATAGACATTGAAAAAACCTGATAATCTTGCAAAGTAACAGCTCTATTTTGTGCACCAAAGAATGCTGCAGCATTTTCTCTCATTTCATCTAATGATTCTCTTTCAGCTCCACCAGATGCTTGTTCATCATTGAATACTCTCAATCTCGATTCTATGTCAGATACTACATCAGCGGAAACACTTGTGAAATTAGCAGTCTTATAAATAATATCTAAGTTTGTGAATTTATTGAGTGTTCTCAATCCTACATTTGTATCTAATCCACCTCCAAATCTATATGTAATATCCAATGCAAGATTTCCAGGAGCAATTCCCAAGGATCTTGTATCTAAGAATTGAGCTGAATTAATTGTAGCAGGAATGAACCCGGATGCCGAGCCTCTCAAAGTTGGAGGTAAAACAAAATCTTCTGGATTGGGTATTATTTCCGAATCTTCAAGAGTTTCTTTTCCTGATCCAAAGCGTATCGATAGAACGCCCTCTGGTTCCACCTCTGTAGTGTATCGTCTTGGTACTCTTTTAAATTTGAGGACAGATGCGATGTCACCTGAACTGGATGTATCATTATCATCTCCAAAGAAGATCGTATCCTGTGCTAGATATTCTGTTTCAGTCCATTCATTTCCATCTGAACTTGAAATAGATGTAATTTCTGTAATATCTTCATTTGGTAAAGTAATCTTAAGGAATTTAGAAGGAGCTCCAACAGTATATACAAATGTTCTTGATTGACCCGCTATAGCCGAAACACTTGAAACACTTGCAGTAACTATTGTACCATCATTGAGCAATGATCTATTAGCTGATAGATTGAAATCAACATCATTCAATATTTCAAAACTGACTGAAGGTTCATTTGTTGTAGCAATTCTTGTGCCTTTTTTGATTGTAAATAATTGAGCGGCTGAATTAGATGCTGTTAATTCTGCACTTAACGAAACATTTACTACAGCTGGAACTGCAAACTTTGGCTTTCTACCCAATGTTTTGGATAGTCCAATGATATTCTTTTCTTCAACAGCTCTATGAATCAAAGTTTCATTGGCTTGTCTATCAATATAGAAAGACATTAAGTCACCAACATAAGCAATCATTTCTAATAGAGCCATTCCTCCTGAAGCTTCATTGAAATCTTGCCAATCATTTGGAAAGTTTTGCTGTATAAATTCTATTAAGCTTGTTTTTATCGAATCGAAGTCTTTGGACAAATAATTTATATTACGAACTTCTTTCAGTGCTGTTTGTGCCATTCGTTATCTCTTTTTTGATTTCTTAGCAGCTTTATCTTTTCTTTTTTGTCTTCTCTTGCTATTGAGCTGTGTAACTCTATTAGCTGTTCTCATTCCAGTAGCTTTGTCTCTATTTATTGATTTTGGATTTAAAGCAAATTTTGATATATCTTGTTCTTCTAGCAATACATTTCTTAATTTTATGCACTCATTCTAAGTTGAATACTATCATTTGCTGCCTCTGCGCTTGTCAATTTATAATCCATCTTAACAACCATATCGTTGTCTCTTAAATTTGGATCTTCATCAATAGTCAATACTTGTAGACCTATCAAATTAATATGAGGCATCCATGTCTCTAGAGCTGCCCTTATTTCTGATGCAATTCTAGCTTTCATTTCTGTTTTATTTATCTGCCTAAATAGTTCACCTGCATAAACGGCAATATTTGTTCCTATTCCAGTATTTATTAATCGCTGACCTTTTCGCGTTAGTAGAAGTATCTTAATATCCTCTCTAACAGCTTCAAGCGTAGTATCATTTCCTTGAAAAAATCCTTTATTGTATTTTCTTAAAGGAAACTGTAAGTTAATAGCCACAAATATTCTCTAATTTATAAATTGATTCTTGCTAAGATTGTCTTTCAAAAGATCCTTCAACAAGACAAGTTGATTTCTTGTAGATTGCAAGTTTTCTCCAAAACTAGCTAACTCTATAGCTTCAATACCTGCAACATCATTAACTAATCTAACATTATCTATTACATCAAAATCTATATGACCAGCTTCTTCTCCAAGATTGAAAGAAATTTTCCTAGTATCTGTTTCTATTCTTAATCCTCTGAGAGATCCAATGCTTGAATCTATAGATTGAATTATGCCCGTCAAGCTTTTCAATATTCCTTCATTGATCAATTCAAGATTGTCTACAATACCTGATACAGTATCAGCCATTAGGCTCGACCATTGATTTTGCTTTTCGCCTAATATAGGTCTATATAACTGAGGATCATTATCACCATCAGCTATATGATATATTTGATCCGCCTTATTAACTATCTTTGAAGAAGGAGTTTCTTCCTCTGTAGAGCTAACTATTGCACCTGTTTCTAAAGTAACTGTATTATCAATTTTTTCTAAATTAGTGAATTGCTTAGGAACAGCTGATTCTAGATGTAATGATTGCGTATGACCACTAACAACAAAAGATTTTACCAATGATTCATTTATTAGAGGATCTTTAATTCCTAGATCCAATACTCCCAATTTACTGTCATCATTGCTATGTCTTATATAAGTAGAAGTTCTCCCTTGCTGAATTACATCACCAGGTTTAAAAGGTATAGAATAAATGTTAATATCTGATTGGGTGATGTTATCTGCAATATCTTCTACTTTAAAATTAAATCTATATCTTGCTTGAGGAGGTTGATTAGCGATTACTTCTCTTGCTAAGCTGACATTTAATTTATCAGTATCAGGCACTCTACCCATCCAATATACGATTGATTCTATACTAGAAGCTTCTCTAATCAACCAAACTTCCTCACCAATTTCAGGTATAGATATATTATGAAATGATGTAAATGGAGGAGCCCATTTGTTTATATCTGTATTAGGATCTCTACTACTAACATCTTCATCAATTATTTTTACTTGTAATGATCCTGGTGGAATGATAGTAGAACCTGAGCCTTTTATAGTGCTAGTATCTACTTTTATCACTATTCCTCTGTATAGAATAAACTGAGCATTTTGATGAGAAGTCCATCCTTGTGCAGCTCCATAAGAAGATCTAACAAACTTGCTTCCGGGATAGAATGTTTCGCTTAAACTATTCAATATCTTTTATTTCAACCCCACGTTCAATTAACTGTTCTTCAAGAGATTTCATTTCACGATCGGCTTGAAAATATGCTTTGCTAGTCGATTCAAGGATTAACATTAGTTCTTCAGCTACCTTCAATCTGTCCACATATCTTTCAGCCAACTCTTTAGTCGTAACCATATCATTCATAAAAATCTTTTTTCATGTCGTTATAGACTAACTTTAATTTTTTCAATGTTTTAGTAACTTTTCTAGAAGGTAAACCTGTTCCTTCTTTTATATACAGATAAACTTGTTTCTTATTATAAATATTAAACGTGTCATAGTTTTTGAGTAAATTTGTAACTATTTCTGCGATTGCTATGTCGTCATCATTTAAATTAAGCTTCTGGCTTTCCATAAGATTAGAAGAAAGCAATGATATAAACTCCATATCTTCTTCTTTTTTAGAATCTTCTTTGTGTCCCTTGATACTGATGTTCAATATTTGTTTCGTGTTTTCATTCTCATCTATAGGTACTTTCTTCTTAACTGCATTTGATTGTTGTATCATCCAGTTTTTAGTGACAGTACCAAAATAAGAGAACGATTTCTTTCCCTTGTCGGGATCAAACTTACATATTCTTTCATATAAATAAACAAGCATCTCGTGTTCAACATTTTCTAAACTTCCAAGAAGTTTGTTAAAGTGATAAGTGTAGAATATATTTTCTATCAGAGTTCTGAATGCTCGCTCAATTACGTCACAGTACAACTTATGTCTTAGAGCTGTATTGTCGGTTCTAACATAAGTTGCTATAGCGTCCTCTTCTGTTTCTGCCCAATATTTAGCCATACAATTCCTTTTTGTCGTTATTAATGTTTCTATAAATTATAATAACAAGAACCGTGTCTCATAAACTATCACTTTGTAAATGGTTGAATCATTGTAGCTTCTAATATAGTGTTAAATGATGATTTGTTCAGTTGTTCTGTTATTTGAATAATATTATATATGCCTGATAATTTTTTAATCATTCCTCTTACTACGACTGCGTTGTATGCGTTTAATCCTGTAGTTCCATGCATTTGAACTGTTGTTCTTTTAAGATATTTACCCATTAATCTTGCGAATATATCTTGATCCTTTAGAAGAGCTTGAGTTATAATTCTGTAATTTTTTATGTCTTGTTCGATCAATTTACTTACTATACCAGCAGGAGTAGTTGCAATTTTTTCACCTGCGTCATCTGTCTGCGATAATATTCTTTCAATTTCGCTATTTAAATTTGTACCTTTTAGATCTCTTCTTAAATCTTCAACTGTATCGCCTAATGGTACAGGTATTTTATAAACTTCATGCGCATTAGGATCTAATTTTGAAGTTAGATCTATAGATTCAACAAGCGAATCTTTATTTCCGAATTCTATATAGAGAGTTGTACTTCTTTCAGGCCTGGGAATTTCTAAATCATCTAACATTTGTTTAGACTCAGGCATGTCTACATTAGCGACAAATATTTCCAGTGCGTTATTTTTTTCTCTAGTTGCTAATTGTACACCTGGTAGATCATGAGTTTCAGGAGCTAAAAAGAATTTTATCATGTCTAAAACGGGCATTGTTTTATTTTGCATAATATCATCTACAACATGCTTCTTCAATGGAACTTCAAATACATTGTTTATATGTTGAGCAGCATCTGTAATAAAAACATCTTCACTATTTGTAGTTGTAGATAAGTTAGGGGGTCTATATATCTTTTTATACAAGTGATCTATTCTAGAATCTTCTATATCTAAATATCTGAAATTTATGTGCATATTATCACTTCTATCTGTAGTCATTTTAGAATTTACAGCATCTCGAAGTGCTTCTAAAACCCAGCCTAAATAATAATATGTTTCTACATCTTCTTTCACTGGAACTTCTACAACTTTATTATTTTCATCTGTTATTTTATTTATACTAACAACTGTAACTGTAATTACAGGTTTAAGTAATTCAATATTTTTATCTCTCTTTTCTTTTGCATGATCCGAAAAAAAATGAGTTGATATCGTATCGTTTTTACCTTTAAGATTATTCTTCATTTTTTCTGCAATTTGTGCACTTCTCATAAATGTTAATGTAGCATTATGAGGTGCCATGAGACCTAACGTTGCGTTAATTTGACCTGTTTGATCAAAATTAAAATCGAATTTGTACAATCTTGCAAGTGTTGCAGTCCAAAATCCGCCGTTGGTAGCCTGAAGATCTACATTTATATCTGCACGAGAGTCAAAAGTTATAGGAGGAGAATCTTTGAACAATAATCCCTTTCCTCCTGACCATCCATACATTATTAAAAATACTGAATTCAAAATTATTAGTGAGGAATATTCTAAATTCGTATCAAATATTTCAGGATCAGTAAATGTCATGCTTACATCAAAACGTTCGTTGAATGCTTCCTTTGTTCCTCTTGTGACATCTAAACTATTAATACCAACTCCACCTTTTTTATTTACGGATTCTAATTGCGATTCGACACCTGCTAAAAATACTCCTGCTTGATTTACATTTTCATCTCCAAAAGTTTTTGCTACATCATTTGTTATATTCACTCTTGAAAACCTTGCTGCTAGAGCTTGCCTTTGTTGAGCATTCTTTCCCTCTGCATCTTCCATGCTGGAGTCAATGTCGAAAATATCATTTAAATCAATCAGTGATATTAAATTAACAAATGGCACTAGGCCAGATAGTTCTAAACTACTAGCATTGATTTTATCATTCCATCCTAGTATTACATCATCTTCCGGTAAAAATAATTCTCTTGACATTATATCGCCTTCTTAATTTTGTTTGCTATTTTATCTAATATTACTGAAACGTTAGTAGGTATACGAATGACGGTTCCTGGCAATAATCTATCTCCAAATGGAAGATCTAAATCATTTATGAGACAGATTACCCACCAATATCTTCCATCACCTAAATAATCTTGAGCCAAAGTATCTATTCTCATGCCATCTGTGAATGTTATGATAACATCATTCACTGAATCATACAACTCTTCAGCTCTAATATATGGGAATGATTCTAATCTCAATCTATTAGTAGATTGATCTTTAACTGTTTCGAATTCTGCATATCTTGAAATTGCCATTATAGTCTTGCCTTTTTAAGATTTTTTCCGTGTTCATTCAGACTAATTGCGACATATTTTACTCCAGAAATTAATACTTCATTCCCAGTTCTGATACCTTGTTGCAATGAATCGGGAGCTTCTAAAATTGCATGTCGCAATAGCATTACCCAGCTCTCCTTAATAGATCAAGATAGCTTTCATCAGCTGTACCAGGATCTTCCTCTGCAGCTGATGGAATTAATTTTTCTTTTATTCCATTCATTCCACCTTCCATTCCCCAATAGAAATCAAAGTTTCTATGTGGAAGTACCTGATGAATTACCTGGAAGCTCATTTGAACACTAACAGAAGTTGGCATTCGCAAACCTTTAGTCATTTCCCATTTTCCACCAGGGCCACCATGATCCCAGTTGAATGATAAGCTTCTTATATGTCCAGGAATTCTAAAGAATAAATCTCCAATCGTCAGTCTGATAATAGGTCCAGCTGTTATTTTGCTTATTCTATCCTCTTCTTGTGAGAATGATCCATATGTTTGTTGTGCTAACCAAGTTGTTCTTTCTCTGACATTTTGTAATTCTCTAAAAGCATTAGCGAATATAACAAATTGAAGATCTAATGATCTATCTGTTTCTACATATGTATATATCTTTTCAGTTCTACCAAAGAAAGATTTAGGATTCCAGGATGGCTGATAAGTTTCTTGCAATTGATTTAGAGTTGCCTGGAACTGACAGAACTGTTTGAATTCTCCATTACCAGCTTTGTTGTCAGTTTCAAACATGAATGGAAAATACTGATGTTCTATTGCTTTGAGATATTCGGAAGGCAATCCATGCTCATCTGTATGATCGGAATGTTGTGTTACAGCAGGCTGTATAGTATTAGACTGAACATTTATATTACTAGTAAATCCTCTTTCCTGATTATCAGAAGTCATAACTGCTTCATCAGCTTCATATGTAAAAACATCTCCATATCTTTTAGCTTCTTCATTGGTTGCAGCGTCTGCTTGAATGAGATGTATACTCGTGCCACCCATTAATCCATCGGGAAATTCATTGTGAGCAGTTCTGTTCCTGCTATATAGATTTTTATGAACATCTGATGATGACATATTT
>Ga0209434_1000338_pt1 | contig 23743 bp, 17 predicted proteins | sample ETNvirnome_2_300_FD_184068 | JGI IMG/M metagenome (GOLD analysis project Ga0209434, IMG submission 184068) | Marine viral communities from the Pacific Ocean - ETNP_2_300 (SPAdes) (version 2) | ecosystem: Environmental > Aquatic > Marine > Oceanic | place: Pacific Ocean | collected 2013-06-22
AAACCCATTTTTGCACAGCAGCCTGAACTTTTATCTTTGCAACCCAGTCTATATCACTAGATGTCGCTCCGTGATACGGGCTTTTGTCAGAATTAGACTTTCCAGTTACATCCATCCACTTTTTAAACCCGTGGTGATAGACGTCGTATTCCTGCCACGAATCTCCTATTGCGTCAACAAAATCAATAGATGCAGACTCATCTACTTGATTTATCTTCTTTCTTCTAGTATACTTTAAAAGATATACAGGTTCTATCCCAGACGTTGTTTGTGTAAGAGTCGAAACAGACCCTGCAGGTGCTGTTGTAGTAAGAGCTATATTTCTTCTGCCCCACCTCTCGTTCATCTGTAGGAGCTCAGGGTCTTCTTCCCATATTCTTCTAAGAAATGGATGATACGTCTCTCTAGTAAAATCGTGAACTGGAAACGGGCCTCTCTCTTTCGCCATGACGCAAGAGGATCTATACGCATTGACACAAAGTGTCTTGTATATTTTTTCAATTATTTCAATTGATTCATCTGATCCGTATCTGACATTGAGCGCAGCGAGAGTGTCACCAACAGCTGTAGTTCCTAGACCAGTTCTTCTTCCTAGCGTTGCTTGTTCTTTGATATTCTTCCATAGATCTTTTTCAATTTTTTTCACATTTTGGGGTTCGGGGTCTGATCCTATCTTATCAAGTATCTTATCAACCTGTTCTATCTCAAGATCTACCATATCATCCATCAATCTTTGTGACTTAATAGCAATCTCTGCTAACTTGTTAAAATCAAATGTAGCTCTCTTCTCAAATGGATTTGATACAAATGAAAGTAGATTTATGAGCATAAGCCTACAGGAATCTCCTGGGCTCAGTATTATCTCACCGCATGGATTTGTAGATATAGATCCGAATCCTTCTTTTTCATAAATGTCAGACGGAGTCAATCTTTTAGCTGTGTCCCAAAATAGAATCCCTGGTTCTGCGGATTCATAAGCTGAGTCTATAATTTCATTCCAAATCTCTACAGCGTCAACTTTCTGACTTATATCAGGAAACTCACTATCTACAGGAAACCTAAGCTCAACGTCTGAGTTATTTTCAACTGCATTCATAAACTCATCTGACAATCTAACAGATATATTTGCGCCAGTCACCCTTGAAAGATCTCTTTTAATATTTATAAAATCTCTAACTTGAGGATGATGAACAGAAATAGTAAGCATAAGTGCTCCCCGACGTCCACCCTGAGCAACCTCTCTGCACGAATTTGAAAATCTGTCCATAAATACTTCAATTCCATCAGTCGTCCTCGCTGCATTTCCTGTAGTACACCCTTTAGGTCTAATTGTTGATATATCAAAACCTACACCTCCTCTTCTTTTTGCTATTTGAACAATCTCCTGATCTGCTTTTAGTATGCCACCGTATGAGTCATACGGAGATTCGATAACAAAACAATTTGATAAAGATTGAATTCTAAAATTATTCCCAATCCCTGCCATGGGACTTCCCTGTGGAACAACATACTTAAAGTCTTTAAAGAGCTCATATATCTCATTTTCACTCATGGGATTGATATATCTTTTCTCAATTCTATGAAATTCCCTTGCAAGCCTTCTATGCATGTCATCAGGAGTTCTTTCATAAAAATTCTCATCTTCGTCGCAAAGAGCATATTTTGTAACAAAAACATTTGCTGCGAGCTCGTCGCCATCAAAATATTCTATACTTTCTGATAAAGCTTCACTAAAAGACACTTTCATACGACCTCCAATAATAATCTTTACTGTCTAGAAGAATCACCGTTAACTTCCTTCCACTTCTGCTTCAAAAGATTTTTCATGGAATTGGCGTCTGTCTTGACAACATCATCTAATGACATCTCATCACCATTTTCTACGACATATATTTTTGATCTTGCTGTATCTAAGTGAACGGGAAAAAGTATTCCATCTCTTCCGGCCCTATTTTTAGCGACAAACAGTCTTCCACATCCTGATGCTTTTTCCATGGGCTTTCTAGATAGCGATAAAACTACATCTGCAACCATGGCTTTTCCATAAGCCTCTGACATATTTTCTAATCCTACGACTGATGCGTTTGCAGCATCTCTATTAGCCTGGCTCGCTGTCCATATTGGTAAATTCATGTCCATAGCTAGATTCCTCAATTCCTCGTAAATTAGCTTTAACTCATGGCGAAGAGAGTCATATCTTCTTGATGATCGCATGATGTCTGCATAATCAATAATTATCAAGCTTGGAACGAAAGACTTCAGTAAAAGTTTTTCAATGTGATTTCTAATAGTTGTAACCGTTGCTGATCCAGTTGGATATTCCTTGATAATAAGCCTTCCAAGATCTGAATCATCATACATCTTTATGACCTCCTCCTTTCTATCGATCACCTCGTTGCTTGGGATATCACAAAGATTGCTATCGTATCTCAACCCTGCAGCTCTTTCTGATAGCTCAAAAGTATAGTGTATAACATTTTTACCAACTCTCAGTGCCTCACATCCTACGTGTATCAAAAAATGAGATTTTCCAACACCGGTTGGAGCTGTTATAACACCTATCTCGCCTCTACCAAGGCCTCCATTTAATACATCCTTTTTATCAATTTCTGGTATTCCTGTTGGGCATGTGACGCGACTAAATCTTGTAAATCGTGATTCATAATCCTCAAAAAAGTTATGTCCAATAGACGAGGGAATCCCTTTACATATAGCATCTTTCATAACCTCTATGACTGACTCATATTTCTCTGTTGCTATCAAATCAACAGATATCTCAAGGGCATTTTTAAGGGCTTGTTTTTTACAAAAATCAAGTGATTTCTCTTTAACAAATTCAAGATCTCCCACATCAGGATTCATCTTAATTCTATGAAGAAACTCAATAATTTGATCTCTTAAAATAATATCGCTACCCTCTCTAAGATCATCTCTTATTATCGTTATCAATAATGGAAGTGTTGGGAATGACTTGTATTTACCATGATAATCAAAATATTTTTTAGATAGATATTGCAAATATCTCTGTTCAAAAAACGAAGGGTCCATAACCTCTGTCATCTGCGCTGCCCAGTTTTGGTCTGTGATAAATGCTTGAAAAATCTTTTCCTGAAAAGACTTTCCGTATCTACTAAAATGTGATGTTGTCTCGCTCATATACCTACCTAATATGATTTAAAGATAGAAAAAATCTATCCACGTTGAATGTTTGAATTCCCTCTTTTATGAGAATTCTCATCATAGTAATTTTATCCCTAGAGATACCTAAATTATCAATCAAATAATTTATTTTAGAAATTTGCTCTGATGATAGACTCAATGTATCAAGATAGATCAGTTTCCAGTTTCTCTTAATTAGATCTTCTGATTCTGATATGTTTGTGATGGATTTTAAATTGACTCCGTCTTTGATCATATCATCACATATGTCTATCACATCACGTATAAAGAGTGACTTGCTTTTTGAAAAATCTGGAAATCTTTTTGACAGAGTTTTGAATCCAACATTTTTAACACCGTTGATATTATCCGAAGAGTCACCACATATAGACTTTGCTAAGCAAAAGTTTTCAGGTGATATTCCAAATTTCGCTATAACATCCTTAGATGTCACAAGCTTCTTCCACGTGGGAGAATATATTATCGTATTTTTATCTAAAAGTTGATAAAAATCCTTATCAGATGATGCTATTAATTTTCTATTGTCTTTAAATCTATACTTACAGAGATATCCTATCACATCATCTGCTTCACAATCTGGAATATAGATCTGATTAACGGGTGACTGCTTAAGGATGTCAACTATTGTTGATATCTGATGATTTCTATTCTCAACTGTATCGGGAATGTCATCATCATAAAATCTATTTAGCTTTTCTGGTCTTCTCTTTTGTTTATACTCGCTATAGATAGATCTTCTCCTAGATGATCCTCCGCCCTCCCATATCACAAATATCTGATTTGGTCGAAATCTCTCAGCGAATTCAATAACAGCATACAAAAATCCAACTATTCCTCCAACATGCTCTCCAGTTGAAGCTGTAGCCGGATGTGCTACAAAGTGTCGGGTGAATAAATTCAATCCATCAATCAATAAGACAAACTCGTCACTAGATTCACTCACTTGCCGTCTAATCTCCTCTCAGGCTATCTGACAGGGCCTCTATTTCTATGTATGATTCACTATCTATGTCGGGGTCTTCAGATGAAAATTTCTTCACCATCGCAGCAGCTAAAAGATCATCTATATATTTTCCATATTCATCACTCTCTACTAGCTGATAAAATTCATTCTTTCTAAATTTCTTTTCTACTACTGACTCTCCGGTACTTGTATCTATAACAGTAAGTGTTTTCCACGACCCTGTTCCTGAAAGAGATATCTCGTTATGATTTATAATCTCTGCGCCGTGCTTTCTCAAAAGGTCAAAGATCTGTTCGTGCTCCCTTATTCCAACACCAAAGTGAATCTCAAAGTTAGCGGTTCTAAACGGAGCAGCTACCTTGTTCTTAATAGTTTTTGCTGAAACGTGAATGCCAATCACATCATCACCATCTTTTATCTGCTGACCAGCACCCAGTTTAATCCTTGTAGATGCATGAAATGGAATAGCCTTTCCGCCAGGAGTTGTTGTGGGATCACCGAACATCACACCTATCTTCATTCTTGTCTGATTTAATATCACAAATAAAACACTTTGGTCGCCGATGACACCTGTTATCTTTCTCATTCCCTTGGAAATCGATCTTGCCTGGAGTCCTATAGACTCCTTGTCATAGTCACCCAGTAGTTCAGCTTTGGGTGATGATGCTGCAACAGAATCCCAAATTATTGTAACAGGAACATCTTTGTTCATGCCTTTTGACTTGAGAATCACAGACTCAGCAACCTTGAAGACCTCCTCTGTACAATGTGTATCCACATACACAAATCTATTTGATACATCAACTCCTAACATTTGTAGATTTTCCACTGATGTTGCATTTTCTGTATCTATATAGACAGCGATTCCTCCCATTTCCTGTGTAGATCTTGCTATCTGTGTCGCTATGTGTGACTTTCCAATAGATGGTGGGCCAAATATCTCTACTATACGGCCCTCTGGAAGACCACCATTTCTTCTATTGGAGCAAATGTAATCTAAAAGTTTTGATCCAGTTGATATCCAGCGCTTTACGTGTGTGGGAGACTCATCCTGACTAAGATTATATGCTACTCTTGACCCATGTTCTTTGTTTAGAGATAATATTAACTCAGACGTAAAATCCTCTATTTCGTTCTTTTTTGACATAAATTACCTTTAGTATAATGTACTGAAATTTTACGCTGGTGTTCAATTACATTTTTATAAAAATCAAGGGGCATTAGCAATGCCCCTTGATAAAATTGTAAAGATATCTAGAGCTATTAGTCTGACATCAAGTCTGCAAATGCATCATCGATACTCTTGTATCCCGACGCTGTTCCCGTTTGATCGGATTCAGATGTCGAGACTCTCGGTGATTCATTATTAGAATTATCTGCGTCGCTTTCTCCAAGCCAGTCATTGATGATCTTAGAGAGTTCATCATAGCTCTTGCATTGAAAAATTCCACTCAGGTCAGGAATAGAGCTAAACCACTCCTGTGCCTTCTTAGAATTGTCTGACAATGAAGACTGCTTTCCTCGCGGCCTAACCTCTGTCATTGCCCACTTCTTTCCAGGCTGCTTGTTACAGCTAACCTTGACGTCGCGACCAGTTTGCGGGTCTGTTATATCACCGTAGTCGTCATCTAGCATTAGACCAAGAAGTGACTGATATACCATCTTGCCGAATCCCCACACCTGAACACCCTTGTCTTCCTCTCCGCGAACAATTACAGGCGCGTAGGTTCGCATCTTTGGATGGAGCTTCTTTTCTAGCTCATATGATTCCTTTGAGCCCTCTTCGCGTAACTTGGTGATAAGCTCTTGTATCGGATCAGGATCTCCAAATTGGTTTGGAGCTAAAAGACCTCGCTCCTTGCCGATGTTGTAATAAAACCACAGCTCCTTAAAGGGCTGCCCATCATTATCTGGAAATGAAAGGAGGCGAACTGTGTGTTCCTCTCCCTCTGTGGGTCTCCACGTTACCGACCGATTCTTTGTATTCCCGCTTAATCGATCTAGCTTCTTACGAATTGCGTCAAAATCAACTGCCATTTTTAACCTCCAATTTTTAGTTTGTAATGTTTAATTTGATTTAAGTATGTGCAGGATGCACATGTAAGTTTAACTTGTAATAATCTAGTGTTTAAAAAATAATTTTTTATCTTGCTTCTTTTAAAATCTCTCTAATAAAATCTCTAACATTATTCTCAGCGATTCCTATAGATTGATGAAAAAAATCTTTATCTATAATATCTTTGGGTGGCTCATAAAGGGCGCGATAAAAATCACCTAGCTTTATAAATGCATTTCTAGGATTTTTTATCACTGCTAGCAAAATTGATCCGCCATTTTCTCCAAGACTAGTTAACTCTGACTCAGCTTCTGGGCCAGCGCTATTAACCATTTCAATAACATCTTCAATCTCCTGCGATCCTGATGTTGCCATTGTGAAGATCCATCTCTCTAGGGGAATCATCTCTGCAAGAAATCCAAGAGCTGCTGTCGTTATATTAGCTCCGGTCTCAGTTGCGAGCACGCCGACACCTGCAGCTGCAAGTCCAGCGGCAGCTAAAACAGAATCAATTGATTGAATAAACGTCAACAAGAGACTTTTAAGATCTCCAAGAACCTCATCAAAGATATCCTTTAGTGATTCAGTATCGTGAAGGTGAATGCTTAATAGTATCTCCTCCCATGCAGCGCTATCTTCATGCTCTATGGCTTCAACAAACTGTGACTCACTAATTCCAAGCTCTGCGACAAGATCATCTGTATTATTTCTTAGCTTCGAGACAGTGTAGGTCGCTATAAAAGTTCCAATTACTATATCTAAGCCTGGAATTGCCATTCCTACAGATTTTAAAGCAGCAGGAACCAGTTTTAAAGATGCCTTTCCCAATCCTTCATTGATGTAATAACCTCTTCTTTCATATGACATTATCTCGCTCATAGTCAATATATCATCTGGATCATCAAATTGGTCAACAACATCCACATCTATATCTGGTATCTCTTCTATCTCTTCTTCCTCTTCTTCAAATGGCGTGACGCAAACGTCATTGTCGCTTAACAGCGCACCATAAAAGAGCCCAAGCTTAGAAACAAGAGAATATTCGCTATGTTTTCCTTTTTCTATGGGAGATAAAAGATCTGCGTGATCTGGTCCTACAGATTGAGAAATTATATTCTTAACTTCTAAGCTGTCTCCTGTAACTTTTGATAACAATAAGAGAAGTGAGGCTGGAGTTATGTCAATGACAAGAGCAAGTGTTGTCGTCACCTTTGTCGGATCAACTATCGCCTTGATTAAATTTGCAACGAGGCTCTGCAGAGAAGACACCATAGCCTTAAGCGCTTTAAGCATTTTCAACCTTTTGTTCTCAGGCATAGAACAAACTGCCTTGATAAACTCAGCGTAATCAGCATTATCAAGTCTAGCTGCCATGGCCAGCTCTGGTAGGCCTTGCGACTCAAGTATGTCATCAATTTTATTGACATGCCTGAAGAATGCTGCAGCATCCCACGCGGCGACGGCTGCAGCTAGCGTATCTGATGCTACCTGAGATGGATCGATATAATCTAAGAATGTTACAGCGAGGTCGACTATATTTCCAGCTGTTTTGGATATCATTCCTTCTGAAAGATATGACTCATTAAACTGGTCGATTAATCGTGGCATGGCGTCTCTATCTCATTCCATCATGATGTGTGTATCTTAAAGAGACGCTATTTCTTCTTCCTCTTCTTTCTCTTTGATGTGTCGAATCCAGCCGTACCGGCTGCAAATTTCTTCGCGGTGTTAACAAGGCGTTGAGGTTCTCCCGGATTAACGAGACTTCCGCCGCCAAAAAATTTAGCATTTTGCTTAGCACGTTTTGCATAGTCTGGGCCAGTGTCCATCGGACCTGTCCATCCTCTGATGCTGTTTCCTGTGAGTGTCGAAATCTCATCCTCTCTTTCACCCTCTTCATCATCCTCTCCGTCTAGTATCTGTTTTTTTTTACAGATGATTCAAAGATAGCCGCTATATCTCTTCTAATTATTCGTCTTAGGGCCTCTTCCTTGATTAGCTTATTTCTATCCTGATAGGATGTAACTCCTCCATCTGTCTTGTATGCCACAGCGACATCGCCATAGTCATCTAGCACATCAAACTCACTTTCTTCTGAGTCCTTAGAAACAACTACAGGAACATTTCTATATTCATAACCCCCAGGAAGTGGAGGATGATAAGATCCATAATCAGGATAGAGTGACTCCCGTATAAACGCTATAACGTCATCTATCTCTTTTTCATCTATGTCACTAACATTCATCTCTTTAAGCCCTTTAGTTTTAGGTCTGAGAACTTTGAAATCCTTAGGAAGTTTTCTGCTTCTTATCGGTATCTCTCCGTAATAAGTATCCTCTAGCTCAGGTTCTTGCTCAGGAAACATTGGGCCATCTTCATAATCTTCATATCCTAGATTAACTCTCGCGAGGTATGATGAAAATGTGGAATCTGCTCCTTGGCTTGGAGTTCCCACATTGCCATGGTGATAGGGTATCTTTCCTCTACCTATCTTCTGCTTATAGTCATCACCGCCCAGCATGCCACCAGCTGCTGGAACTGCAATGCCTCGGCCGGACCAAACACCATCTTGTGGTTGATTTACGGTTGTAGCATACGTTTTCTTAAATTGCTTGGATTTTAGACGAGCCATGCTATTAAATATTCTTAATTAATCAATTATGACTTCTTAAATATGTGATTAATAATTGTTTTTGATTGCTGTATAAGAATGCCTAGAGAAGATTCAGATCCAACGTAAAATCTATTCTCCTCAAAGTGAGACCCTTGTGCCAATTGAATAGCTATCCACTCCTCTTGTGATAATGGTATCCCATATCTCTGGAGTAGATATAAAGTTCTATGAGATACAGACATCTTTCTAAGATTCTCATTGTACTTATACATCTGCCCTAGCTTCTCACGATGCCACTCTGAATCCTGCTCTACAAACAGGCTGTCACTTTCATCTCCAACCTTTCCTAAGTCGTGAAGAAGTCCCACCCTAAGAATCGACATAACATCATCACAAAGATCTATAGACTCATTCAATTTTCTCATCTGCATTGTCACATCTAGAGAATTTTGAATCATTCCCCCTGGATGAGCACCCACCTGATCGCTCCTCATAGAGGAGGGACACATGATCATCCTCTCTCCCAGAGCGTCAAGCATAGACCTTCCAGCGTCTCCGCAAGACTTCATGACAAGCTTCTCAAAAGTTTCCCAATTTTTCTCTAATTTATCAGCAGATAATGACATTTTTACTCCCTTATTATCTCTAATTTTACTGGAAATGTGCAATCCAATTTATCAACAACAAATCCATAACGTATTGCATCCATAACCTTATCATATGATTCACTAGGAATATCTAGAACGATAGCATCGTGAATGATATAAATCGGAATGAATTCTATGCCAAGTTTTGACAGTTTTTTCATCATCTTTGAAAAAACGTTAAATGACACATCCACACCTGATGACTGCAAAAAGTGATTGACAACTGCGTCACTCAGTTTGATTGGCCTCCCGTATAGGTTTTCAATATACCCTTTCTCTATAGACTCGTTATAAAGCCTATTTTTAAGATCATCTATCTTAAAATATCTCATGATTGAGGACATTATAGATTCAATATCAAGATCACTTGGAAGCCGCTTAGATAGAGACCATCTTGTTCCACCATAAATACAATTAAGAATGGCTATCTTCACCTGATCTCTATCAAGTCTTCCATCAAGTATAGTCTCACCTGTATGCTCGTATATATCGTCTGGTTGGTCGCTCTCTGCTAAGGCTAGCGCTATTCTTGGCTCAAGAGATGATATGTCAATTTGAACTATCTTTCCACCTTCAAATCTTGACTTGAGGATCTTCCTCTTCTCTTTTTTAAGGGTCAGGATATTCGGACCAGACGTAACTGTGAGCCTTCCAGTGACAGATCCTGTCTGACTATAGATAGTCCTTGGTGCCATGTTGCCTTGTTCGGGCAAAAATCTCTTTATGTCATGGACCTTTTTATCATTATCTATTATCATCTGTTGAATAAGATTGACATCAACTCTTGCATCACAGAGACCCATAATTATCTCTCTGTTAACAAGAAACTGATTCATATAGTAACCGTTGGATTCATCCTCAAGAAGCATCCAGAGCTGATCTAGAAGCAGCTGCAGCTGCTTATGAAATAGGTCTCGTGGTAGCACATACATCCACGGTATTATCTCATCTCCATAAATTAATCTTGCTGCTTTTCCGTGAGAGTTTGAGTCAAATGTTGATAATTCCACACCTGTGGCGTCAGCCAATATTGTGAGATCCCTAGGCTCATTCTTGAAGCCTAGCTTCCAAGAGGAATCTGGTATCATATTGGACCACGTAAACTTATCTCTGTGACATACGAGGTGATCAGCTGTGCCTAATAGGCTGCTTGATATAACGACATTCATGATACAATTATATACCACATCTGTCATATGTATTAAATCATCACTCTGACTCTGCCTCTGCTGACTCCTTCTCTAGGCCGGCAAGTGCTGATGTTAAGATGCTTCTGAATACGCTCATCGTACCCGACCCATTAAATCCTAGCGTGACGTTTGTCGTGAATTCTCCCGGTGATATATTGTGCTCAACACCTGATACCCTATACATGTTGTCAGCTGTCGTTCCTGTTCCAAGGTCTAGAAAGAACTCCTGCCCATACTCGACAAGAGGGCAGCCCATCATTGTCATGCTTGCATTTGCAGGTATGACTGTTATGTCCTCCATGCTATTTGTTGCATTCTTTGATCCTCCCGCCCTTGAAGGAGCACTAGTCACAGCATTTATGAGCATGGCAGTCCCAACAGACCCTCCCGTTGTTGATCTCATGTTAAAGTTTGTCAATGCTGTGAATCCCTGACCATACGTCAGGCTTGGAACTGTATTCTTTATGATCCTCTTTAGCTCGGTATTTGACACAGCTGCGGTATATGCTTCATAGCTACCATCTGTATCTAGTGCTATGATCTTACCATCCTCAATAGCTTTATCTAGAGTACCTGAATTGCCAGAAGACACTGGTAACCCAGGTTCTGCCTCGGCTGCCTCTGCTGTCGATGTGTCTGACGAGGTCTTGAGAAGCGAAGCAATGGTGCTATCATTCATGCAGTTTATGAGAAACATCTCATCTGTGTGTGGTGATGCATTCTTGTCAAATATGTGAACTCTTAATATCACCTTGCTGGGATCAATCTGGAATGTGGGAGCGTTATCCTCTTTGTCATCGTATGCTACAAATGCAGGAACTGCCTCTAGCAGCATAGATAGTTTGGGCATGTGAAATTCTGGGCTTATTCTCGGTCCGTCGGCGTAGATCTCCTTTAGTCTCATCTCAAGCTCATTATCTAATAATTTTATCTCCTGCTGAATATCTTTCTTGACCGTCTCATCAGGGTTTGCGGCTTCCTCGCTTGACTTTTGCTGTGCGGCAGTTAGCTCATTTTGGAGGGCTGTAAGACCGTAATTGATATCTGTTGGAACCGATATTATCTTTGAGTTGACAAAATTGATGAATGACTGGATTGACATGGTTGGGCTAGCAGATGAATACTTTCCCATGTGATCTTGAAAATCCTGCTCATTCACAAGAAAGTTAGCTATCGAGTCTAGCCTTCCAGCTGCTCCAGCATTTATGTTAAACCTGTAGAACATCACCTGGACCTCATCAAATCGAGCACATCCTGCTAGAGGGGCACCAACGAATGTCATGATTATCTTTCCTAGTGATACAAATGGGGGATTGCCATCCTCTCCGACTGTTGTATCTATAGACTCCTTTAAATGTCTAGTTATCGACAAAGGATAAAAAGCGTCAACCGTCTTGATCATCAGATCTGTCTTAGCTGTGAGCTCATTTTCTAAGCTCTTGTTGCTTATCGCTAGAAGGCCAGGATCATCATCATCTGCGGGATCTCCCACTAGCTCCTTTATAATATCTGTAAGCTCTGATGGGACAATTACTGCATCTTTGACAGGGCTCACTATCTCTAAAAATTTTAAAAATGTCTCTCTATCTATGACGCTCGATGGGGACGACGCGTTGTTCATCGAGAGCCTCACCTTTGATCTCACCTCAGCCAAATTGTTGGCCGGAGCAGAGCCTGCATCCTTTCCCTCAGCTTTGGCATTCTCAACCTCTAACTTTTTAGCAAGATATGTGTTAAGCATCTCCTTAAAGGGAGTGATGGGAACAAGCGCTCCGGTCCCTACTGGAAATGCCTTGATCTCAGACGCACCTCGTGATGCCAGCCTCATGTCAACTCTCACCTGTCCGTCATTGCCTATGGTGAAGTTTGACGCAACTATGTTAAACGATCCCACAGACTTCATGGAGTGAAGGAGAGATCCGTACGCATTTCCCGCGGCGTTAAAACCATCTGGATGATTCCAACCCCACTCGATAACAAGATGTGTCTGAGAGAAGAGATCGACAGCCAAGAGTGGCGCTATGTCAGACATCCTCGACCTATCATGAAGAATGAAGCTAAGGCTTCCCGTCTTATTTGCGTGAAGTGCCTGTCCCAATCCCGCAATCCGGATGTTAAGCTTCTCAAGTGTCATAAGTGGGAGAAATGGATCTAACACTCCCCCTGCTGCCCCAGTAAATCCTCCATCCTCATTATTGATATTTGCATTCACCATAGTCTGGGGAGATGTGAATAGCTCCATCCCGGCGACAGATATATCTGTCGCGAGAATAGAGACATCCTCGGGAGCAGTGGGATCAGCCTTCTTCAACTTCTCAGCTTCATCAGCTGAAAATGCAGGAGGCGTCATATTTACAGGCATCGCATTCAGCATTCCGATCCCGTCATTAGCAGGAGTATTCATTCCAAGAAATCTTAAGATGCTAAGCTGTCTTGACTTTTGATCCGTACCATATGGTTGAGATGAGACTAAAGTTATCTTTATGTGTGGCACACACCTTGACATCTCAACTGACGGTATAGCATTTGCAAATAGTGATACCGCACCCGTATTCCTTGTCGACGGGCCTATTCTCAGGTTTGGGAATACAAATGCTACGAGAGATGGTTGTTGAAATCTATCGGGTACAAGCGTCGGCTCCTCATTGAGATTAAACACTGATGTCTCCTCTGCTGTGTCAGACGGTGGAGAATCTGGTGGTGTAAAAGGACCCACAGGTACAGCCATGTGTCTCATGCTAAACTCTCCTCCAGCTATATTATCAGGATCAGCTAGTTCAGCGGGAACTTCTGGTATCTTGCTTATGTAGAATTTGACATCATCACCTATACCGAGAGATCCCTCATAGAATATCTGGACATACTTCTCCATTCCGTCATACGAGACTGACTCACTCCCAGCAACTGAGAATTTGGAAAGAAGTGCTTGATCAGTCATGAGATCTTTAACAAAGTATGCGCCCTCTGTGTTATCCATTAGGAGAAACATTAGATCCTCCACGACAGCCCTTGGGACTGTTGGTGTAACAGCCTCCTCAGCCGGCAGCGCTGTGCCATCGGACGCCTTAGCATCCTCTTGAGATTGCTTCTCCGGTATCTCTATAAGGTCTGGCCGACCTGTCATGGAGTAATATTGTCTGAGAAGCTGCATTGCTGCTGCGAGCTGTGTTGACGCTGCGACCTCTATACTCATCGTATCATCGCTAGGACCTCACCGAGACGCTTTGGAATCCTTATAAGCGTTCCAGGAGGAGCTTGAAGTGACCATCCAATTCCTGATGCTGCAGCAATTATCCACCAGTAGGTAGACGAACCATACGCGCTGCCCGCTATGTGCTCAATTCTCTCACCCCCCTTTAAAACGTGAGATGAAAATCCAAGTGTTCCATTGTTCACAGCGTTGTATATCTTTGTAGATATGCTTACAGTTGCTATGGTTGACCTCCCGCGAACCCTTGGAGTGTATGTGTATCTACTCATCGCCATGTTATGATCCTATCGTTAATCCTTATCTGGGTTATTTGCCTGTGCTGCAAGCCTTCCCTGATTCTTGTAGGTATCGTGAGATGCCCTTCCGTTATCCCTATAGGGATCGCCTGCGATCTTCTGCATAGTGTCTCCCACATTGTAGAGAGGTGCCCGGTTGTATCCGGAGTAGTCGAGACCTGGTGGTATATCGTGGATGGGATCAAAGTCTATGGACACCTTAAAGAACTTAGGTGCCCTAGAATTCCAGTCAACCTCCCACGTATTCTGTGCGTCAAGCCACGTGTAATTTATGCTTCTTATCACACCCGCTAAGCCGCGACCCGCAGTGGACTCAAAAGCCTTGGTGATTGGATTACCAGGGTCGCCGTCGTCGCCTGCCTGCATGAACGTAGCCGCTCCCGTCTTGAGCCAATTCGGAACAAGCGTGTCAGCTGGAATACCTGTCACAGTTGCACCCTCATTCGCTAGTGCCTGTCCGATAGCTATACCAGTCTCGGCTAGTGATATAGCTGGAAGAACATACGTGTTAAATAGCATGTCAGGGTTTGGCATGAGGTCGGCGTGGGACACGATAAATTTCTTGCCAAACATGTTGAATGGTGCATTAAAGTCCATGATCATGACTGTATATTGTGTCTTTTGGAGAGGAGCCCCTGCTTTTAGGTTTATGACATATTTATGTGGCTCATATCCAGGGCCGCCAGCAAGTATTGCCTGATCTCTACTCAGGACCATCACCCTAATGGGATGTGTTATCCTCCATCGAGTTATACCATCACCTGCTCCGGGGCCGACACCACCCTTTTCCATTATATACCCATTATTTACACTTGCCTTGAGGTAGGGGAATGACACCTGCGTGTATCCCTTGATATCGCTTGTTCCCTGTCCACCAAATACTGCACCAAGTGCTCCAGCAGCTGTTATAGATGGAGGTGTTGGATTAACATCAGAGTCAGGATCCTGTAGCTCTCTCATTATGAGGAAGACGCCTAGTGGGTTTGCAAAACCATTCTTTAGAAGCTGAGCACCAACAGCTCTTAAAGCTCTATTCGATTCTCCTAAAAGTGTCGCCATTGGTGATCCATAGAGGTTTCCAAAAACGTTCTCAAAGAATGTCTTCGTGTGACCCTTAAATGCAGTTCGACCCTCTCCTGTAGTTGGAGCTATTCCTGAATTTCCCACACCGAATATCCTAGCAAGGTTAAACATTGAGTAGTTAGACTTAATGACGTCTCCTATCCGTAACCTTATAACGGGAGATGCACCCATGACCTGACTAAATGGCTGAATAAATGTTGATGCTCCCTCAAGTGCCGATATCTTTGTCCCCTCTGTCCACTGAGGGTACACAAGGGTTGTCAGCTTATTTATCTTGAACCACATCTCATTGAAATCCTCCTTAGATGTTGCGGCGACGTGAAAGGAGAATCTTATCTTTCGAGTTGTTGACTTGTAGATCTTTACTGAGTCGACACGACCATAACCTCTTGCCTCAGTATAATCTGGTGTATAGCTGTCACTCAGATCACTGATGAATGCGTGGAATGTGACGATCTCGTTTGTTCTAAGATCGTGAAAATAAAATGGGACATACTCTGCATCTAAAAGGTTCTCAAATCTCTCAACGACATCGCTTGGGATCCTAGCTCCAGGACCCTCAGCAGCGACATCTATATATGTGTTCTTAACCAGGGTGGATCCCACATGTCCCTTGAGAGGGTTTGTTCCTGTACCTAGCGTTCCCATCTCAATTGCAGCGATCATGACATTTCTCGGTATCATGTAGAGGGCAGGTACAGAGTTTCCTCGCCACGCCAGCGCTGATGAGGTGAGCCCTTTCTGGCTTCTGCTCTTTGCTATCCGAGTTGCTGGGCCGTCTGGAAGCCTATCCACATTCCACTGACCCACTGGTTTTGCAGAGGTGTCGTCACGACCAATCATTCCGTTTGTAGTTATAGATACATCTCCTATCATCGCAGCGACGTTCATGATCCTTATCACATCGTTATTTTGAAGATTGTGAAGAATCGATGACAGGCCTGCGGAGGTCGTTTTGCTTGACGTGAAACTTTCACTCAGGCCTTCTCCTGCTGAGCTTAGTCCAACAAATCCTCGTAATATCTTTCTAGCCACACCAAACCAGAACCCTGGAGCCTCAGCTATCTGCGGATATTCTGTGATCTTAGCTACATCAGGTGACGATATCCCTGTGTTGAACAGAACCTTAAAGCCCTCGTCAACACATTCATTATATGCGTGTCTCGTGTTTATTAGCGCTGTGCTCCGAAATATGGCAAATTGTGCCTGTTTGGGTATAGCTGTCGCCTGTCCCTTAAAATAAGGCCCTCTCTCAAGATTAACCATTGATCCGAGATCACTTTGAATAAGATCCCATGTCTCCTTACATATCTTTATCATTGCAGCCACAGCTGCTGCAGCCTGTGCTATCAATATTATCCTATTTGCTTCGCTAGAGAATGGAATGCCGTCGGTTGTCATGGAGCCAAACGACCTAGAAGATGTTGTCTCATTTAAGTCTATAAGATTTTCGCTTGAAGAAGCGACGTCAGGAGCCCCGTATGCCTCTTTCGCCCTAAGATTAGATGGGCTTATTTTTGCCTGGTTGTTTCCTCCGACAAAATCGCCAGCCTCATAAATATTTGAGGTATCATCATATGTAAACGAGTTAGGATCCTGTGCTGGGTCGAGCTTATCCCAGTTGGCAGATCTTAAAAGAAGCGACCTTCCTACATTTTTTAGATCATCCAGAACAACCTGTGCAGCATCTTTATCATATGCTCCGTATCCTGTCTGCTCTGTCGTTGTTCCCTTTTTATCCTCTCCGGACTCAAATTGTGACGTCGAGGTCTCCCAAGTTGGAGCATATGCTGCTCCATTCTCACCCTCACCTAGACCAGGAGAGAATCTGCTTCTATCTATGAGAATCTGCTGCGCTGACTTCTTAACAAACGGGGCACCTTGACCCACTAATCCATCTGCAGATCCGCCATATGTCTTTCCTGTCTTGTTAAAATCTTCTCCCTCTATATTTGACAATAGCTCCTGGGCATACTTTCCACTAAGCTCAGGATTTACATTATCCTTACTTATGATATCTTGGAGATCCTGTGCCGGGAAATACCCGTTTGAGTATTGAGCCATGACAGATCCAAGTGTATTTCTCTCAGACTGGGATGTCGCGATGAAAACGTCCTCAGCACCTTGCTGATCTGATGCCTCAAGTGGAACACCCTTTCCATCATCTCCAAGTCGAGACGCGATACTCACAGCAGGTGTGTTTCCACCCTTTAGCCTGTATGCATTATCAGTTAGATCAGTTAGATACTTCAGAAAGTCACCTATGAGCCCTCCTTCAGTTTGTGGGTTCTGAAGACCCACTAGATCCTGTCCCGTAGCTGGCTCTATGCCGAGGTCATCTCCCTCGTTGAACTGATCTGTTGGGCCCATGTCCTCAGGATCGACCGTGATTCCGATGCGGTTGACAGTCGTGGAATACCCGCTATCACTCAGGAAATCCTTTAGCTTTTGTCTTGTCGCCACGTCTTCTGCCCCTCTTCAGATATTAAATATTCCAATGCGTCAGATACCTCTGATCTTCCCTTCTGATCTGCCAATTGTGATTTTAAGACTGCGTGGAGTGAGTCAGCTGTTGATAGCATCTCCCTAACACTCTTCTCTAAAAACTCTCTCTCGTCATCACCCAGCTGATCAGCGTAGTGTGTAAAGAGATCCCCCTCCATTATTTCATCGATTAGTCCCATGTCATCCCATATCCGGAGCTAAGCCCAGTGTTCCGTGAGGCGTAACTGGGTTGCGTGCAACTGCACTAGCTATAGCCTGCCCGTCGATGGCAACAGTGATATTTGGTTCTGGCTCCTTCTTGGTTGATATTGTTCCATTAAGGGTATCAATGGCCACTTTTATCTCTTTAAGCGTGACCGAATCCGCGGATGTAGCAGATGCCAGGTTAGAGAGGTGTGCATTCATAGCATCTCTAGTTGCCTGCGCCGCCGCTCTGGCCTCACCATACTCTTCTCCTGCCTCTGCCTTAGTGCCCTCCTCCTTCTCAAGAACCTCCTGTCTCGACTTTGAACCTCCTGCGACGACTGCTCCTATGTCGCCACCCTCAGCAAGCGCCTTGGTTATGGCCTCCTTGTCGAGTCCAAAGTCCTCCTTATATCCCTTTAGCTGTTTCTCTGTTAGGTCTTTAGCTTGCAGTCCCCTCTCCTTCATAGACTCAAGCATGCTCGTGGCTCTCTTCTCAGCCTTAAACACTCCCATTCCTTCCTTAAATGTCTCACTAGCGAATATCTTCTTTAGCTCCTTCTCGTAGTCAGTACCAAGGTTGAGACGCTTACGATACTCCTCCTTCTGTGCTGTCGTGAGATCTCTAAAGGTCTCACCCTTCTTTCCAATCTCCCTGGCTTCTGCCCCATAGAAGCTCTCCCTATTTTTGAGCTCCCTATCTAGCATAGCGAGACGTCTCTTCGAGGCTACCTTCTCATCAGCTGCCTGTTGTTTCAGATTCTTTTTACGTTCCTCAATTGCAGCGACATCTGCGGCAGACTGCGCAGCCGCGCTCTCTTGAATTCCCTTCACTTTAATGTCAAGCTCTGCTTCCTCTGCTTCCTTCAGTAATTCGATACTTTTATCCAGGGTGACCCTCGCATCGAGCATGGCCTCTGAATCCGAGTCAATCTTTAGATCTGTGAGACTATTTATTAGAGACATGCCTTGCTTGTGTGCTTCAAATCTAGCACTCACCTCAGCTGACATCGCGAAACTCGACGCATCCGATGCCCTCTTCCCCTGCTTGATCATGATGTCAGCTGTCTCTTCTGACTTCTCTCCAATGCTAGTGAATGATGTGGTTATAGGATGCTCCAGCCCAAGGCCAATCTCATCTCCTATTTCTGATCCTGGAGAGTTAACAAGGTATGGCTTGAGAGCCTCTGTCATCTTATCGATTGCTTTCACAAATGTCGCAGCCATGGAATCAAAAGACTCCTCTAGCCCAGAGCCTATATCCGCCATCCCCTCAGCCATACCTGCGCTTTCTAGAATACCCTCAAGCTCCTTGCCGAGGTCTGAATCCTTTATCTCAGCACCTGCCTCCTTAAGAGACTCTGCTATCCCTGTGATACTAACCCTTAGTGTCTCAAGCTTTACCTCGTCAAGTCCTGTGATCTCTGCCATGCTCCTTCCAAGGAGTTCCATCGACAGAGATGCTGACTTTGGAATAGCCCTCTCTATAGTCGAACCGAATTTTCCCATGGAGAGGTCGAGCTCTATGAGACTCTCCTGTGTGGGAGCTAGGAAGCTCTCCTTTATGTGAGCTGCCATCATCTCTGACGTGTACCTCGTGGCACCTTCGAGATCAAGGATGTCCTCCCTAAGGAGATCCATGTTCTCCTCCATGGAGCCCATTCCCTCGTTTGTGACATTCGTTAGGTCTTCCATGGGGGTTATTGCAGCTGATGGATCTAGTAGGCGCTCAACTGACTGGATATCCTGCAGGCCTAGAACCTCCTTTATCAGCCTCTTCTCAGCAAGCGTCATTTGATCAACTGCCTTACCTGTTGAGAGCATGTCCTCTCTCATCCTTCTAAGGAATTCCTCCTGGTCTGTGTTTGCGAGGGTCATCATCTCCATGGCGTCCATCTGGACTCCAAACACTGTCGTCAGCTTTGATACGCTATCTGCAGCGCCTTCAAAGTCGAGGAACTTTCCAACAGATCCCTCAAGGTCCTCATACCCAAGTCCAAGCTGCCGCAGTGTGACGCTTATCCTCGCTGCCTGTGCGACCGTGACATTTCCAAACTTATCTGTGTCATCGATTATCTGTACGATATTCTGTGATATCATCTTGGATGAGTCGCCTGTCGCCTTTGCTAGCTTCTTGGAGAAGACAGCCACCTCAGCCAGCATATCAGTTCCAGCCTTCCCTGTTCGACTTATCTGGCGGGATACGACATTCTGAACGTCATCCATGTCTAGGTTGGCTGCCTTCGCATACGACTTCATCGCTATGACCTGATCCTCAGTGAAGTCACTTGCGATCTTAAGGCCGTCGATCATTCCCTGGTCGCCCGTTATCATCTCATTAAAGTCGCCCATGACCTCGTTGAGCTGACCTATTGATCTTCTAGGGTCTCTACCGAATATCTTGGCCCACTTCCCATCCATGTCTGTCATCTCACGATTGAGACCCATCGTTGTGTCAACGAGCTGTTTCGAGAGAGCGTTTCTAGATGCGAATGGGCCTCCAGGACCTGAGAGACCTCCATACATCCGCTGTATGACGTCAAGCTCCTCAGCTATGGGCCTTGAGATGACACCGTTTATGAGCGCTGCGTTTGCATCCCACGCAGCCATCGTAGCAGAGGCGGCATCGACTGCTGCTACTCCTATTTCTGTTTGAGATGCTGCGGCATCGTTGTTGGCGGCGGTGAGTCCGACAATAGATGTTGTCGTTCCAACTGCTGTTATTCCAGCATCTTCAATCATTTTTTCAGTTATGGCACCAACACTCTTTGCCTTATCTAGCTGACCAGTTATCGATAGATTTATGAGGTTCTGCATCTTCAGCTGATTGCTCAGCTGCGCGTTGATAGCCTCTAGATTCCTACCTATCTCTCTTGTGAGATCAGCCTGGGTTTTTGTCGGATCTTTGGGTGCCATAGATCGTTATCCTTCATAACATACATATTAGGAACATGAGAGTCACCTAGAACTTCTTTTCCCTAGATGCTAATCTCTCCATGGACTCTCCCATAGGGAGATCCTGTGTAAATGATGACCTGCTTGATCTTTCGCTTGAAGCCTTCTTTCTAGCCTCTGCCTGATTATTGAACTCTTTAGTGAGCCTATCAAGAAACCACCTCCTATATGTCACAGGAAGCATTCGAACGTCAGAATAGCTCATATTGAGGTGATATTGAAGAAGAAACGCCTCCTCGAGGAACGACTCTCTCCAATTACTCATCAGGCCAAAAAAAATTGCCTCCAATAGGAAGTGAAACTCTCGATGACTCAGAACAGTTTGGACACTTCATCCACACTGACATGTCAATTCCAGGCTCATTCTTCTGGATGTAGGTCCGTAGTGACCTTGAGTCCCTAGCAGGCATATTCTTAACGAAGTTATTTACCTTATTTCTATCAGAGACTCCATCGACAGAGATGATTATCTGTTCAAGCTTTGACGTCACGGCACCATCGACCTTCATGTGTGGCATCATCTTCTTCTTTCTCTCCATCACTAGAGACCTTTCCTCCTCATCTGCGCCTGTTAGAAATTTAAACTCAACAGTCTTCTTTGTGATAGGAAGCGTAAATGAGAATAGATTCTCTCCCGGCCTGACTGGATTAATCTCTAGTCTCTTAATCTCTAGATCTGTGAGACTATAATCTTGTTTACTTTTCTCATCACACTCTGGGCACGCAGACTCAGCAGAATACATGCTACCATATCCTGTGATCCTAACTGAGACCATTAAAGCATTTCTATCTCCAAGTAACATATCCCTCACATTTACTGACTTGTCAATTAGACATGACTGGATTAGGTGTGTTATCACAGTTCCTTGAAGTAATAGGGCCCGTGAGGCGAGGATGTCCTCCTCTTGCGCTGTCATAGCCTTGATCTCTAATGTCTTCTTCCCGTATAGTGAGCTGTTGGATGGATAAACCATTCCTTCCGATGGGATGGGAACTATCTCAACTGGGACCTCCCAGTTAAAAGTCTCCTTCATCACATTTTCCATTGGGACATTGCTAGACACTATATCTCCTAATTGCTATTCATATAATCATGATATAAAATGACGTAGAAGTAAAATAAAAAGGGCCCGAATTAACCAGGCCCTTTTAAATTATCTAAGATGTTAAGGACAGATTAGAACTGTAGGACTGCGTTATCATAACGTAGTGTAAGGGAGATCTCAACAGGAGTCTCCTCATTTCCATAATCTAATGCGTTAAAGTTGGCGTCAGTTATAAATGCTCCCTTTATGTCCCAAAGCTCAACAACAGTTCCAATTGGGTCGAGAAGCTTACACTGGATGTCTCTCTTGTAGAAATCAGCGTAACCAGCTCTTCCTGACACAGACTCGTATGCGGTTCTAATCCACTCCATTACCTGCTGAGCACCAGATGGTGCGATGGGATCGTAGAGTGTGAGGCCTAACGTTGAAAACTCCATCTTGCCCGCCAGATATCTCTTAGCATTGATGAAATTTAGGGTCGACACCTGAAATGTCATCTGTGGTCTATTTGTCGTCTTCATTAGGAATGCGTCAATTCCCTCTATCGCAAAGATCCACCGAAATTGCCTTTTCGGTTCGAACTTATTGGGAAGCATGTCGGTGACGGAAAGTGTTTCAGCCATTTATTTTCTCCTAAAGATAACTATTCAGCTATAAGTATTGTGTTACAATATTTTTTATGCATTCTCAAATGCATCTCCGGCATTTGTGAGAACGAAATCTAGAGCGACGAACTCTGCTGTCCTTGTGGGCTGCAGGAAGATCTTTCCTCTAAGGGTGTTATTCTCAACATCTGCCTGTGTTGTAGTTGTTGCATCGATTACGACCTTGAACCTGTCAACACCGCTCTTCTCTTGTATACTTTGAAGAATTGGTTGGACGAGAGCACTAAATTTATCTAGAGTCTCCTGTCTGTTGGGCTCGAATAGCATCAGATTAGCAACGTTTCTAACCTTTCTTCTTATATCAATTAGAAGCCTTCTAACATTAACCCTGTCAAGGGCAGACGCTGCAGCAAGAAGTGTCTTTTGTCCAAATACCATCACTCCTGTATTAGGAAACGACGTGATAGGATTGATATCTGCATCGTAGAGGTCGTCCAAATTAGACTTGTTAAGAGGTATGTCACCAAAGAGAACATCGCTGAGTGCACCACGCGTAAATCCTGCAGGTGCAAACCATGGATATCCAACGGTATCATTAAGCGCCATGGCTCCCATCACAGCTACAGATGGTGGACACTGAGCATTTGTTTTTGTTGTAGGATCTGTCATTATGACATCTGGGAAGTATGCTGCTGCGAATGATGTATCTAGCGCTCTTCCCTTGAATGACTCAACGGTTAGAGCGACATTCGCAAACGATCCAACTGAGGAGGTTATGACTGAATTCATCTCGTCTCTCTCCTCAATATCCATTACATACATCGCGTCAAACCTATTTTCAACTGTGTCTATAGCGTAGTTCGTCACTGACGTGTGTCTTAGTCCGGGAATTGCAAGGAGCTTTATATCGACGTCAGACTTAGTTCCCATGATGTCAAGAGCCTTTCTATATGCTGAGACTACCGGACCGGCTGTTCCACCTTGCGCTGTGGAATCATCCATCTCGCGTCTCGCAGCTGCATTAAGTAGTTTAGATGCATCCTTGTTAAAGATATTTAAGCCATCGAATCCTGCCTGGAGGAAGAATGTGTACTTTCCAAACGTTCTATTTCCCTGAACAGACAGATCTGACGCCTTAAATGCTCTTGTCTTGTTTGCCGCGTTAGCTGTGATGTCACCATTTCTCGTGTATGATGCACTAACCCACT
>Ga0209434_1000339_pt1 | contig 23717 bp, 7 predicted proteins | sample ETNvirnome_2_300_FD_184068 | JGI IMG/M metagenome (GOLD analysis project Ga0209434, IMG submission 184068) | Marine viral communities from the Pacific Ocean - ETNP_2_300 (SPAdes) (version 2) | ecosystem: Environmental > Aquatic > Marine > Oceanic | place: Pacific Ocean | collected 2013-06-22
CAGCGAAGCATGTTGAATCCCTACAGAGATCCAACGAACAGCTTGTAAAATTAATTGGGCTAAGGCAGAAGCACACTGTAAAGGGTTTTGAATTGTCCGACGATGATAAAAACAATCTTTTTGATATGATCCAAGGGGCCCCAGTCGATGAGTGAAATACCAAAGATTGATCCTTCTACGATAAGTACTAAAGAAGCTGCCGTGGAATTATATTATGCCGGCATAAGAAAATATTTAATTGGAAAGTCTCAGACTCAGCCTAAGAAAAAGACAGTTTATAATATGATAGCGTTAACGGAACCAGTGCGTATTAGCGAAGCGATAGCGAGTACGTTTTCTGGCGCTAGCACCATTAAAAAAGCGGCTTACCTATTGGGTAACATCTTAGATAACAAAACCGATAAATTTATTTTTCGAGGAAGAATAGATGAGGTTGATTCTCCCCATAATTTCATTCCAGATCCATGCAGCATAGAATTTGCAGATAAACCCACCGAGGCAGCTAAGCTGATCGCCATGCACACCCTAGTAGTGTCTACCGACAGTACGGCCGATCAAGTTGTAAAAGTGGGAGATGTAGTATCTGTCAGATTAATTAAGAATAGTTTACAAATGGGAGAATTAGTTGGATTGAATACCACTATGCCAGTTGCCAGTGATCCAACCGCTTGTCAAAAAATATCGGAACTAATTTCTCCGGAAGACAAGTTTAGTTTTAGACAATTGGCAACTACTATCTTAACTACTATGGGCTCGTTTATGCCTACTTCTGATGAAGCGGAAATGAACGTTGATACAGGGGGTGAAAGTCAATAATGTCCGTGTTTGATAAGTCCAATTTTTCGAGTATTCCCCAGGCTCTGGAATTATTTAATAATTCTATTAGGGGAGCGTTTGAGTATGATGCATATGGGAACACAACGGTTTTTAAAGCAGTTGTACTAACGGATCCCGTGAGAATAGATGAAGCATTAGCTAGCGTTTACGGCACATCGGCGATAGCCAAGAAGTTGACTTCTTTATTATCGGGATCTCCTAGTACAAATAAGTTTTTGATCCGTGCCCGTATTGATAGTATGAATCCGCCGTCACCTCACGCCTTCATTCCTGATCCGTGTAGTATAGAATTTGCGGCTAAACCAGAAGAGGCAGCTAAACTAATTGCAATGCATACACTTTTTGTATCGACAGAAAGTTCCACTCATCTCAGCATGAAAGTAGGAGATTTGATTGATGTGCGATTAGAGGATCAAGGCTCGGGAATTTATAATCTTCAATATGGAGAAATTGTAGGATTAGCAACCACGTCTCCTCCTTCTGCGCAAGCAAGCGCTTGTCAAAAAATATCAGAATTAATTTCGCCTGAAGACAAATTTAGTTTTGCGGCTTTGGCTACCGCCGCCATCGGACTTATGGGCGATTGGATGGCGATGGGCGGCAATATTGAGGGTGGTCCTGCCAATAGAAATGGTTATGAGTTCTATGAATTTGCTAAAAGCCTCAACGTTTTAGATGCATCAGTACGCGGTGATTTTGAAGCATTTTTTGCTGAATTAGTTTCTCTCGGATATTCTCCGAAAATCACTTCAGCGCGCCGAAGTGTAAAACACCAATGGCTTCTTCGTACTGGATTAGGTGGAAAGGGTTACAAAACAGCAAAACCGTGTTATTCTGATCATCAATATGGATTTGCTATTGACATGAATGCAACAGATCCACAGGGAACCTACATCTCTAAGAAATCATCTCACACAAGATGGCAGCCTATTGCTAACGTAGCCTCCAAACACAACATTAAATGGTTTGGATCGGGGGATGAGGTACATTTTAAACATCGAAGCTCTTCATCTGCACTTCCAGCCCTGAAAGCAAAGTGTAAGGCTTATTATTATGGTAAATACGGTTCGGATTACAACAATTGGCCGAAAACAAAACCCGGGTTCGCCGATGAGCTTGCATATATTGAACCGCCCACCGGTGGTGGGGGAACTACTACAACCAATCCCAACGAAGAAGGTGAGCCTTCCACAGTTGCTAGCGATGACACATCCACCAATAGTTAATAACAGAGAACATAATGACCACTCCCAGTAAACCACCAGATAAGATCTTTACATTAGATGAGCTTATAGATTTCCAACGAGATCTTGTAGAAACTATGGAAGAGAGGTATAAAAACAATCTTCCCGTCAACAAAGCGTTCGGAGGTCCTTTTGGTACAGATTACGCCGAAGCGCGGATGAATTATATCCGTGCTAGAAACGAAAAAGTAATAAGAAAAAAGAATGCTTATATTACTTTTGGAACAGATCGCCCGGATGGAGTGGCTTCAGGATACGGAGGAAAAGGCGCGCAAAGAGCTAATAGAATTGACATTGTTGTTGGAAGGATGGCATCAAAACCACAAGATCCCGGAACAGAGATAAACAACAGTTTTTCTGCAGACGCTGCAAGAATTTATTTGAGTCAAGCCACCAAAATAGACGCTAACTTTGGGTTAGCCGATGGTATTGTACCACCAGAAAGCCTTGAAGGTCATTCCGGCATTGGAATTAAAGCTGATGCCGTAAGAATAATTGGACGCGAAGGGATTAAAATTGTTACCGGCAAAGGTATTGGATTCGGTGGATATGGGATGAAAGGAGAGACGAACTCTCGGGGCGGTAAGATTTTTAGATCCGCACCCCCTATCGAATTAATTGCAGGTAATTATAGTGACAGAAAAGCCGTCGCCATCTTTAAGATGGATGGTACCACTCGCCCTGAAATGATTAATTATTTACAACCAATAGCTATGGGAGAATTGACACGAGATTCTCTATTAGAATTGAGTGACGTTCTTGATGATTTATGGAGCGCTCTCTATGGTTTCCTTATGGAACAAATGACTTTTAATGGTATTGTAGGTGCTTGCTGTGCTGGTGCAGCTACCTCCCCCTTCAGTAACGCAGCATTGGCCCCAGTCGGAGCCTATACCGCTAAAAATACAATTGTGATGTCGACGAAGGGTTTAAATCCTATGTGGAACCAAAGGGCTAAAAAAATGATGTGGGAAGTTAACTATTTAAAACCATTTGGTTACAAATATATTTGTAGCAGAAATGTGTTCTCAACTTAATTATAAGAAGGCGATAAGATGGCAGATTCAAAATTTTTAAAATGGCAAGATAAAGATGGTAATGGCTTAATCGATGTATGTGATGATGTATTAGACATTCCTGCCGCTAATAATTGCCCTAGTTGTTTAAAAAATCCAGCAGCTATAACTCCTGATTGGTTAACGCGAACTAGATATGAACCTTTTCTTAATGAAAGAACGTGCGAATACCAAATTACACTTCGCACCAAACACACTACTACCATTGATGAAACTCTGTTAGAAGAAGATGCGATTAAACCCATAACGTCAGATAAATCTGAAGCAGCCGTCGAGGAAAGATTTGAAGAATATGCTAACGATGCTGTCGAAGCTTTATTAGACTATTATGAAAAAGATGATTCGGAAGCCTCTAGATTAGCCATTTTAGATGTAATTGATTATACAGAATATGATTTGGATCCCCGTCCTAAATCCCGATTAAAACTGCTTTACTCGGTACCGTTTGATGATTTAAATGCCTTAGATGATGCAGGGGAAGAAAGCGACGACGAAGAAGACGAAGGAAGTGAAGTTGAAGTTACCTATGAGCCCGCCGACTTAGAATTAAAATTAATTCGTGTACGAAAGACATTAAATCTTTATACTAGATATTTGAAAGTTTATAGAGCACTAGACGGCGGAAATTTATATTTTTTGGACTCAAACGCGATCTTTAATTTGGAAGATTATGGCGATTTGGGAATATTTCCTAAGAGTATTTTAGCAGATCTTCTACCTCAATTAGATGCCTTCTTAGCTCAGAAGGGATATGATCTGCCTGGAGTGGGAAATCCATTTAAAGCTATTGGAAAAGACAAGGTTCAAAAATTAGAATTTAAATTTAGTAAGGAATATAAGTTAAAGAAATTATCAATTTATACTGAAGCTTGTAAAGAAAAACCAATAATCTTCAATAAAAAGCTTTCGATTCTCAATAGTAAATCAGCATGGAAAGATAAAACTGCGCTAGCTTACTTGGCCCAATTGGATGATATTGATGCCGCACTCCAAGCACGAGAACCGCCCCCATGGTTAGAATTTGTGGAGGAGTATACATATCCTAAAATTTATTCTTCAGTGAATGCTGGTTATGAAAACACAGAACCAGAGAAAAGTGCAGGAAGTTGCATAGCAGGTGCTCTAGCCGAAGAAGGAAAACAATTTGGTCAAGATATCCTTGATGACGTTTTTAGTATCGGGGACGCAATCGCCTATCAGTTCCAGAAAAATTTATGTGTAAATAATTTAGAGGAGTTGGCAGAACTAGACGTTAAAATGGGTCTTGTCTATGATCCGGAACGTGCGAAATTATATGGAGAAAAAAACGCTCATGTAGGGATTGGAGCAATGGCTAAAGAGCAAGCGTTTAAGGAGATTTTCGCCGAAGAAAGTCCGTGTGCAATTGCTTACCCATTGATGTTAATCGCCTATGGAGTACCCGTTGGTGATGTATGGAAGTTTACTTTTGATCCTTTAAAGCAATGTGGTTTATTAGATTTGCTTTTAGACGCAGTTAAATGTTTATTTGGTGGGTTATCTTTAGAAGAAGCCTTAGCTAGTATGCTCAAAAGCGCTTTACGATCAATGTCCTTAGAATATTTTGGAGATCTTTTTGTGGGCTTACCACCCGATAAGCAAGCAGAATTAGATGCGTTAGTTCAGAAAAAATTAGAAAGCGGAGACATGTTTAGTAAAAGCTCCAAGGATTTAGAATATTTACCCGAAGGCGATGAACCAGGAGAAGAAGCATCAGATACTCCGCTTATCGGCAGCTTTTCGTTTACAAAGCCATGGGAAGACGAAGATGCAATAGAAGCAGAAAAGAAAGCCGCCGCCGCCGCAAAAGAAAAAGCAATTGAAGGGACTTTGGCGCCCGACTATGATAGTCAAAAGGGGACTGTCAACAGTCATGAGGAAGCAAATGAACTTGAGGAAGAACAAATGATGACTCAAGCAAAACAACAATTAAAACCAACGGTGGTAATGGAAGCATATATTTTAGCCTTACTAGATCTTTATGCTGATAATTTGTTGGGCTTAGCCGATCTTCTAAATAAATTTCCCGGCGCACAAATCATTGCTAACATAATAGCTATTTTTAGATGTCCCACACCGCCGCTGCGCCCGAATATAATGGATTTTCTTCACAGCATTGAGTTGCCTTTTTGTCGCGATAAATCAGAAATTGTTTTACCCCGGTTATTCAATCCAGCCGAATGGGTGGCTAGTTTAGCTGATATATGGAAAGCATTATGGAATATAATCAAATTAGAGATTCAAAAATTAATTTTAAAAATTCTCATTAAATTAATGATTAAGATTTGTGAATTAATTGGAAATGCAATTTGTAAAGCCCTAGAAACTGTAGGAGATTTAGCTGCAGCCCTCCCTGCCATGGCAACCGGCCGCACAACCTTCTCAGATGTGATTCGAGAATCTATATGTGGAGACGACGCAGACGAAGAACAGGTAAACGATACGATTGTAGATATGATATCCACTCTAGGTGTCGGTGGCGCAGCCTTAGCCGACACGGAGCAAACTTTAAGCTTTGCCGAAGATATTTCAGCAGCCACCACAAGAAACGAATTAATGTCAGCTTTCTTAGGGAAGCCTTCCAATGATTTCTTAACCATCGTTAACGAGATTGTGGAGTTTGAGTATCCCGATTATCAAGATTCATTGGGGAACAAAAACAAAATTGGCTCCCTCTTTAAAAACATGGGCAACTTAATGCCAGCAGAATTTAAAGATACAATGCAAAACTTCGTAGATACCCTTCCCGAGGGTGACGGGATGCCGGCCAATCCTACTCTTTGTGCTACACCTGAAACATTAGATAACTTTAAAGAGCTAAGATGTGAACTTCTTGCTGGCCGAGCAACAAAGGAACAATGCGATAAGATGTTTAAAAACTTGCAGGATAAATCATTAGGAGATTTAGAACAACTCGGAAACGTGTTGCAAGGAGGAATTCCTAATTATCTTGCCGATAATATGCCGCCGATTATCTCGGCACCCGGTTGTGATGATGGCTTGGTTCCTCATGAATCGGATGAGGCAGCAGCCGCAACAGCCGGTGCTCTAGGAAACAACTTAGAACAGTTAAAGATGGACTTTTCCTATGATATGCTTGGAAATGGACCAGGCAAAGGCAATTGGGGATTCATTAATATGGTTCTCAGTGATACCATGGGCAAACCATTTACCGCGCACCAGAGAAAGAAGTTTAATCAGAGCAGACGATATGTAGATTTTTATGTGGACATGGACGCCAACAACGACGCCAAAGATGCAGACGCTGTCGGTAAGTTTGCTCTTGTTTCAAATCAAAAAGGCGCATACCCTATCCAAGTCGCAGGCTGGCTAGAAACAGCACTACAAGCACTGGCTGCTGCGGGAGTCACTTATGACTCTAATAACGATGTAAAAGGAGATGTGACGTTTAGAAAATCTTTTGATGACTTTGATATATCCAATTTCAGCGGTAACCCACAAAACCTATTGATGATTCCGGATTTAGGATACAATGTGGGACAAAGTGTAGATGCAGAAAGCGAAGAGATAGTGTTTACGAAATTTGCTCGTAAATCGACACCGGATATGACTTTGTCTTTTGATGATAACGGCGACGGCCGCGATTTAGGCTACATTTACGGGTTTGATTTGGATCTTTACTTAGCCGATATGTATGAATCTGGTAGTACTTACGTCAATAGATTTAGCGACAATGCTAGAATTAAGTTAACTAGTAGATTGAATACGGCAGTTACGCCTAGTGTAAATGATATATACAAAGCCGAAGGTGAATCCGACGACGAGGGCGGCGATGATATCATCGAAAATCGAGAATTTGAGTTTTTAGGGGTAGATGACACTCTCACAGCATTGGATCTAGATTCTTATACTGAGTTTCTTGCTTCTTTTAATACACAGCAGAGCTATAGCCCACCAGTAATTTTGCTTACTGAAATCTTAAATCAAAATGGTGGTAGTTTTTCTCAATCCAATATTAAATCAGCACATGATGAGATCATGTCCACAGTAACGAATACTTTTATCGAAGCGATTTCGCTAAACAGTGCATCTTTTCTATATGGTGCTGAGTTCGATGATTTAACATCATCTGACATTGAATATGTAACGAAAGAGGGTACCCCTTATTTTGAAGCCGAAGTCGATGATGGCGACGGAGGAACGCGCGCGATCCAGAATGATGATCAGATCATGGGAATGAGCAATATGCAATATGAAGAAGAAAATAGTGGCGGACCACCCAACAGAGTGCTCTATTTAGATCCCATCCAATATGGAGGAAATTATATGAATCCTCCTCTTTATATCAAACCCAAACAGAACAAAGGCTGGCTTGGCTTTGTCGATGTAATGTTTCCAGAAATTAGTCCGTGTAAGCCTTCGCGCACCGATATAATTGATTTTGAGGATATTGACGATAAAATTTCAGAAGTATATCCAAATATTCCGGAGGACACCAGATTATTAGGGGATCCCGATTGTGTGATTGAAAAACCCTATAATAGAATTTTAGAAAGACCGTCTGCTGCTGGTCTGCAAGGTTTAATTACGGCAGCCATTAGAATATATGTAAGTGTGCATTTTATAAAATCTCTTACTACTTTTACAAAGTTTTATCCCAAATTTCCTGAGACCTTTAGTTCCTTATATGCATCTTATATCGTGGAGCAGATGGAGAAAAGTTTCAAAGATGCACAAAAGTCATTCTGGGAGTTTTTTAACCCCTTTAAAGATGAAGAATTTTGGTATGCATTTTTAGAACAATCAGTTCAATTATGGGCCCGCCGCGTAGATGAGGGGGATATCGAAAATCCGTCCACCACGGCATTAAACGCTTGTATCGCCTTAAATAATGCTCAACGAAGCTATGATTATCCCGACAAACAAGACCTACGCGAAGCCAAAGGACTGGATGATATTGCATCCACCGCCGCTCTTGCCGCTGCAGCCGCCGCAACCGGCGGTGCTGCAGCCGCTGTCGCCGGCGGTGCAGCCGTCACTGCAACTGCTACCAGTGCCGGCACCGTAAGTATTTTTAAAACTCTCAAGAATTATCGTTCGGAAAAGAATCTCGAAGCAGTTAAAGAAACAGATGAATATGCTAAATTAGTTCTTAAAGAACTGGTGATGGAACAATTAGTATTTATGGGAGAGAAATTTATTTCTAACCTTGAACAAGTCGGCATGAAACCTGATATCTACGATCTTGATTATTTCTTACTAACAGATATGACGCAAGGCGGCATTGATCTAGACCTCAACAAAGAGATAAAAGAAGAAGTTGCTGATTTACCCGACGAAGAAGAGGAAGAATTATATACTGGTGGGGGTGAATTTTATGTCTCTGAACAACTCGATGATAGCAGCGAGTATGAACAAGGAGATGAATATGTAGGTTATTTTCACGCGGTGAAAGATGACGACGGAAATCTTTCCTATATGGCCGGAGAATTCCACAGTGACTACGCTCATGACATTCTAACGCCGTTTGCAAGTAAAGTAATTGTACCGATTGGCGATATTGAGGAATATGGTTATGATCCATCATCTAGCACGGATGCACCCTTTGTAGTTGAAAAATATATCAGTATTGACGGAACAAGATATGATACTTCTGAGGCACTCGATATTATAAAAGCAAATGATAGCGCCCTTCTAATGTCCGAGGTATACCCAGGCACATTGGAATTGGTGAGAGATAGCAAAAACAATGCAGTCGGGGTTGAAGGTGAAATGGGAGTCCGATATGGTTTACTTTTTTCGATTATGATTAGCGGCGAAAAAATAGAAGTTACGACCGCAGAGATCGACGCGCTTGATCTTCCAATTGGACAAACGGCACCATTAGAGGGAGATAGTAAAATGTTACTCTGTTTGATTAATCTTCTTACAAAAGATAATGTTTTTATGTTGATTTCTCGCTATATTTTCCCTCTTCCTAAAATTACAGCGATGTTGGCGATTTACAATGATTTTGCATTTTTGCCCTCGATTGCTCAGAATACGGTAGCCGAGGGGGAGTATAAATCGTCAACCATTGATTCCAAGCCTGGTCAATATGTTTCGGATTTTGAAGAAGACGGCACACCTATTCTGTCTCCTGGTAAACCAGGTTGGGCCAATTATGTGGATCGAGATAAGATGTCTTTGTTCATATTAACGTGGGACGAATGGGATAAACAATTATTGCGAAACTCCAAAAGCCGCATCAAAAGACTATTTAAGAACTATTATAATTCTCGTGAATTTTCTGCCGGTGAGGGGGATGATGATCTTAAGCCCGGCAAGATGTTCTTAAACGAACTGCGTGAACGATTTAAGCCAGCAGCCGGTCGTCAATTGCTTCCGTGGTGGAAGAAAAGAATGCTTCGCACTAATCCACTTAATGAAGGCGGAGAATTGTGTGAAAAAGAATGAGAGCGCATAATTACGTAGAGGTGTAAAATATGAATGCATTTGGAGTCGCCCTTCCGCTGAACCGATCTTCAGCCGATGGGTTTGTGATGATTAAGAGTATTAAGAAGCTCGTCAATCAAAATTTAAAAATGTTACTTTTAACTAATCCCGGCGAAAGAGTGATGCGTCCTAACTTTGGCGTAGGAGTTAAGCGATATTTATTTGAGAATTATGGGCAAAATGTGCAAGCACAAATAGAAGCTAAAATTAAAGAACAAACTCAAATATATATGCCTGCTATAGAGATAATAAAGATCTTTTTTGACGGCTCCGATCAGGATCAAAACATCCTAGTAATGTCGATTGCATATACCATCCCGGATATAAATGTAAAAGATTTATTGCAAATTACTATTTAAAATTGAGGATTTTATATGTCTAATGAACAGAAAAAAATAGTCCCCATCGACTATACCCATCGAGAGTTTGAAAGTATACGCGCAGATTTGATGGAAATAGCCGAACGGTTTTATCCTGATAATTTTCAGGACTTTAGCGAGGCATCATTTGGTTCGCTCATGTTAGATGCGGTAGCGTATGTAGGAGATCAATTATCCTTTTATCTCGACTACAATGTAAACGAAGCATTTTTAGATACCGCTTATCAATATAATAATGTTCTAAGACATGGTCGGGTGTTGGGATTTAAAAACCCCGGTCGCCCCTCCACTTATGGAAAGGTGGCCTTGTACCTTTTAGTTCCATCTTCAGTTAGCGCTTTGGGTCCGGATGTTAATTATATTCCCATTCTTAAGAGGGGGTCTCGTTTTAATTCTCAAAATGGATTAAGTTTTGTGTTAACCGAAAATATAGACTTCGCCGCCCCAAAAAACCCCGTTGTTGTAGCCCGAGCAGACACCACAACGGGCGCCCCCACCTATTATGCTATCAAAGCTTATGGCAATGTAGTGTCGGGATATTTTTCTCAAGAAGAAGTAACGATTGGAGCATTCGAACGATTTAAGCGCGCTCGACTCGCAAACGCCAACGTTTCAGAAATTATATCGGTACTAGATGCCGACGGCAATGAATATTTTGAAGTAGATTATTTATCGCAAGATATCGTCTTTAAGGAGATTCCTAATAATAACTATAAGAAGGATAACGTACCTTCAGTTATAAAGCCATATTTGGTATCTCGTAAATTTGTAGTCCAACGAGATCGATTAGGAACGAGCATTCAGTTCGGAAGTGGAAAAACTGGAGAAACAGATGTGGTAGCAAATCCCCAAGGAGTTGCCATGGATATTTTTGGAAAATCTTATGTAACCGATACTACCTTTGATCCCACCCGTTTATCTAAAAATGATAGTTTAGGGATTGTCCCTTCTAATACTACATTAACTATTATTTATCGCGTAACCAATCCTACGAATTCTAATGTTGCCACCGGTGGATTAACTAGCGTTTCTAATGGATTGTTTAACTTTAAAGATAGAGATCTTTTAGTTGAATCTACAATTCAGACAGTTATAGGTTCTTTAGAGGTTAGCAATGAAGAACCTATCGTAGGAAACGTTAGCAATGCCAATAGTACCGAATTGAAACGAAGGATTTTTGATACTTTCCCGACCCAAAACAGAGCCGTTACACAGTCAGATTATGAAAATTTAGTGTATCGAATGCCAGCCAAGTTTGGATCACTCAAACGTTGTTCAGTACAAAAAGATCCTGATTCGCTTAAACGAAATTTGAATTTATATGTTATTTCTGAAGATCAATTCGGAAAATTAACAAAAACCAATTCTACTATCAAAAATAATTTAAAGACTTGGCTTAATCATTATAGAATGATTAACGACACTATAGACATTCTCGATCCCTTTATCATTAATTTAGGAATTGATTTTGTAGTAAAACCAGCAACAGGGGTAGACAAATTTACTTTATTAGATTCGTGTGTGATGGCGTTGACCAAGAAATATGCCACCGCATTTTATATTGGAGAACATTTTAATATTTCCGATGTGTATCAAGAACTCAAAAACGTAAAGGGCGTCTTAGATGTGGTAAAAGTAAAATTAAATAACAAAACGGGAGCAAATTATTCAGGAACAATGATAAATATTAACAACAATTTTTCTCCTGAAGGAACAATGCTTATCGCTCCTAAAAACGCCATCTTTGAAATTAAATATCCCACAACCGATATTAGAGGAAAAATTCGTTAATGGCCATTAGAAGATATACTGCGTCTGCTGACACTACCATTGTTAATGCATATAGACCAGATTTACAAACGCGTGGGACCGGCGCCAATATGGGTGAAGCCGATGTCTTGGAAACTTTTTCAATTTACGGTCGCGTCACTACAAGCTCAGCAGAACTATCCAGAATTTTAATTAAATTTCCTATTAGTGACATTTCAGCAGATCGCACCGCTGGTACAATCCCGGCGAGTGGTAGTGTCAATTATTATTTACGGATGTTTAATGCTAAAACTTCCAAAACCGTACCACGAGATTATAAATTAACTATCATGGGGGTTTCCCAGTCATGGCAAGAGGGAATTGGATTAGATCTCGAAAGTTATGCAGACATCACCAATGGGAATACGGGTGCCAACTGGATGAGTGCCTCCAATACAGCTTATTGGACAGATAATAATGGAACTCTTTTGGTTGGTGGTTCTTATCATACAGGCAACACCGGCGTCACCCCTTCCCAGGAAACGTTTATCTTTACTCCCACTTTCTCCAGTGGTTTGGAGAGCTTAGAAGTTAATATCACTCCGATGGTGGAGCAATGGATTGCAGGAACCTATACAAATTATGGTGTAGGGGTACATTTTTCTGCGAGCTATGAAGCCAAACATTCTGGTTCGGCACCTTCCGTGGTCAAACGACGACCCGGTCAGCCCGCACTAGATGCTGGTGACAGTACCCAAAGCGTTCTCTATAACCCTAGCGGTTCTACTGTTTCTTATTATACGAAACGCTTTTTTGGAAAGGGCTCGGAATTCTTTTTCAAGAGACCGGTGATTGAGGCGCGCTGGAATGATCGTGTTACTGATGATCGCGGCGACTTTTATTATAGTAGTTCATTGGCCCCTGCTGCCGATAACATGAATACAATTTATCTCTACAACTATATTAGAGGAAGGTTGAAAGATATTCCTAATCTTGGAACAGATAAAAGAATTTATGTTAGCATTTTCTCTGGTTCTACAGGGGGATTCTATGAGGGAGGTGATGGAGACGATGTTGCACCTTCAAACACACCTGTGTCTGCAGCGACTGCCCAACAAACCGGCGCAGTTCAGATTTTATCTGCCGATAACACGGGTTATGTTCGAAGTACCTATCCAACTGTTGTAACTGGCGGTATCGTTTCCACAGGGGTCTATAGCGCCTCCTTTGCATTTACGGGCTCAGATAAATTATATACAATTTATGATGTGTGGTTTACCGGGAGTCGTAGCACAAAAAATGCTTTAACGGCTCCGACTCAGTATTTTACTGGAACCATTAAGCCTATGACCGTTCGCGCGCGCCAGAGTACTCGACATCCTGTATATTATCTCAACATTACGAATCTACATGATAGATATCGACCCGATCAAAAAGGCCGTTTTAATTTATTTGTAAGAGATAAGTATTGGAGCCCAACGATCTACACAAAAGCAAATTCAGATATTGAAACCACCACCATTGTAAGCGCTTCATATAGAGTTTATCGAATTTTGGACGGCTTTGATGCCATTCAGTATGGGACCGGAAGTGAGTTGCATACCGGACTATCTTATGATGTCTCAGGAAATTACTTTGATTTTAATATGACCCTATTAGAACCGGGTTATGCTTATGCATTTAAGTTTGCATTTTACGATGAAGAGTTAAAGACCTGGACAGAACAAGATCAAGCATTTAAGTTTAGAGTAGAAGACTATGAGTATTAAGAAGCTTTTTGATTCTAGTGACACATCCCGCAATTTTCTAGCCGACTCGAATGAGAAAGAGGCGTTTCAGGAAATTGAATCTGCGGATAATCTTCGAGCCCTTCGGGACAAACAAGATTCTTTTGTTCCTCATATAAATTATCGCAAGCCGGAGAATTTTGCCAAGTTTGGGTCTGCTTACTTATATTATAAGGGTGCCATAGAAAGAATTATCGATTTCTATCCCTACGACGGATCTGATGCAGAGCTAAATGAATTTTATAATAAATCTCTCAATATTGAAAAGTATATTTTTAATAACCTATATCCGCGCACAAATGGTTACGTTAAGCTTAGCTCAGATGGGTGGGGAACTTTAAGTGGTTCGCTCCAAAGTGGATATGGACTACCAAGTAGTTTAGAATATATTGATTTCACTGGTGGTCCTCATACAATTTCTACCACAGCAACAGCGAAGCTGTTTCACAATCCAAGTTCTTCTAACCCACAAGCTTCTAATATTTACGATACTTCAATTTACACCACCGCTGGTTTACCTAGTGATTATGGAAGTGGTACTAGGGAGTCGAACTTAAGAGCCAATTTTGATACTGGAGTGAGCGTAGAGTTTTGGATAAAGAGCGGCTCTATAAATACGAATTTGACCAATAAACAAGTTGTTGTGGATCTCTGGAACAATGAATTATCGTCCAGCGGATATGGGGGAGCCGCAGGCGCCAATCCCAACCCTCACTATGGACGTGTCACGATTGCCTTAAATGGTTTATCGGCAGGTTCTCCCTTTAGGGTGACGGCCCAATCAGGGGCTACTGGTATTTTTGAACAAGCCATTGGTGATGATTTAAAGGTCAATACTCTAGATAATTGGAAACATTACGCTATTGTTATGCAGAACACCGGAAGCGACTTCGCTTATCGGCTTTATGTAGATGGAAGAATCAATGATATCAATTATGTAAGTGGTTTAAACATCAACGAGATCAATTCTAAAAATATGGTAGGAAGGTTAGGATCTCTGCTGACCGCCCCTTCTGGTGCTGCTGACAATGCCCAAAAAACTGAGAACATGGTCGGCGCTGGCAAATTTAGTGGGTCTATTGATGAATTCCGATATTGGAAAGTAGCACGTAGTGGTAAGGGTATTGGAAAGAATTGGTTTACTCAAGTACGCGGCGGTACAAATACCGATATTGCGAACACGACTTTAGGAATTTATTATAAGTTTAATGAAGGCACCACCGGCGAATCAGCTATTGACCAAACAATTTTGGACTATAGTGGAAGAGTTTCCAATGGCGCGTGGACCAACTACACAGCAAATGGACGGTTTACTGGTTCAGCGATAGTTGAAGCCACTGCTTCAGCTACAGAATATAAAGATCCTATTATTTATGCTGTTAATCCCGATGTTGCATCCCTGAAGAAGAGCTTATTGAAAAGCGGTTCTTATCACGATACAACCAATAATTCTTCTTTCATGAGTTTAATACCCAATTGGGTTATTGAAGAAGTTGAAGAGGATGAGACTAATAATGTAAGAGTTATCTCTCATATTATGGGAACTTATTTTGATAAGATTCATGCATGGATTAGTGCCATTCCTAAGTTTAAAAACACTGTGTATACTAGCGCGTCTTATTCTCCTTATCCTTTCGCCGAACATCTACCTCAATCATTAGGGCTTTATGCGCCTGAATTATTTGTAGATGCCGATGTATTAGAAAAATTCTTAAATCGCGATGAGACAACGAAATTTGAAGGCGATCTAACAGAAACTAAGAACCTTATTTATCTGAACTTATACAATAATATTGCTAATATTTATAAGGCCAAAGGAACCGAAAAATCCGTGAGAAACATTTTTAGGTGTTTTTACATGGACGATACGGTAATGAGATTAAATACCTATGCGCACCATAACACATTCACTCTCCAAAACAATCTTCAACAAGTACGAGTTGACCAAACATCCCTAAACTTTAATAGCAAACTTAACCTCACCGGTGTGGTTTATCAAGCTCAAAGTGGCTCTAGCGCAGAAAGTCAGGGCTATATTTCTGGTAGTGGACCATTAGGATATGAAGATAAATATGGATTTACGCTGGAAGCTGATGTCCTTTTTCCTAGATTCTTCAGAGAAAAAGACAAATTTGATAGAAACTTTTTCACTGCTTCTTTGTTTGGTCTGTATTCCGCATCGGTGGACCCCGATTTAAACAATGACACTACCTTTTATGCCACCGATAATGTCAACTTTCAGGTGTATGCAGTAAGAGATGCAACACGTTCTAAAAATGTGTATTTTAAATTATCGTCATCGATTGCGCCTTTCCCTATTCCAATTTTAACCAGTAGTGTTTTCTTCAATACCTATGATCAGGAAAGATGGAACCTTTCCGTAAGGCTGAAGCCGAGTAATTATCCTTTAACTGATATTGTAACAGGGTCCGAAGACTATACCTATGATCTGGTATTTCGTGGGGTTAATCCTGAATTAGGGAGCGTTCAGAATAGTTTTGTCTTGACGGCATCCTTGAGTAAAGCTGCGGGTCGCAACTTGTTAAGATCGGCTAAAAGAGCTTATGTGGGCGCCCGCAAGACAAACATTACCGGCGCAATTTTAAACAAATGCGATGTGGTGTTTAACGGACTAAGATATTGGACGAAGTATCTCGAAGACACCACCCTTAATCAACACATTTTTGATGTTCATAACCGAGGTATTTCGGGATCGTATCAGAATTATGCTGTAAAAGATCCAACCTTGGCGAATAACGACGTTTTGAATCTAAATGCTATAGCCCTTGATTGGAGCTTTGATGACATTACGGGTTCTAATACAACTGGTAATTTTTATGTAACTGATTTTAGTTCGGGCTCCGCGTTATTGAGGGATAATTTTAAATGGGTTGGAGACATGACAGGCTACCAGCATACGGGATATGGTTCAGGGTTCCCTACCTCTTCTAGCGACCCGGTTGTTCGAGAAGCCATCAACTCCTTTAAGTTTATTGATCCAGAAATGGTGATTTCATCTGAGATGATACAGATTTTATCAGAGGATGATAAAGTTTTTGATATCACCAAAACCGTACCCAGTTATAAGTATACTCTCGAAAAGAGCATGTACAGCGCAATTTCTGAGGAAATGTTACAATTTTTTGCTGGTGTCATAGATTTTAATAATATAATTGGAGATCCAGTAAACCGATATAGAGCGAGATATAAGGCTCTCGAAAAACTACGAGAGATTTTCTTCAGACGAGTTACCACCACATCAAAGGTAGAAAAGTTTATTGACTATTACAAATGGTTTGATGATGCTATCTCCCAAGTAATTGCGCAAATGCTACCAGCATCATCCGACTTTCTCCCCGACACTCTTAATACTATCGAAAGTCATGTTTTAGAAAGAAACAAATATAAAACTGCGTTCCCCACAATTGAGATGAAGCCTACCGATCCAGAGGGGATTATTGAAGGCGTATACGCTTTAACCTATCCATACATCACAGGCTCAACTCCACTCCCCAGTTCTCCTCGATTAACCAGCGAACACAAGATCTATTGGCAACAACGAGCAGAAAGAGGGGCCCCAGAAATTACATCGGGTGATAGTACTGTTGATCGACAAAGAAATAAATTTAGAGATGTAATTTATAACACTCCCCACCTCAGTCAAAGTTATCCAGTAGTGTCTACGATTGATGGTGATCGTTATTCAACTAGAAAATTTACACTTGATAGGTTAGCAAAAACATATAATATAAATGCCATCCATAAAAGCGCAAGCTATGCACAAGGTGGGGTAAACTTTGGCGGCAATAAAAACATTCAGCTTACTTATACTGCATTATATCCTTTTGGACCGGTGAACACTGATGGAGGAGTATATATTCCTGAAAACGTTCTTGTCGCCTTTACAGATGATATGGTTAAACTGGATGAAACAGTAGATATTTCTGATGTTAATATAGCTTCTGCTCCTTACTTTTTTAAGCACCTTCAAAAGCACAAGAGATATATGGGGGTACAACATGGTAGAGAATGGGAAAGGGGCTTAGGCTATTACAATCTTAAGTCTTCACGTATTTTTCCTTTTAATATTATAAGTCCTGGTGTTAATTCTGGGTTTAACAAGCGAGTGGTTGATCGGGTCACGGCAAGCATTCAATTAACCAACTTGCACAACGATGTATACGGGGACGATATGGAAGTACCCATGCAGGGTCCATTTACGGATTATGCGGTCGGAGGACATCAATCTCGTCACATTGCACTTAATAAGAGTAGTTCGGCCAAAACCTATTATGTTAATGGTTTAGATAGTTATTTAAGTCGTCCTGAAGCTTGGAAGATATTGTTGGGTATGCGCACCAGCAGCGCGGGTGTTTTTGGGGCAGGCGCCGGAGCCCTCGGGATGGCGGGTCCGGATTATCCATGGCCCGAAGCCAACGCACTCGGGGTGCGTCCTTATCCGATGACAGGCGCCCAACGTGCAACTTATTATCGGGACTTTATAGCTAAGCGTCCGGTTAATATTAGAAACATTCAGATGAAAACCGGCTCAACCATTCTCGGAAATTATAGTCATAATTATGAATTGGTTAGTAGCGTCGGAGCATATTCCAATCCACGCAACTTTGTAAAGAATCAACCAACGCTACCCATTGAAATTACAGAAACACCTTCCGCATCCCAGGGACGGTTATTCACTGATATTCATCGAACAGAAAACGGACACATTGAATTGATTCCTTCATATTCTATTGGATATCTTACTGGCGCCACCAACAAGAGTATTATCACCTCTCGTTTCTCTAACCCGGGAGGAATTGAAACGATGGGCATCGGATATATGGATATTCGAGCGGCAGAGTACTCAGTTTATAATGTCCCCAATTATAGGAACTTAACAGTTCTTAAACCTTCACAAGGACCCAGCGGTACTATTTCGCAACCTACCGGTTCCGGAACGCCCGGTATTCGTGTTTATGACGTTATTGGAAAGGATTATGGATTGTATGCTAACCTTTCTCGTCATAGCGCAAAATTTGGCAGAAATAGTTCAATATATCCTTCTGACTCTGAACGCGGGCCCTATAGTTTAAATCAACCCTTTGTGGGCTATAGTGGTCTCAAAACTTATCGTGGAGAAGAGTATTTACAAGGATGGTGGCGCTTAAGAGAAAATGTATCATCTGCTGGAACCGCTAAAGATAGTAGTGATTCGGGAGTAGGCGCTGGTACTTTTGCAGGCGCCTCATCACGTCCCGCCTATTCCACCGCACTGTATCCCTCTATCTATGTTCAAACTGCTAGTTGTACTTTCGATGCATCTGCTAATAAAGTTGCTATTGGGGGCGCCGGCACATGGAACGTAATTATAGGCGCCGGCGCCGGTTCAACCAAACAAATGACTTTTAGTGCATGGGTATACAAAACTGGTGACGGTGGAAACAATGAGGGACGTATATTAACCTTTGGTGACGATGATATTTTCCTTTATACCAATAGTGTAGAAAGAGTTTTGTTTGAAGTGGGTGCGTGGTCTGGCACCAAGGGGCTGTGGAACAGCAATACAACAGGCGTTTTTGCACTTAATTCATGGACTCATATTGCTGTAACTTATGATGTCTCTAGCACTACCAACGATCCTCTTATATATGTTAACGGAGTATTGGACACCCTTTCTGAAACAAGCACCCCCGTAGGCACTTATGGAGGCATACAAACAGCAGCATCTTATATAGGAAACAGAAACGACGAAGCTTATGGATTCGCCGGACAACTTTCTGATGTCGCCGTGTGGAATTCTATATTGACTTCAGAAGAAATTAAAGCAATATATAATGCTAGTAAATTACCAGAAATCGCAGGACCAGGAGCTTCTTATCAGCAGGCTCCGTCATATCAGAAGGTCAATAGAAATACTAAAAAACGTTTAAAATGGGTAGAACGATTTGGAGCCGTTACGACCGCCTCTGTTTATGACAACTGGTCTGTCCAATATCAAATTCCGAGATCAGACAAACAATATGCGTGGATAACGGAATCACTATCCGATCCTACTAACGAAAGATATATGGGATTTTGTCCACTTTATGGAGATTTTGAGGGATGGCATTCCACTTCAGCCGGATATGTATCTTTCTTTGATTTTGTGTCCGCTAGTGAAATTGGAAATCAATTGCCGAATTTTTATCAGCCTACAACAAGCAGATTAAATATTTATACTCTAGATCCTGTTACTGGCGCCACGGACAATGTAATAGGGTTTGCGGCCGGTATCAATACAAGTTCATACTTTAATAATACACTATTAAACAAACGGTTTTATGGCGGCGCCCGCCCCAACGTTTCACGTTCGGTTACTGCAAACGGTGCCACTTATTTTAACCTTCTCATGACTCGCAGAGGCAATACCTTTGGCTGGGGCTGGAACAGCAGCCGCCAAGAAGACAATCCCATCTTAAGAGCGGAGAGAAATGCTAATGAAATTACCTTAATGCAAGAAGATAGGACGCTCTATAGGTATTCGATGCGGCCGGTTAATTCGGATGGGCGTCCTGCTTTAATAAATATCAATGCCCCCATCTCCGCAGATTCGCTAACAAAGCAAGAAGATAACAACTTTACTTTGAAAGTTGCACACAAGGGAATGGATATGCGCTTTACTGACACTGGGATGGATGACTTCTTATCAGCGCAAAATATTCAAACTGAAGAATCGCCTTTGGAACAAATTATACGACTAACCTATGAACCGGTTTATACCTTGAACTGGCTACTTTATACCGAAAACCTATTCCCATCAGTAAGGAATGCATATAAATCTTCTTCAATTGAAAGAACAGATTATGATAATAAGTTTTGGAGAGATAACACCGCCGCACGAGTTTCATTGGGTGCCACCCTGCCTAATTCTTATAACATAAATCCCTATGCATATTTGTCTCAAAGCTGTTGGCCCTTAGACGCACAGGAAGATTTTTTAACAAGGACGGGACCCCCTACGAGTAGCGTTCCTAGTGAATTCACATTTCCAACCGAAGGCAAAGCAGGAGAGCTTCAAAACAATTATTTCTCCTATTTTACTGGAGCACTGGATCGAGGTACGATCGATGGTATTACTTATAGTATTCCATACACCAGCGTTCGAATGCTTCGCCCGGCTGCTTTATATGCTAAAAAACACATGATAACGACTTTACGATCTACAGTATCTCCAACAGGGCCACAACCAATTGTAAGTTATGATGTGGGTGCCGCAACCTTTTCGGGTGCTATCGCTCCGTATGCCGGCGAAGCAAAATGGGAAGCGAATACTTTAGCTGGAATTGTGGTCAAAAACAATGTGAGAGCAGCGTTCCAGGCTTCTGGTTCAGATCCATTTTTTAATGATTATGATGATTTTAAATATGATTTAAAATTAATAGCCAAAGATTATTCTATTATTCCTGAATTTAGAATTAGTGAGCATGTTGAAGATTATGTAAAATTTGGAATTTCGAATAAAGAGAAGACCGATACCTTTGAGATTCCCGGGACGATCTATAATAGTAGCACTAGCTCATTTTATAAAGATTATTCCAATTCAGAGTTTATGACAGAATTTTTGAACATTAAAGACCAAATCGATCTAAAAGGAGCCGAAATTAAACTAGTATGCAGCGCTGCTATTAGGCTTAATCCATACAAGGGATTCTATCCAGCCCAAAGAACTTTAGATTTGGTTTCACAATTTTCAAACTCATATGGAGAGAGTCTATATGGGCGCGCCCCACATGGAAATGGTGCTCTGGTAACTTACGGATTTCCCATGTTCATGCAGCCAGCGCGCCCTGGCGGCTCCCTAAGACCTATTGTGCAGCCTTTGTTTAATCCAGGAATTTTATATAACTCAATTAAATCTGGGATCGGGGTCGATTATCCAGTGGTTACCGATATCACCAAGATAGCGCGCTCCAGTTCTGCCGGCTCGGATATTAACTATTATGGTCCGAACAAGGGAGACAAAACTGATAACTGGGCGATTACTTCTGCTAATAGTGCTAGCGCTACTCGTGGAACAGGCTATATACCCACTGTTGGTTCTGGTAGTGTATTCTGGGATGCACGAATTCCTTTTGAAGCAATTATGGAGCCGGAAAATTATTTAGATGGTATGGACCTTTGCGATATTGAACCTCACCCCTCTATGAGTTTAGATGCTACTGGCTCTTGGAGCGGCGGAGGAGACGAAGTTTATACATTAATGGCTAAAAACTTCTTTGGCGAAGTAGCCAATTTTTTCTTAAAAGATCAAGTGCTCACACGATTAGAATCGGGGGTCATAACTGATGGTACAACATTTAAATCGGGAAGTATGTATGGTGCTAGATTGAAAATTCGTCGGTCCACCACTGGTCCGAGAACTTATGATAACGAATCGGGTTCTTCAGGTGATAATACAGCTTATTCTAGGATGGGAGGACGTGTTTGGGCTGATAATCTCGGCGGCGGCTTCAGACTTGGAGGCTTTCCTCTTCCACAAGATCCTCGCCAGAATCCATTATTTAAAGAAAATTTCACCATGTATAGCCGTCCAAGTGCATTCGGACCCGCAGTGGGAGGAAGACCCGTGGCAACAGATTCTGCGCTTAATCCTGCAGGTGGGACAGGGACCGATGGGCCGCGAAAACAGGTTCTGAAGGCTTCCCCGGTTGATTCTTTTAATGGTTTTAACTGGGCTTTTACTCCTCCCTATTACAACGGAGAAGCATGGGTGGATATAATCTTTAAACCCCAGGCTAATACTTCTTATGATTTAGATTCTATACTTTCTGAGGCAAAAACGTTTTATAGAAGAGTTGATCCCGGCTGGAATGGAATGAAAATAGGACCCTACGACCAGAATCAAACCGCCCTCCTTAGTTCGTTTGTAACGTTTTCGGGCTCTTTGCAAACGATTTATGGTGGCCACAATGTAAATTGGAATGCAATGCAGATTTCCTCTAGTATTAATATATTTGGCGTACAAAGCGTACCCCAACAAAGAACAGGTAGATCTGGACAATTAGTAGAAAGCGTAAACACGTCCGAAGGAAAAAAATGGATTATTCAACCCAAATGGGAAACACCCATGCTAAATTTCAATGATACGGGTACCCGTGCTATTACTTCTTCTGCCGGCACCTTAACGCTTCCTTCAAATTACGGATCCGGCTCTGTTCCTCAAGGGATGTGGCACCAATTTGGCATTATTGATCCCGATCCTAAAAAGGGTGTCTTTTTAGAAATAGTCGATATTCCCGTTGATTGGTTAAAATTTCATTATGATATATTACAAAATGATACTTATTATAACGATTTTGATGCTGCGAATAAGGGCGCCCGCGTTAACAAACGAATGAAATCATTGTTGAATGTAGTAGGTTTTAATAAAAAGAATAGCAGAGTTAGACTAGGTCAAATGGCTGAAGAAATTATTCTTCGAGAAGCTGTAGTGGCAATTCCATATATCTTAGAAAGTGTAGATAACAACACCAATAATAATGCAGGCGGATCATCCAATACTACTAAAAAGAGTTTTATTGATATTCCTATGGCACGTTATGAAGCGGCATTAGCAGGGCAACAAGGAAGTTTAACGGGAGACTCCCTAGAAGCATCCGGAGAGTCAATTAGAAAGTTGGTTCAAAAAATGAACAGGTTTATCTTACCCCCGCAGTTCGATTTTGTTAACAATGGAGATGTAGACCCAATTGTTATGTATATGTTTGAATTTCAATACAAATTAGACAAAGATGATCTAGCATATATTTGGCAAAATGTTGCTCCTCGTAATTATAAGAGACTGGATCTGGTAGCAGAATCCATCGCTCATGACCTGGGCGACACACAACTATTAAGTGAGAAAAACATTTTTGATAATGAAAACTTACGTTGGATGCTTTTCAAAGTCAAACAAAGATCTCAAGCTAATTATGATGATTTAATAGCGGATCAAGCTGAAAGCTCTACCACTGTGGCTCGAATGAGTTCCCAAGGTGTCAATGCCCTCAGAAGTGGATTAGGGGGTTTTGGCGGAAGCATTGGAGGCGGCGGTGGAGGCAGCGGCGGAGGAATTGGGGGAAGTGCTATCTCCGGCATGTCCGGACAGTCTTCCAATCAAAGTCTAAGGACGCCGCAAGCCAGCACAGAGCC
>Ga0209434_1000340_pt1 | contig 23716 bp, 15 predicted proteins | sample ETNvirnome_2_300_FD_184068 | JGI IMG/M metagenome (GOLD analysis project Ga0209434, IMG submission 184068) | Marine viral communities from the Pacific Ocean - ETNP_2_300 (SPAdes) (version 2) | ecosystem: Environmental > Aquatic > Marine > Oceanic | place: Pacific Ocean | collected 2013-06-22
AACCCTACCTCCTGTAGAGATGGTTGGATATAGTCCCATCCATAGCTCATCAAAATTTCTCACAAATGCTGCTTCATCAATAATCAATAGAGATAACGCCTCTGATCTGCCTGCATCGTCTGACGTGGGAATTGCTTTTATAGATGATCCGTGACTAAACTCTATTAGCTGCTTGTTATTCGTCACAATCTCTGCAAGAACTAACCACTTTGGAAGACTTCTTATCATGGTCTTGACCTTTGTGATAAAGTTTTGAGCCACGCTGAGCTTCGTAGCGATGACAAGAATATTTTTATCCCTTTGAAACAGAGCAAGCCACACGGCGTATGCAGCAGAAAGAGTGGACATGCCCAGTTGTCTTGACTTCAAAATTATTGAAAATCTTTCATCAATGAATTTATCTACACACTCATCTTGAAAAGGGTACGTATTAAATTTAATCAATCCTCTTACAGGATGCTGGATCTTCATGTAAGAGTTGAAAAAATAAACAGGATCTTTTCCACACTTGACTATCTCAGATATCTGCCTTGACTTGTTAATTTTAGCCATTACTCGACCTGGAATCTTGTATATCTTCTATAATATGCTGTCTTTCTTGGCGTAAATGGTGATGCAGTTATTAACTCAACACTATCAGACGTATGGAGTTCTTTGATCTTTAGCACTCTTCCTGCGATATCCTTGAATTCCTTCTTTATCTCCTTGGCATAGTCATTAATTAGTTTTATCGACTCCTCTTCAAAAACCTTCACCTGATCTCTAAGGTTTCTCTCTGATGCTAGGTGAACTATCGTGGTATAATTACACGAAAGGATATCACCTTGAAGAGTTGTTTGTATTGACATTGTTGGTGTTCTAAAGTCTCCACGTGTTGACTGTCCCCACGTGTCATTAAGGACTTGTCCTAAAGCGTTGATTTCACTTGAGCTAAGCATAGTAAATTACTCCCACATACTAATTATGGTCATCGTCTAAAAATAAATTCAATGGTTGAGATTCAATGAACTTCTTATGATCATTAATCTCTTTTTTTGATGGTCTCCATCCTAATTTCCACTCAGCTCGTCTAGATTGTGCAAATTTCATACTGCATGAAGAACAGCATCCAAACTCATTATAAAATTTTGAATCTTCTATATTGCTCATAATAAAATCACACACAGGGCAAAAAAACGGGACCTTTAAAAAATCAGGATCTTCAGTAATAAAAAAACATGAATCTGTGTCGCTATCTACTATAAACTTTTGCATCTTTTCCATTTTTTGTTATCTCCAAAGAGTTATCTACAGCATCTTTTATAGCATCAACATGCGATATAACAATGATATTTCTAAACCACTTCTTAAGTGACTCTAATAGTCTACTACACGCTTCAATATTTGTCTCATCAAGAGCGCCAAATCCTTCATCGATTATCAGCATATTTGTCTTTGTTAGAGATGAGACGTTAATTAGAGCAACTCTAATTGCTAGAGATGACATCATTTTTTCCATGCCTGATGCTAGCTCAATTATCCGTCTAGAATCTCCGTAATTTATATAAACATCCATTGAGTTCGAGTCTGGATCTGCCTCAAGCTCTACCGTAAACCCTACGACTCCTTGTAGTATCTTAGAGATCTCGTCGTTAATAATAGGAAGCTGCGACATCATTATCTGCAGAGGAATTCCTGTTTTAGACACTGCCTGTATGAAAAGATCATATATTCTTAGCTCATTTTTTATCTTTTCAAATTCGTCTCTGTCATTTTCTATCTTTGATATCTCTGTTTTTAAACGAGCTATTTTTTCAAATCGTCTCATTCTCTTTTTGTCAAGATTTCTTATGTCATTTTCAAGAGATGCAATTCTTGATCTAATGACAAATGACGGACTTTCTTCACCGTATGTCATCCTAGATTCCATCTCTTGTAATTTTTCATCTTCTACAGCTAAGATAGAAACTGTATGACTTTTATCGTTTAAAGAATTATTTAATTTAATCTGCGCCTTTGACGAAGCTATAGATAAATCAGATTGTCTCTTAACAAGCGCGTTGTATTTTTCAATTTTTTCATCTATTCCCTCACACATAACGTCTTCTAAAGATTTCTTAATATCATTGAAAATTTTTAGAGATTTTTCAACTATCTGTGATTGTAATTTTATTTTAGTGCGATCTTTATGAGAGTCTCTTATGAATTTACATGATGGAAAGCTGTCGCCACATGGAACGTCATTAAGTTTTTTAATTGATTTATTCTGTCTTTCAAGCTCAGCCTTATATGTTTCGTATTCATAGCTCAGCTTTACAGACTCCTTCTCAAGGATTTTTTGAATCTCAAGCTTAGATTTAAGATCACCAATAGAAAAATCTGACTTCACAAGTTCTATTTTTTCATTTTTTAATGTCAAAGATTTAATCTCATCATCAATATCTAGAATTAGCGTATCAAAATCTTTAATCTTAAAGGTTAAATTATCAACAACTTTTTTCTGATTGACACACTCCGCCTCAGTGACAATATCGGGATTATCTGATAGTGCTAGATCAATCGTCAGCTCCTTGAGAATATTTCTTTTTTGTGATATCTCTCTTTCTATAATTTTTAGATCATCTGAAACTTTTATTGCATCAAATTGACAATTATCTATCTCCTCGTCTCTGTCTATGTCCGGATATAGTTTTAATCTTGCTCTTAAATTAGATGTCTCAGATTTTGATATCTCGTGCATTTTTTCAAAAACAACGAGATCTAAAAATTTTGTGAGAATCATCTTTCTCATCGTAGCTTTTTCTCTGATAAATGTATTCATCTCTCCTTGTGAAGCTAACGATGTCATTAAAAAATCATCAGACGTTCCAATCATCTTTCTTAATATCTTCTCTGTCTCTCGCCTCTGCTCCTGCGTTATATTCTCTTTTTCATCTCCTTCTTCATTTACTTTTGTTAAATCAAGAGATGTTGAAGCATAAATCTCACCTTTTCTTGTCTGGTGTGATACTGTCTCTCTATAGATTCTTACCTTATCTCCATTAACAGTCGCGTCAATTAGTGCATCACATTTATTTTTTCTACTATTGATTATGTGAAGATTTTTTATCGATCCCCTGTCAGTTGTGTTAAAGAGACAATACATTAGAGATCCTACTATAGATGACTTTCCCTTTCTATTTTTTCCAAATATGCCAGTTATTCCTGGTAAATTTTCAAAATTAATAAAATTATCTTTACCATATGCGAATAAATTATTAAATTTAATAGAATTAATTTGCCAGCTGATATTTCTTAAAATATCGTGATTGTCGGTTACCTGTGACACATATTTTTCAATTAAATTATCTAAATTTTTAAAATCATCATCATTCAAATCAAGATCTGCATAAAATTCTCTTATGAGCCTTTTATGTGTGCTTGAATCTCTAAGATTCGTCTTGTTTAGTATTCCTGCAGTCGTCGTTATCTTAGAAACATCAAGGGATGATTCAGACTTGAATACCACCTCTGCTGCTTCTTTCTCTCTTTTAAGCGCATGTTGTAACTGATTACTATCTGCGTGTGATATTTTATTTTTTGATCTTATTCTAAATCTAGATCCGTCAGGATAGATGAATGACTCGCCAACTGTATCCTGTACATTTCCCATCCACTCTATCGTCACAAACGGTTTCGAGTGATCGATTGGGTAAAATTTACTAGTAAACTTATCTTTGCTTTCAATATCCCAAAATAAAAATCCCTTTCCTAGATCTTCACCATAATTTTGTTGTATGGTAGATCCAGGGTAGGCAATAGTCCTCCTTTCATCTAAAAATTGTTGTTTGTGAATATCTCCTAAAAGAGTGAAATCGAATTGATCAAAAAAATCATCTGTAACATCTCCCTCGATGCTAAAATCAATATCTGTCTTTGACCCCCACACAGCTCCATGGAATAGCGCTATGTTTATTTTATTTTTTTGTGGCCTAACACTGCTCCACCCGGGCTCATCGAAACATGAAAAAACACACCAGTTAAAATCTTCATGATTCTTAACAGGATACACTCCAGACTTTTTATATAGGTGAATATTGGGATTTTTTAATGCAGATATTATAGGAGATATAGCATCTTGTCGGTCATTATTAAGCATCAGACCATCGTGGTTGCCAAGAATTACGTGGGTGGGTGCAATATCAGATAGGCCAGTAAACCACCAACAGAGACAATCTATAAGCTCTGGGGATATACCCTGCGTCTTGTTGTGAACTATATCTCCGCCGATATAAATCACATCCGGATTTAGCATCCGCGCCTTATCAAAAAATCTTGAAAAGGATTCCCGATATTCCTTGTGACGAGATAAACCCCGCCAGTGAATATCAGCTAAATGTATTATTCTCATAAATTATTAAACTCATACTATATCAATGGTTACACAAAATTTATAATTGTATAAATTAGTAAGATTCTGTGTCAATTTTGTATGCTACTTGGTGACCTGGACATCGACTAGGATATCTTTTTTCGCATTCTGGACAGTCATAGTCTCCAGGTTCATCAAACTCAGATTCAATTCCAGGATTGTCTATATGTCTCACTATTCCAGGAAGCTCACCTCTTCTAAATAATGCGTCATCCTGGATTAGCTTTTTAATCTCTTCTCTAATGAGGTCTCTAAGTAGATCTATCATCATCAGCCTCGCATAGATAACTATTCGAGTCTAAAACAACGATCCCGTTTGAATTGTTGAAATTTTTTCCATTATTGACCCCTCTCTTGACCACTGGCTTGACTTCTCCTTAAGTCTTTCAAAATCAAATCGAGACATCTCTCCAACATCTTGAAAATTTTCTAAATCCATCACTCTAACATGACAAGAATAGTTTATAAGCATGTCAGCTATCTTTAGTGATTTACCCCTGGCATCTGAATCTAAAGAAAGAAGTACAGGTGTTCTATTAGAGACTATTCTCTTAAAGAGATAAGAGTTTTTACTGAGAGTTGCACCTAATAAACACGTTGCATTTTGGTTGCATTTCAAAAGATCAAATGGGCCCTCTGTGATTGTCAACTCCCTAGACCAGTCTATATTTAACTCATTGAATATGATGTTACTCTTTTTAGCATTTGAATTAATATACTTTCTATATACATCTGAATCAATCGCTCTCGCAGAGAAAAAGTTTAAATTTCCCTCTAGGTCAAATGATGGAATAATAACTCGTCGTCGGAACCTTCCTCTCGTCACAGAGCCTATCTTAAAATACCAAAAGTCATTATGACTGATTCCTCTTTTTTTTAGATAGTCTATAGAGTCTCTTATATCAGGATCTTTAGATTGTAAATTTAGACAAAGAGGTGTAAAACCGTCAGGAAGATCTATCTTCTCCTCTATGTCATCAGTATTCGAAAAATTAATTTTTTCACAAAGAAATCTTCTTTTAAACTCATTAGAAGATGAAGAGCTAGAGTATTTAAAAAGAATATTTCCTAAATTCTTTCCCTTAATTCCGCATACCCAACAATGACAATTCCAGCTTTCAGTGTTTATTGAAAATTTCTTCTTCTTTCTGCTTTCAGATCCACAATTTGGACAAACTGTTGCAACATTAACACCGTCTCTAGCTATTTCAACATCTCCTAGTGCGTGTCTTATAAAGTCAATCTTAGAGGTAAATGTCTCCATATAATAATTGTACTAGGAAAAAATTAAATGTTCATGTGATTAGATGATGCAGCTATCACATATGAATCAGCCATATCATAACAAACAGGATCTAAAATAGTCTGGCCCTTTCTAGGGCCAGATTTGAGAATTTTAACCGGCCACTTATAATTCGTAGCGCTCATCTGACTAGAGACCCAATCTAGAATTTGTTCTTTAGTTGACTTTCCACAATCCTTCTCTCTCTTTATCTTAATACCTAGAGACTTTCTTGCCTTATTCACATTCACAAATATTGGATCTATATAAAATTCTTCAAAACAAATATATGATACTATTCCGTTGAACTTCGATAGTGTAGAAAGAGTCTTGGCTGATGAAAATCCTGGACGATATGCTTGAAAATCCTCTTCTATACGAATACTATCAATTTCATACCCTATATTGATTTTTGATATCTCATCTCTTACAGCTTGTGCCTTTTTAAATAGACCCTTTATCTTTGATAGCTGTATAAACCCCATCTTTATTAAAGATTCATCATTATCTAGAATGCACCATCCTGTGCAACTTGTTGAAATATCAAGACCCAGTATCATCTGGCCACTTTCCTTTAGGGCATTTCTTCCTCTTTGAATATGTCATCATTGGGAATGCACAGCCACACTCAGCACACCTAAATTTAAATATCGTTTTTTTCATAATCTTAGTCTCTCTAAGAAGAAGGCTAGGGCATGCATTACAAATTTTCGCTCTCTCAATAGACATCTCTCTCATCTCATCAGAGAGACCATCTGGCTGTTTGTCTCTTACGTAGTTTATCCAGCCTTCAGCCATTTCTCTTATGCTAATCATCAATATTCTTTTTAAAAATCCATCTTAAATCTTATTAAAAATTCATCCTCTTGCCTCTTTAAAACAGGCTGAGCGAGATTTCCCCTCATGATAATATTAAGATTATCATCGTGAAGATTAAGTCCCGATACGTATACAAATCTAGACTCCTCGTCATTTGCATTAAGTGATGCTGATAATACTTTATACTGTGGATTTGATGATGAGTTAAACAATCCCACACCAGCAGGAATATTAACTGTCAACACATGAATATTTTGATCACCTTTGAATGACATTTCAAATCTATTCTTTCCAAAATACGCTATGTGAGGAGATTTAATGACAGCAACTCCTTCATTATAAAGAACCGTGCCAACATTTGCCCACTTAGGATGTTCTGTTAAAGCGTCAGCCCTGTACAATCCTCCTTTTTCATTATCTCTAACGGTGATTTTAACTTTTTCTCCTGAGCCTGTGACGTCAGGGTCTGTGATATAGAGTGACCCAGGAAGTATTCTATTTCCATAATAAAGATTCGATATATCAAAAATAGAGATCTCATTGGAGCTTGGATCTCTAGTTCTTTGATAAATTGTCAATACAGGGCCTGTTGAAGTCGATGATCCTCCCATACTATCAGGTGTGACTCCGGCAACCTGCGCAGCTATTGACTCGCTTGACGTGTCATCTGGTAAGTCATTAGTGCCGCCGCTGGCTGCAGCTTCAAGACCAGACGTTGATACGGTAGACAACCCTGGATACGCAGATGCAGTTGTAATCATCTGATCTATATTGATCAGGCTGAGATCTATTCCACCATAAGCATTTTTAAATATAGACATATCAGTATTGATAGTACCACTTCTTAACAGCTCGTAGTCAGGTCGAAACCTGCCATTGTCATTGGGTAAAATTGTTAAATTTGCTTTTCTCGTAGACCCTGATGCAAATATGTATCCATTCGCTGTTACGTCTAGAACAGTCGTATCTATTGTCGACGCTGTCAAACTAAATAATCTTGGATAATAGCCCCTTCTAAATTCTCTTGTGAAATTTTGAAGATTTATGAGATATCCTCCCACGCCGAAGGAAAATGTTGTATTAAATGGATTCTGTGTCCACTTTCTCTCAGTTTGAAACGGCGTTATTAGTGACTCTCTAGTCTTGCTAGATTTTGTAAAAAGGGGAGGAACATAAAACATAAGCCTATCTTGATTCATCTCTGATCCGAAATTTCTTTGTCCAAACTTCTCGTTATATTTTATCTTCTTGTCAGTTATATGATCATCAAATATTTTTAAATCATGAACCTCAGCATTTAATGGATGGTTAAAAAGAAAAACATCTGGATCGCCAGAGACTCTTCCGTATTCATAAGGGTAGACACCCTCATTTATTCCAGCATTTCTATTAAAAAAATCACCCTCATCAGATGAAACAGGGGCCTCATAATAATTCCCTATAAATAATGCATTTGTACTTACATGAGAAGGTGGAAGTATTGACGCTGACGGTACATTAAAATTATATGAATTATCATCTATGACTATGCTACCTGTGCCATCATTAACTGTATCGCCTCCCCACCTAACGCATACGTGATGCCAGTGATTCTTTCTTAAAGAGTTATCTTTAGATGTGAATATAAGATCCCTAGGGTACACACGTGTGTTATTTTTCTTCGATATATCAACTGTAGATGGAGATATGTCTGCACTGTGGCTGAGCTGGAGTAACATTCTATATCCATCTACTAATCCATTTCCATCTCGTAACGTTCCAGAAACTAGTGATAATGCAAATGTTGATGATATGTGCATTATAGTTCCAGCTTTAAACTCTGCTCCGGAGTCATTAGCATATCTCGGATTTATATAAAAATCAAAACTAAATGAGCCGGTGGGAGAATAAGGTCTGGGACTATCTCCCAATTGAAAATTTGGGTATATTATGGACGAAGTTGACGGAACTAGAGACCCAGTAAAAAAATTAAGTGTGTTATAGTTGGTATATGAAAATTGACACATATCATAATAAGATGAGTAAAATGGCATTAAGACACTTCTAACACAATTTTTTACAGATGAATTTAGTGTAAATGAGAAAGGGGGATCAAAACGAACAATTTGAAGTTTCTTTTTATTTCTTGAAACTTCAGATGAAGAATTAACAAGCTCCATGTAGTTTCCAAGTATAAGACTAACATCAGCAGATGATCCTGAGACGGCCATTATCTCTTTTACTTTCTTTCTTACCTCATTGAGATTAGCTACCATAGAAAAATCACCGGTATTAAATCCAACCACTCCTGGGCTATTGGGATCGTATGAATTCTGCCCCATCTGAGACGGGTCTGTTAGATTTTTCAAACACTTGCTTGGTCTAACTGCAACCGGCATCGCTCCAGTGGGATACGCAGTTCCACCTTGAAATGATGAGCTTGTATATCGTACCTCTGGATGTAGAGTTAGAGAAAATTTTTCAACATATTCTGGCAGAATCTTTATAAGAGACATTTACCATCTCCATTAGAAATCAAGCCTAACTCTAATCGTTATATCCTTCTCATTGTTCTTTTCTATTGGCCTAGATAGCTTTGCTACAGCGAGAAGATTATCAGCCGCATCATATAATCCAACTGTAGTTATGAAACAAAACGCCTTTTGCGTATTTTCCTGACCAGTCTCAATTACACGTATCTTGTTCGTCGTAGCATCGGTATAAGTAGGATTCGATGAGTAATTAAATTCATCTGCAGTCGCTCTACAGAATATTAGTGTCGAATTTATATTTGTTAGATTTTGAAATGTTATTGCTGTGTTAGATCCAGAGCTAAATCTACAAGATGCGAAGTGATTTAGTATATCATCCATAGATGCAGATACCATGAGGTCCGGAACGAACTTTGCTTTTCCGTTGCCATAGCTACCTGTTCCAATAATTGTGTATCCTGTTCCAACAGATGCAGGATTTTGATCATTCATAGCTGCGATTACACCAGACACGTGTTGTGTTCCTGATATTATCTTTTCTATGTCGAATAATGCAATTCCTTGCTCATAGAACATTAGACCAACGTTTTCATCTGTATTTGAAGAATTAACAATGTTTCCTACAGCACCGCCAAAAGATGACTCCTGGTTATTTGATGATCCTACGTCTGTAAAGATAGTCGATCCAGATACTGAAGTTTCTATGAGATTTGTTTCACATTTTCCATCGCCTGGACCAGGGGCTGTTCCTGGTCTACCTGATTCTCCCGGAGATGCAGAAGCTGACGTATAAAACCTCATAGCAAATGTCTCTCTCTTGATCATATCTCTTGCAAATAAGCGTTTAAAGCAGATGAATAATCCATGATCTATAAGGTCTGTGGTAGCATATCCAGAAAATGGAGATGCAAATTGACTATCTGCATTTCCAAGAAGCAACTGTGAAAACTGTCTATAGTTTGATATCTTCTCTCTCATCATAAGAGAATTCGATGGAAAAAGCACCTTTCCTGTCGAATCTACACCGGTTGATGAAGATGCAACTGCTACGCTTCCAGAAAATATTCCAACAGTTAGATCAAGTACTGGATTTGCAGTTTGTAAAGAGAAATCCTGATCGTATACAGTTTGAAATAGAGAAGATGTCACACCAGGGCCTATCCCGCCTGTGACATATACCTGATATGTCTTTCTCGTAAGAGATCCAGAAATGTCCTCCTGGATTATATCAACCAGCTGATTAAGAAATGACTTAGTTGTCTTCTTGTCAGCGCTTATAAGTTCTTTAAATGTCGCCACTATTACCTCAAAATATTATGATATCTGAATTCTAAAACTTAGTGTGGCACCAGAATTGACACCTGACAGAGTTGCTATCTTTTCGACAACAGATCCGCCTTTTTGCTGATATGAAGAAAACAGATCAGATGATACTGATTTTGCATAAAATGTCATGCCCACTGAAGATAGATTCTGTGCGTCGATTGAAGCGGCAGAAGGTATTGTATATATCGCCACATTATTTGTATCCACGCTATCTGGGACCCTATTCGTTATCCCAAGGAAAAGATAATCTACTGTAAGCCTATAGCTGAAATCCGTCAAATCAGGATCAAGTGTACCTGACTCTAGAGCCTGTTTGAATTTAACAAATTCAGATGTAGCACCTGTTGTACTTGTCCTAGACAAAGACAGTATATCATCTGTCAATCCCTCAGTTATAGATAGTGATGGAAGCCTAGTTAGCGCATCATTGTTAATTGACCTACATCTATACTTTTGACCAAGATTTCCCTGTGTCACTGCCTCTAAAACTGGTGTATTTTTTTCAATCTTTTCTTTTCCTACAGTTCTTCCAAAGTGTACTATATTACCATAGTCGACTTCTTCATCCGAAAATGCAAATTTAAAAATTTCAAAACTTCCATCATTTCTAGATAAAGCCTCTCTTCCGAGGTCTGTTAAAACCGCGTCTAAAATAATATTATTGGTACTCTGATCAAGAAATCCCATTTTTACGCTCCTGTCATTAAATATATAGATAAAAGGTATTCGAAGTAAATCATTATCAAGAAATGGTCAATAATGTGGTATCTGTCATGGGAATCTCAAGCATGTCACCTGATTGGTCATCAATTGATATATTTACAACCTTGCTAAGTTGGCTATCTACGTTAATTATCTGTAACTTATAGTTATTAGATATCAAATCTAGAAATTGGGTCTTTTTTATAATCTTTGGCTTCTTTTTTCTGTATGTCTTAATTGTCTTTGTCTTAAAGACATCATAATATTCAGGATCGAAGAAAATTCTCATCCTCTCGTGACCCGAATCTTTAATTGTATCAACAAAAAGATCTCTATTTAGATATAGATTTGGATAAGGCTTGGGAGCTCCTGATCTAGATACTAGATCTACTTCGATCTTATTTCTTGACATATCAAATCTCACTCGAAGTTGAACTGAGTAATTTGATGAGAATCCGCGGGCGTCAATTGCAGCGAGTGTGTAGATGTATGATTCATTTTTTTTAAATGATTTATCTCTAAACATCTTGTTTGGTCCCATCATTCTTATAATCTTATCTTTTGGTGCCTTTTCAAGGGGAACAACTCTCGACGTTGATCTATCAAAGTCAAACTCATTTATAAGAGTAAATGGCACGTGAATAGATTTTCTCTTAAATATCTGATACCTGACAACATCCCTCTGTGGATTCAGCTCCTCTTCCCAAAATAGAACCAAATTTCTCTCACTATAGTCCCACTGGAACCTAAGATTTTGCGGTGGGTTTGGGGGTATTGTCTCGACACAGTCTACCTTTGTAGATATACCTGATGATGCGACCATCATGGTTGCCATGACAGTCTGATCCTCTACATCATCTGCGTAATCTCTCCTTAGCGCCTCAATTTTCGTGAGAGCTACAGTCCTAACATTATAGATGTATGTCGCTCCATATCGTATATCTTTGTCAAGTAGATTAACAGGCCTATATCCTTCCACTATTATCGGAGTATGCTCTATTCTTTCAAAATCTTCTCCCACCTGCGCAAGCTCTATCTTTTCAACTAGATATCCTATTGGGTAGGACGTCTCATTCATCTCCATTGCATCATCAATACTATCTTGAATCCCTTTAGTTGTCTCTGAGTCTAATGCGAGCATGTGAATTTGCCCACCTATTGCTAATTCAAATTCATCAGATGGAATTGTTCCTGGAGTTGTATTTCCAATTGCTCCATCTTGTATTGTTTTTGCTGATTCTAAAACTGTATTCAATTCATTTTCATAGATATTTGACTTTGCTTCAATAGAGGCCTGTATTATATTCTTTACGATCTTATTGTTGATCATTGCAGAAAAGTCTATGTTTGTTGCACTTGACAGTGCATTTTGTGAAATCTCTTTTCTCGTATCAGACGGGGCGTAAGCGACACCTTGTGATTGAATATTTGAAAGAGAATTTCTAATCTGTGATCCTTGAGTTGAAAATGTTGAACCTGTCAGCTCAGACTCTATCTCAGATGCTTGCTGATTTCCGCTTGTGTCCTGTTTTAATCCAAAAAATGATATTGACGATGAGAGAGCATTATAAAACTCCTCATCTAAAAAATCATCTTTTAATCTCATTGAAGAAAAATTTGCTGTTGCCATCGAATCTTCGTACTGCATCTCTTCTAGATTGTCTTTTATTATATTTGGTCCTAATCTTTTTACGAGACCTTTAAGATATTTGTCCTCGTTTTCAAATCTTGTAGGCAATATGAATAATCTATTAAACCTAGGGAATCTATCAGATTTTTTAATAAATTCATCTTCTTGCGTTAGATTGTTGATATCGAGCACAGCAAATCTTCCAGCCCCATTAGTCCTCTCGTCTCTGGTGTAAAAATTATAAGTGAAATTTGATGTTATTTTAGCTGGCTCTGGAATGTCTATCTGGGTAACTGGTGCGCTGGGGTATGTCACAAAATCCCAGCCATCTGTTAGCTCATCAAGCCCAGCAATAGCAGCTTCAACAGTCGTTCCTACAAAGCTATCATCTGAAGAAAATGATGATTTGAAGAATTTCCTTTTTCCCATTTCCTCTCCTGTGTGGTGTAAGATCTCTAATCAAATTCTGGCAATAAAGTAACTGTTATGTAGTATTGAAAAAATGATGGATCGTCTGTCTTAGATTTTAGTGATAATCTTGCCACCTTGCTTTTAGCTGCGACATTCTGAAATCTATTGATGCCTGTAGCAAAATCAACTGCGCTAAACGCCTCTGGCTCGTCAGACTCCCACCAAGATTCATCAACGAGAACACAAAAGACCCTGTCAAATATCTTTGGATAGATGATTCTATTCTTGTATCGCTCAGGGCTTAAGAATATTGATCTATCAAGCTCGCCAAGCACCCTCTGGTATGTTATGCTACTAGCCATGTCTCTTGTGCCATACATAGATTTAAGAAGACTTGCCCACTTTTTTCTTCTAGATGAAAGATTTGAATCTGCCTCTATTATCTCTGTGTCCTCATCTTTGAAGCAAAAAACTTCCTCTCTAACATCGATACCAGACGTTAATCGTAGGTATAGCTTGAGATAATAATCTGTTACGTGATTATAAAAAATCTCATCAAGGATATCCTTAGATTTTCCAGTTGTATTAGCACACGTTGGCATGAGCTCTTCAGTTAAAGAATCTAGGGTACCATCGTCAGCAATCTTTTCTCTAAAGTCATCAGAATAAGCAGTGCCCTGAAACGTTGTTCCCACTCCATATCTATCATATTTTAAAATTACTGCGTCATTAAGCATATCATCTATTGTCTGACCTTTAAAATACTGCCACGCTGAATCTATCTCTTTGGCATCCGAATATGAAGACATATTTCTCGAGGTTATTGGCCACGATCTCCTTCCATCAAGCATGAATCGTTTTAGATCAAATAGATATTCTACTGGGACGTCAGCTGTGGTCTCTGTTAGAAGATTTCTTTTCCATAGCGATATCTTTACAATTGTTGACTCGTTGAAATCTGGATCAAGAAGAGATCTTGAAGCGGCTCTCCTTAAAAATTCCACCAGACCTGATGGCAAGCCTATTGTAAATATCCTCTTTTTACCTGTATCCTCCGAGTCTAAAAATCCCTTTAATCGAGATGCTGTTCCAAGATTTTTTGACGTGTTAGGTATGACTGCTGATGAGGCTGGGAGGTATGGATATGTTCTATTTGTCTGTCCAAGCGCGCTATGAAGGTATCTAGACAACCTCACCTGATCTGGAGTCAATGATGAAAATAAAATGGAGCTTAATTTCGGATCTTTCTGGATAGCTTTCATCTCTTTTATTAGATCATTCGATGTGGATGACTCACTAAATGTTGAGACTATGTCATTTACTGTGTCTTTAACCCTGTCACATATCTCAACGATATAATACATGTTATTCCACACATTAACCTCATATTCCATCATTGTGATAAAATATTTATAGAATAGATCTAGATTCTCCTCTACAGCGTCTCTGAATCCAAATCCGCTGGATGGATCCCACTCTCCAGATGTTACTTCATTATAGTCAGAACCTGCTATCGTGCTTGTCCTTTCATCCGGATCAAGACCTTTGATATCATTTGCATTCACCAGCGACCACGCAGCTCTTCTAGACCACCCGATACGGAATGTAGTGTCTGGACTGTGACTAGCTCTCGGAATACAAAGGGTTAGAGACTCCTTAAATATAACAAGAAGAATTATCCAGCCCATCATCACCCTGCCATATTCATCTATCTTAAGTGTAGATGTCTTATCTCCTACAGAGACATCCTCGTCAACCTCATATCCGGATATAACTGACGTCTCCCAGTCAGAAATTGCATCACGGACATCATTGATTAGATAATCAACGCCGCCGCTTGTCGACATAGGACCTTTATCGCCTAATAGCATATCGCGTAGCTTCGACATGGTATTCCAGTCTCTTCCCTGGCTGAGATATGAAAGCTCCCACGGACCATTGTAATCGCATGTTAATCTTTCACTACCTATATCACCCGAAGGATCTGATCCGAAATAGTCTGCCCAGTTAGTACCTTCGCTACCATATGCATACAAATTAAGAGGTGCAGTGTCACTATCATATCCGTTTCCGTAAAACTCTATTGTATCTGGATTCTGAGCTCCCCTATTCGTTGACTCATCTAGACCAAATGCATCCCATATGGCATCTAGATAAATTGTAGCTGACGCCTCTAAATTCTCCTCATTATCGTCTGTATCATTTTCACTTTTTCTCATCTTCGACCAGATCCACTTTAGTCCAGCCCACGCAGCTTCTGGATCCATAGCAGATGCCATCATAACTGCATATCCACTTGTCTCTCCGACTCCGATTCCACCGTCAGAAGGTGCATAATCCGACTCTACTCGTTCAGCTATAGCCTCATAGATCCGCTGAAATAGAGATGCTGGATTATTTAGTGAGTTCCTTCCCCTGTTGCTGGCCTGTACCTGACCGACAAGATTTATTGACTCTGCATCATCTTCTCCTGATGCCCTGGTGGTGCGGCGGCTTCCTCCGCCTCCGGTGAATGGGATGCCTGGGAAATATGTTTTGCAAAAATTATACATTGAAGACTCTAGTGTTTCAAGGTCAGATGCAAGCTTTGTAAATCTCTTTATGCTCTTTGTCACGCCTGACTTTTCATTTTTAAAGAATGAGTCTGCGTAATAGCTCTGGCCTGTGACCATTTCACTATCGCCAGAGCTTGTATCTCCCCACCCTTCGTTAAATGTCGCCACAAACTGTCCGTTTCCAATTGACTTTCTAAATGCATTTAACGATATCTTATCTCCCGCTGTCTGTGAGAGGTCAGCTATATTATCCGCAGATTCAGACACTCCATATCCTATTAGTGATGATATTCTTTTCAACATTCCGCTCGAGAATTGAGTTATTCGACCGGTACCTTCGTTAACTTCGTGCTTAAGCGCGCAGTGATTCATAAAATCTCTAGCCACCATATAAAATGGCTTAGCACTCTTGTTATTAGAAATAAGATCAAAGATCTCAAAAAAATCACCTTTTGTGAAATAGCTTGTCTGAGTATCATCAGAGTCTATGGCTTCTGGGTCATCAGTATGAGTTGTTGTGCCCGCCATGGAGCCCCTTCCTGTTCCAACCAACTCTACAGTGTCCTTTATCTTTGACATCTGAGTCACAGCGATGTAGCTGCTATCTGATTTGAAATCTATACCAGGTAGAGATCCTGGATTCCACTCGCTACCAGGAGTAGATGCAGATGCGTTGCTTGCCTTATGATAAACTGCCCTATACGCTGTGTCAGCAACAAGCTGCATCATTAAAGCTGAGCTTGAAACATTCTTATAATACTCCTCAGGGTAGTGTAAGGAATCCATAAAGTATTCATTGAGATCAAGAATTCCTGCCGCCTTATTTTGTATAAAATTGCTATCATATCTACTAAGCCTTGTTTGAATACCTGATGAGTATGTTGATCCGCCAGAACTGCTAATTCGTATGTCAAGATATTTATTGAGCTTTACGTCTGTAAAATTTTTAAAGTCAAATATCAACAATGAAGCTGTGAGAAAGTCTAAAACAGATTTTGCTTTATCAATATCGTCTTCATACTCCTTAAACGCACTCATAGTTAGATCATCACCTGTATCCCATTTAAACTTATTTTCTCCAGCACTTTTTGTTTTAAGACCAACCTTATGCTTTAGAAAACGCATGGTCTCCTTGTATCTCAGAGTTTTCAACTGGCTTTGCATGTCAATAAGCTCTCCCGCACCAGTTGTGTCATACACTACCTGACCGTCAGCTTTGGATGAATCCTCTGCATCAGATGATATGGGAGGAATAAACTCAAATGCACCTATTATCTCCGGTCGCATCTGCGAGAATCCCCTCTGCGTAAGCGATGACTCAAGTGTGCTATCTTGATATGTGCTATAAAAGTCATTTCCAGCTGATATTTCAATAGAGTCAGATGAGTTACTTTTTATAGTTTTTCTCTTTCCAGTTGACCTTATAGATGATGAACCTGGTCTCTTAGGTGATCTCTTTTTCCCACCCTTGTCAGACTGTACATACATAGAGTTTTTGCCAAGTGATTTTTTGCTACTTATTGCCACTATGCGCCTCTCCTGAATTTATCATTTCTGTTAACCATCACAGCTGTTCCTATTTTTATTTCCTTTCCTAAGTTACCATTTAAGAAAACGGGCTTTATAGAATACTCTATTCTACCAATAAAATCCTTATTTGAATAATCAACAAATCTGCACATATCCGACTGAATATTTAGACACGTTCCCGCTATATATTTTTCACCTTGTTTATTTGCTAAAACTATAAAAAAATCAATAAGATGATTAACATTTCCTCCTTTTAGAACTGGTTGCCACTTAACTATCGGCCCAGATCGTGCACCCATAGAAACATTTTTATTATTTGCTCGAATATTAATTCCACCAGTATTCACATTAAAATCGTGAGTATCCCCTGTTGAATACTCATTCATCATCTCTTCAGCTCTTTCAATAGTTGCCTCTGGAGATTTTAATAATCCTTTTTGAAATGATGACTTGCTAAACGACTTTCTAGCATTTGACTGTATATTCTCTGATACTAGAGCGTCTGTGTTAGTCTCTGTCGTTGCTGTAGCTATTGCTGACTTTCTAATCGTTGAGATCCTTGAAGGGTCTCTGAGGTCTAATGTTCGTGAGAATGCTGTTGTAGCTGATGAAGCCTTTTGTTCGATAAATGAAACTGCCTCCTCTGGAGAGACGAGAGACGCTGTGACGCGGTATGCGTAACGCTGTCCTGATACTGGAGCAGGTGCTGTGGTAACTATTCCATCGTCAGTTATTCGATCTTCTGATGAGAACGATCCTAAGTGGTATGTCTGTCCCGTCTCCTTATTAAATCTCTCCACGCTAAAGAAGATAAGATTATTTAAGCTTGACTTTATCTCATTAAGGTCATCAGAGTAGAACTCATCTAGACCTGCTGCATTTAAGGCATCTAAAAGCTTTGATGTATCTGTGGATGCCATTTCATAACTTACATCAAATGACACTATTACACTCGATCCGCCTGACATCTCAGCAAGCTCTGGTTTTGGTTTGGATTTTTTTACCTCAATATCATTTACAGATATCGTTATCATGTTCATTGGTGTGACAAATTTGTGAAATCTTGATGTCACTGATAACTTTGAAACACCGCAATCTAGATAAAGCCTTGCTCGATACTCATAGAGGTGACCCTCTCTCACCTCTCTATCAATGATAGCGAAAGATTTCAAGCTCATGCCGCCTTTGCTCTTTACGGGATTAACAATCGTCGATGTTGAAATAGCTTGATTTTCTTTGTCAGATGAATCAGGTCTAACTATTTTTTTAAATTTTTTCTCATTTAGTGAGACATTCCTTCTCTCAAAACACACACCTATTACGTTTAGTGAAACATCGTCTAAAATAACTCTAATACCCTTGATAGTTGATGTTGTGTATATTGAAGCAATATAAGGAATAAATGTTCTATCAGATATAGTCGATGATGAAAATCCTCCATAGACGTCACCAAGTTTTGATACAGCAACAGCTCTCATTATGGTCATCTTAGATGGTGATGTTGGAATGGTAAATCTTTGTTTTCTTTGGTATAGGTTTTGATTTTTTTGAAATTTTATCCTTTTTATCTTTCTGAACCTAGACAATGATAATGGAGAGAGATCACTTATCTCTCTTGTATATATCTCGCATCCCACTATATTTTCATCATGTCTCTCTATAGTAACCCTAGCACTATTTTTATTAGAAAATATCGTCTCCTCAAATTTTGATCTAACAATAGATTTGGGAGCGTAATAGTCATGAACATTTTCCTCATGATCGATTCTAACCTTTAGAGTCTGATATATTATTCCATTGCTATCTATGAGATCTAATAGCACAAAGAAAAACTTGGCTCCCATTAAGTCACTTTTCTTTATTGTAGAAAAAGTAGAGAAGATTCGTGTTCTGTAGACCTTTAGAGCGTTAATAACTACTTCAGCAGAATCACTTAGTTGTGATATTGATGTGATATTTGGAATATTTTTTGACGTGGATCCCTTTACAGACGATCTCATGGAAAACATTGTCTCGTCTCTTATCATTCTTCCAGATTTCAAATTTGGACTTGAAAATGTCCCTGATTTTCTAGGGTCAGCTGGTGTCTCATCATGTGTTCCAAAAAGAAGAGAAGCAGGATCTACATTGATCATAAATGATCTCTCATAGTTTGATGAAAAGCCCCGCGGGTTGATCATTGCTGGATCTGACAACGTAAGAGTTTTTTGAGCAACCTGAGGATCTTTTCCTATATTCTTAATGCCTTTAATATCTTTTATTTCTGTTGTCATTATAGTTCCAAAGAGAGCTCTATCACTTAATTTCTTGGCACTCCTCATCTTTATAGGGTCAATGACCTTCAAGGGATTTATATATTTTCTCAATATTAGATCTGACTTATCAGCTGTCACGATATTTGATCTTATGTCTTTATTCTTGCCATATAGCGATGCAACTAGGCCTTTTGACTTTTGATTATCTAGATCAGAAAACATAGGATATCTAGTTTTTTTCATATTTCTTCTTATGCTAAATCTTATGCTAAGCTTCTTATCTATATTGAGAGCTGCTCTGAGGTCTACGAGAAAGTAAAACTTATATCTGTAATATTCCTCCTCGAACTTCACTATGTTTGATTTTCTTATGCGAGAGCCCGCTACACGCTGCGCTCCTTGCGTAGCATTTTTAACCTTTCTATACGTATCTTCTTTTTTAATGCCAACAATATATGATTCATCGAATCTAGGCCTAGAAAGTACAGAATATTTTTTATTTTTTTTAATTCGCATCAGTCTAAAATTATCGTGAATATATTAACAAATGTGGGAACATTAAAAGCATCTAAATATACCTTTCCAGCGAAAAATATATGTTTATTTGGTCTACTATCATTATCATTTATAATCTCTCCAAAATCAATCACATCTAACTTTTTAAATTTCAGGCGTCTATCATCTACCTCAAAAAGTTGCATGACTAGATTATTTTGCTCAGATGTCTCTAGAAATCTTATAATTTCTCTCTCAGTATTAAGCATTATTGATGCATCTGGCTCTTGATCTGGGCTTTTTTTAATAGATCTTCCAGCTGATTTTCCACTGGACCCCCACGGTTCCTCATCCTCTGCACGAGCATCAAGATTGTCTGGATCAATTCCAAAACTATATTTTCCATTAAGATGACGCATAAGATCGCTATATGTCATCTCAGTCTGCTGCTCGTTTATAGGGACGTAGTCTCCTAAAAATACCTGTTCCTTGCCGCTCTTTTCCCTTTTTTTCATCTTTCTTCTATTGAACACATTTCCTTTTGGATACACTACAAGCGGAGGTAAAAATTTAAAATTAGGAATGTGAGATAACCGTTTGTCCATAAAGAGCGGCTCAATAGAATCTATATCTGATATCGCATTTTCAGGACCATCTTCAAACGGAAACGAGTTGTCGATTGTAAATGTCAAGTCAGTTTTATTCAGTATAAATTCTCTACCAAGCTTCTCATTTCCTGATAGTGAGCCTATCATGTAATTTTTTTTAAAATGGTCTATTGAGGACGTAACTATTCCTCTTGATATGCTTGCAAAGTTTCCAGATTTCTTAACAAATTTAGAACTATTTACAGCAGAGGATGTTAAATCGCTTTTAAAGAGCTCATCGCCAACAATTGTAACAGATGAATCTATAGGAAAACCCATCAAATTTCCAGAGTCATCTGTTTCAAAAGTTATAAAATCATTCTCTTTATTTCCTGGACTCTCAAAATATATTCTCGTGTTTGCATTATCATGACCTGTCACAGCATCAGCTTCATAATATGTCATAGAATCGGTCAGAGACACGTACTCTATCTTAAGTAATCCAGATGATATCTGGCTTCTTCCTATCTCAGTCACAACTGAGTCTAGAATTCTAGTTTTGCTATCTAAGATACCTGCCATGATGTTCTCACCTATATTAAGTATTCAAAAGAAAAAATATCTAAATAACAATCCATAATTAGACTCTATTAACTATTGTCGTAATGAGATCGTCGCTTTCTAGAACAAAATCAAATGTTATCTCATTGTTAGAATTAGCTGATAGGACAAAATCTTTACCGCTGCCAGACATTAATAGCGTGCCATTTAAATACACATCTATAAGGTTTGGATCATGACTCCCTAGACTGAAATCTGCTCCAGTTATAGTGATAGGTGATGCGGAAGTGTGTGATGATGTCACCTCGTAAACTACCTTATCTCTAGTTCCTGATGCTGTGCTAGATATCGCTATTGAGCCATTCGATGATGATAATATCGTCACTCCTGACCCTGCTACTATAAACGACGAACCATCAGTAAGACGTGTGAGTGATCCGCTTAGCCCAAGCTCTGAATAGATCGATCCGGATGTAACAACATCGCCTCCAAATAGAGACACTCCATACTCACCTCTTCTACCGGCTGCACCTGAGGTGAAAAGAAATATATCAGTCCCTGGAGACAGAGGGAGTGGTGTATTAGTAAAGTGAATCTGTCCCCGTGTCTGAAGCTTTAGGCGTCTCAACTGATCGTTAATAGATCCAGTCAAAAGTATCTTTCCTGCAGTTGAATCTCCAAGATCGATCAATCTTATAAAACCTGTCGCCGAGCCTATCTTTACTTCATCCCTAGCGAACACCTTAACACTACCGCTTGGATTGCTTAAAGCTGTAGTTACTCCGTCTGCTGAGAGAAACTCAATACTACTTCCAAATTCAATAGGTGATGCGCCATAAACCGCTCCAGAGACCACAAGGTCACTCGCTATCACCGTCACTCCACCTGGAGATGCTGCTTGTTTTGATCCGACTGTTCCAGATATAAAGACTGTTACATCTGAGCCTGGTGGCTCTGTATGACCTGCTGCTGTTGTTGCTTTTGAACCTATCATGACCTGATCAGTTCCACCATCAACCAGTAAAGCTCCTTGAAAGTTTAGTGTTTCCACCCTAAAATCAGCTGCTGCTCCTTTTTTATTAAAAATCGCCCCGCCGGCAGGATAGAAGGTTATAGCAGCATCAGTAACTTGTTCGCTTAGAGTGTCAACACCAATTCCAAGCGCACCTGACGTCACAATCTCAGAATCTGCTGGTCCTCCCCACCCAAGATGGTCACCGCCGCCTGCGCCGCCGCTGCCATTTGCTGCTGCTGTAAGCCTGCCATCCGCTCCCACCGTTATATTTGCATTTGTATAGCTACCTGCACTCACGGCTGTGGGAACAAGTCCCACATCTATAGATCCGCTACCAGGCTTTAGTGACATAGATATCACGATCTGGTCTTCACTTCCTGTTAAGAGTAGGCTTGTAGGAAGAGACCCAGTGCGAACTCCTACAACTACAGCTGCCTTTCTAGTGGGACCTTTGTTAAAAGATTGCCAGCCTTCATCTTCAGAGCCAGGTTTTTTCTTATTCTTAAACTGCATCGTGCCATTTCTAACACGAAAACCGTCACCACTGGATCCCCTTGTAGCTGAGAAGTTTATGTACGCTTCATTAGAATCTAGCTGGATGCCTCTCTTGTATATTGCCTCCTCTGAGAATTCTGATTCTCCTCTCACTAGCAGCTTTGGCTTTTGTCCGACCCTCGTGCCTCCCTTTAACAGGCTGTCTGGAATTCCTATCTCTAGGTCTGTAGGGATTATGTGTTTCTTTATGACACCCGTCTTCTTATCCCGCTCTAATACTATGGGAAAATTTCCTAAATCTCTCGCAGATATCTTTTTCTTAATAGCCATTGGAACCCTAGTAAGCCCTGGTCATACTAGTAAACTCAGCAACTATGATCTCTGTGACTGCAAAGTTACTTCCAGTTATGATCTTTCCATCTGCGTATGGGTAAGATGATGTACACTCGTTATCCATATTGAATGAATCAGTTGCGTACGGACTAACTATTGTCCTACCATCATCAGAATCAACAAATGTACATTGTACGGGACCATCAGTTATGACAGTTCGTGATTGAATATTTTTCCTGCCTCTAGAATACATCCTGTTGCCCATCCTTTCAGATGACGCGGCCTTGAAAAACTTTCCGTATCGTCTCTGCTCTAGCATATCCCTAAACTGACCCCACCGATCTGATCTAAATACTGCTTTTGACTGTTGAGGTCTAACGTTCAAAATTCCATATGCAAATCCATATGCCTTTGCACCCACATTCTGTGGTGCACCGCTAAATGCTGTGGGGTGATCCTGGTTTGCCCAATGCGCCTTCATATTGTAGAGGCCGTCGAAGTGGCCTGCATCGTCGTCTCCACTACAACCCGCGGATCCGAACTTGGATCCAGACACAGCTGATGCGCTTCCGCTCAAGGTCCCATAAACTTTTGTAACAGGGTGATATCTTAAACGCATTCTTGAGCTATAGATACAACCAGGCACCATAAACCCAAGATCATATCCTTTCTTAAATAAAACACTATATGCTGCAATCGGATCCTCTTCAGAGTTTAAAATTGACACCCATCGTGTGTTTTTAGAATACCTATAGGTCGGATCTTCGGGGTACCATTGAGAACCGTTCCAGACAGACGAAGCGATGGGCCACTCAGTGAATCCCCGATGGTTCTCGGCGTCGCAGGAGCGGGGGACTGG
>Ga0209434_1000342_pt1 | contig 23656 bp, 21 predicted proteins | sample ETNvirnome_2_300_FD_184068 | JGI IMG/M metagenome (GOLD analysis project Ga0209434, IMG submission 184068) | Marine viral communities from the Pacific Ocean - ETNP_2_300 (SPAdes) (version 2) | ecosystem: Environmental > Aquatic > Marine > Oceanic | place: Pacific Ocean | collected 2013-06-22
AGCGCTTTCTTCCGGAAGTCACGAATATAGTAATCAAAAAAAGGAATCAATTAACGCGGAAACAGGCTGGATTATCTCCCAAGATCTTGGAAACGTAACTGCAAACACCGCAAATGATTTTGACGGCTTAACTCAAGCTAGAGCCAAAAGGTTATTTAGATTTGTTGCTCTCGATACAGGTGAGTGGAATCAGAATAACTTAAAAGTTTCCATTGCCGATATCAAACCAGCAAAATCGGATACGAACTGGCCAACATTTTCAGTCGAATTGCGTCAAATCACCGATCACGATAAAGGCAAGCAGGTCGTTGAGAAGTATTCAAATCTCAACATGAACCCATCTTCGCCAAATTATATTGCACGAAGAGTTGGCACAAGATACACAACTTGGAATGCCACAGACAGACGTTTAGAATATCATGGCGATTATGAAAATATCTCCAAGTTTATGAGAGTTGCGATGCATGAAGATGGTCCAACTCGCGAACACCTTCCGTTCGGTTCTTATGGCCCGATTCGATTTAAAGGATTTACTGTTAAAAGCGGTAGTGCGTGGGGCGCGAAGTTTGCACAGGACGACGTGTTTGTTGAGGCGTCTAATGATATTGCGATGACGCATCTTAGCGCCTCCAGGTTCCTAGGAACAGATGGTGTACACTGCGGCGAAGCCGCTTTCACAGGAAGTTTTCAATTCCCAGCAGTACCTCTTCGAATTAGTGGCTCCACCGGCGGCATCACTGATGATACAAAAGCATATTTCGGAGCAGACACCTCACAAAGAGCGGCCGCAAGTATACGCTATAATGCTAGCATTGGAGATATTGTTCGTACGAAACCTGGCCAAACGTCGACTACGTTTGATATTGTTGATAGCCCGATTACAACTGGTGTGCCAAACGCAGAACGTTCTTGGATCTTTACATTAGATGATGTTAAATATGATACGGTCACTGCAAGATTTTATTATGCTAGCGGCAGCAGGCAAGCAGGAAATTCCTGGACTGCACTGAGCGGCACAAATAATCTCTTGACTGCCAGCGCCGCCGGTATAAATAAGTTTACGACTGTTTTCTATGGTGGTTTTGATGGCCTGGATATTAAAGAGCGAGAGCCATTTAGAAATGAAGATGTTTTGAGTGCGGATGGCACCACTGAGCAAACATCTTATGCCTATCACACTCTTATGAGAGCAATTGATTTGGTGCGAGATGCGGAACAAGTTGAGTGTAATTTGATGGCAATTCCCGGCGTTACTGCTAGAAGTATTACAGAGCGCCTCGTGAGAACTTGCGAAGAGCGCGCCGACGCATTGGCAATTATTGATATTGAAAATGATTTTGTTCCTGACACGGAAAATACCAGCAACGATGCAACGCGCCTAGGCAGCGTTCCACAGGCTGTAAATTCTATGAAAGATCGCACAGTCGATTCAAGTTATGGAGCCGCATATTATCCATGGGTTCAAGTTAAAGACAGAAGAACCGGAACAATGTTCTGGTGCCCGCCGTCTGTTGTTGCATTAGGCGCAATGGCATATAGCGAAGCTGTGAGAAACGTTTGGTTTGCTCCAGCCGGCTTTTCACGGGGAGGCTTAACTGCAACTGGCGCTGGAGGTCTTACGGTAACTGGCGTACGCCAACATTTAACATCGAAGCAAAGAGATCAACTTTATGGCGTTAACGTCAACCCAATTGCTTCATTCCCAGCAGAAGGTATTGTAATATTTGGTCAAAAGACTTTGCAATTGACGCCTTCTGCACTCGATAGGGTCAATGTTAGAAGATTGTTGATTTTCCTCAAAAAGGAAATTTCAAGAATTGCTGCACAAACTTTATTTGAGCAAAATATACAAGAAACTTGGAATGGATTTGCATCTAAAGCGGATAGTGTATTGAGTTCTGTTAAACTAGATTTTGGCTTAACTGAATATAGATTGGTTCTCGATGAAACTACAACCACTCCGGAGCTAATTGATAGAAATATTATGTATGCTAAAATCTTTTTGAAGCCTGCACGAGCAATTGAGTTTATTGCTCTTGATTTTATTATCACAAGCGCTGGTGCTTCTTTTGAGGATTAAATTAAACAATGAGGATTAAACGATAATGTCTGTTAATAAATTTAAGTTTGTTTCGCCCGGGGTTTTTGTTGACGAAATTGATCAATCCCAACTCCCGGCAATACCCACCAAAATGGGCCCAGTAATTATTGGCCGTGCCGAACGCGGACCAGCAATGAGGCCGATAACAGTTAATTCGTTTGCTGAGTTTGTTGAAATTTTTGGTGATCCAATTCCTGGCGGCTACGCAAATGATGTTTGGAGGAATGGCAATCATTCAGGCCCTACATATGGTGCTTTTGCTGCGCAAGCATACTTGCGAAATAGCAACCCTGTAACGTTTGTTAGGCTTCTGGGCAAGCAACACACTTTGGCCGATTCTAGCCTTGCAAACAAAGGCCAAGCCGGCTGGAGTACAAAAAATGAAGTAAATCCATCCCCGGGAAGTAGCGGAGGGTCTTATGGCCTTTGGGTCATTGAATCTGGATCTGTCGGTACCAACGCGCGTGTAGACGACGCGCTTAAAATTACAGGCGGAACTGTTGAGCACAACGATGCATTTACTGTCCTTGTTCCTGCGGCTGCTGGTGGATACGCCGGCGACATTACTATCACGGTTCTGGCGCGAACATCGATGGGAAGTACCCCATCTGCAAATCAGATTCATTGGCTGCTCTCTGGCACCGATGCCGCTAAAATCGCAAATTTAAAACTTGTATTTAATGGCACTACTGACACCACCAAAGTTAAATTTGGATCTAGTTTTACAAACACAATTGGTGTTAAAGGACTCACAGCATCTGATGGCGTAACGACTACAGACTCATATGCTAGTCTGGCCGCGGACTTCTATGGAACGGCCGGAAATACTATCGCACTTACAGACACAGTTGGTTCAGTTCTTGTCAACGAAAGCGCCCTTACAAGCGGAAAACTAGCCGGCGGCACGCATGGCGCTCAATTAACTTCGCTTACCGGCACTCTCGCCGCTGTTTGGTATTTAAATGAAGCGACAATTGAGCTTTTCGGAACGGTTCGGCATGGCGCCGCCTCGCAAAGCGGTTCCTGCGTATTTATTAACAGTTTAGGAGGCACCGAGGAAACTACTGAATTTAGAGCCCTCATCAAAGATACGAGCGGAAATAAAATTGTTAATACATCGTTTAATTTTGATCCAACTTCGGATAAGTACATTCGAAAAGTATTTAATACTAATCCGACACTAACTAATTCTGATATTTATTCTACAACACAGAAATATTGGCTCGGAGAAACTTTTGATAGAGCAGTTGGCGAAAAGTTGACAGCAAACGGCGCCGGAAAAGCCTTCGGTGTCATTTTGGGGATTTCTTCTGGAAGTTACGAATATAGCAAACAAAGAAAAGAGTCTGTTAACGCTGAAACAGGCTGGATCATTTCTCAGGATCTTGGAAATGTAACTGCAAACACCGCAAATGATTTTGACGGCTTAGACCAAGATAGAGCTAAAAGATTATTTAGATTTATTGCCCTTGATACGGGCGAATGGAACCAAAATAACCTGAAAGTTTCCATTGCCGATATTGAACCAGCAGTGTCGGACACAAATTGGCCAACATTTTCAGTCGAATTGCGTCAAATCACCGATCACGATAAAGGCAAGCAGGTCGTTGAGAAGTATTCAAATCTCAACATGAACCCATCTTCGCCAAATTATATTGCACGAAGAATCGGCACGAGATATACAACTTGGAACGCCACAGATAAACGTTTGGAATATCATGGCGACTATGAAAATATCTCCAAGTTTATGCGAATTGCGATGCACGAAGATGGCCCAACTCGTGAGCATCTTCCATTCGGTTCTTATGGCCCAATTCGATTCAAAGGCTTTACCATTAAAAGTGGCAGTGCAGGAAAGTTCGCACAGGATGATACTTTTGTTGAGGCGTCTTTAGACATTGCACACACACATGCAAGCGCATCAATTGTCTCTGATGGCATATATGTAGGTCCATTCGACTTCAACGGAAGTTTTGAATTCCCCGCAGTGCCTCTTCGAAAGAGCGGATCTGAAGGTGGTATCTCTATTGATACAAAAGCATATTTTGGCGCAGACACCACAAAAAGAGCAGCTGCAAACATACGTTATAACGCTAGCGTTGGAGACATTGTTCGTACGAAACCTGGCCAGTCAAAAGATGTATTTGATATTGTTGATAGCCCAATTACAACTGGCGTGCCAAACGCAGAACGTTCTTGGATCTTTACACTAGATGATATTAAATATGATAACACAACTCAAAGATTTTATTATGCTAGCGGTAGCCGACAACTCGGAAAATCTTGGACCGCACTGAGCGGCACAAATAATCTCTTGACCGCCTCTGATGCCGGCATAAATAAGTTTACGACTGTTTTCTATGGCGGCTTTGATGGCTTAGATATTAAAGAGCGCGAGCCGTTTAGAAATGAAGATGTTTTGAGCGCCGCCGGCGACGGTGGTGATGAAAAATTAAGCTATGCTTATCACACTCTTATGAGAGCAATTGATTTAGTTCGAGATGCGGAACAAGTCGAATGCAATTTGATGGCAATTCCTGGCGTGACCAATAAAAATATTACAGAACGCCTTGTAAGAACTTGCGAAGAACGTTCAGATGCATTGGCAATTATTGATATTGAAAACGACTTTGTTCCCGATACAGAAAATACTAGCGACGCCTCAACACGCCAAGGTGATGTTCCGCAAGCCGTTAGAGCAATGCAGGATCGCACAGTCGACTCAAGCTATGGCGCGGCGTACTATCCATGGGTTCAGATTAACGATAGAAGAACTGGAGTGATGTTCTGGTGTCCGCCATCTGTTGTTGCGATGGGTGCAATGGCATATAGTGAAGCGGTGAGAAACGTTTGGTTTGCTCCAGCCGGATTTTCACGAGGTGGTTTGACCGCGACTGGCGCAGGAGGCCTTACAGTAACTGGTGTGCGCCAACATTTAACATCGAAGCAAAGAGATCAACTTTACGAAGTTAACGTCAATCCAATTGCTTCATTCCCGGCGGAAGGTATTGTAATATTTGGTCAAAAGACTTTGCAATTGACGCCTTCTGCACTTGATAGAGTCAATGTTAGAAGATTGTTGATTTTCCTCAAAAAGGAAATTTCAAGAATTGCTGCACAAACTTTATTCGAGCAAAACATTCAAGAAACTTGGAATGGATTTGCATCTAAAGCTGACAGCGTATTGAGTTCTGTTAAATTAGATTTTGGTTTAACCGAGTATAGGCTGGTTCTAGATGAAACTACGACCACTCCGGAACTAATTGATAGAAATATTATGTATGCTAAGATATTCTTGAAGCCTGCACGAGCAATTGAGTTTATTGCTCTTGATTTTATTATCACAAGCGCTGGTGCTTCTTTTGAGGATTAATACGATAAAAAAGAAAATTAACACTACTTATTAATGAGTAGTTTTTAGGGAGAATAATAAAATGCCTTTCTGGTCAGACCCAAGTGGTGAAACTAAACGCGCTTATAGGTGGACGGTCACTATTAATTCAATTTATCAATGGATGGCGAAGTCTGTTTCTAAGCCCGGGTTCTCAATCTCTGAAATTTCTCATAGATTTATTAATCATACTTTTTGGTACCCCGGCAGAGTCGAATGGGACCAATGTAGCGTAGTTCTTGTTGACCCAGTTTCTCCAGATGCTGCAGCTACTGTAATGAGCATCGTTGAAGCGTCAGGATATACGCCGCCGTTTGAACAAGCTACTTATTGGCGCACTATAAGCAAAGGCTCGGCAGTTAATTCCTTAAGCGGCGTCAAAATTGAACAAGTTGATAAAGATGGTTTTCCAATTGAAACATGGACTCTTAAAAATCCGTGGATCAAAGATGTGAAGTTTGGAGATTTGAGCTACGATAATGATGATATCATGACAATATCTTTAACGCTTCGCTACGATTGGGCCAGCCTGAAAACATATAATGGCGGTGCGAACGTTGGCGTTCCAGCCCCATACAATAGAACGGATAGATTCCCAGCCGCAGATCGCGGAGGCTACTAATTTTACAATTAAGAGGTAATAATGCGAAATAATGAAGAGCGCTTTAAAGCACATGGCGCAGATTCAACCCCACCACCCACAGAAGAAACAAAAACTTTACACTTTGTAACACCCACAGATTTTGTCGAATTGCCGTCGAGAGGGCAATATTATGCGGAAGATCATCCTTTGTATGGTCAAGAGCATTTGGAAATTCGACAAATGACTGCTAAGGATGAAGATATTTTAACTTCACCAACACTTTTGAAAAAGGGCGTTGCTGTCGAGAGGTTGATTCAAAATTTAATAGTTGATAAAAATATCAAAGCAGACGATCTTTTGGTAGGCGATAAAAACGCAATATTAATCACTGCAAGAACATCTGCTTATGGCGCACTTTATGAAACAAAAATTCAGTGTCCTTTTTGTAATCACTATTCCAATTATGAATTTGATTTAAAAGAGGTGAAAGTTCACCATGGCGAAGAAAATGTCGAGAATGTTACATTAACTGAAGATAAAACATTTTCTGTTACACTGCCTAGTAGTGACGCCGAAGTAGAAATTAAACTTTTAACTGGCGCAGACGAACAAAAATATATATTTATGCTACAACAAAATAAAAAGCATAATTTGAGACAAGCAACAGTAACGGATCAAATGAAAATGTTCGTTGTTTCAGTAGGCGGCGTTTCTGATCCTACACAGGTTTCGAATTTTATTGACAACATGCCAGCAAAAGACTCAAGACACCTTCGAAGTACATATTCGAAAGTGAATCCAGCGATAGATTTAACACAATACTTTGCATGCCTATATTGCAACTCAGAAACAAAACTGGAGGTGCCGCTTACCGCGGACTTTTTTTGGCCTGAGTGATGAATATATAAAAGATGTATATGAACAATTCTTTTTATTAAAATATCATGGTGGCTGGAGTCTTTTTGAGGTCTACAACCTCCCGGTTGGACTAAGAAACTGGTTTATACAACGACTCACAAAGCAATTTGAACAAGAAAAAGAAGATTACGAGAAAATAAAAAATAAAAATTAATGTTTTTACAGCCGAGGTCATCCTCGGCTTTTTATTTTCATGTTTAAATACTATTTATAATAAGAAGATGGAGGATTCTTTTCATGGAACAAAGAATTATATCTGAAGATAAATTAAATTCATATCATTTGGATTTAAGGTCCGCACAAAAGGGCCAAATTAATGAAAGCTTTTTGGCAATGTTTGGAGAAACCCTAAAAACAATTTTAAAAAGAATGTTTGGGCGAATGCCTTCTGCTGAAGAGCTGGGACCTTATTTAAAAGAAAATGAAGAAGAAGACCAATCCGGATTTGGCGATGTTAAAGTTACAGGCACTAAAGCGCAAATGAAAGCTTTGGCCTTGGCTTTAGCCGCAGAAAAGAAATATATGGAAGCATACGTACATTGGGGCTTAAAAGATGAAAGAACAAAAGAGTCTCGGTATGAATTGTATGATGCAATTGAAACTTTTGAAAAAACAACAGGCCTCTTATGGCCATTTAAATAGGAACTATGCTAACCAATGGCTGACGAGACAGGCCCACCGATTGACCCAGAAGTATTAAATGCTCAAGTAGCTGGCACGGAACAGCTGCGCGAATTACTTTTTCAAATTAGTTCGATCAAAGGCCAGCTTACACAAAGCGAAGCTGAGTTGTTACAATATGCTCAGCAAAGAGTTCAAACCTTTGATGCGCAGCTTAAGCAAGCATTACAAATAGCCGAAGCAACAGGCCGCGTTACTAACGACGAGCAAAGAAGAAACTTTATTCTCAAAGAGGAGGTCGGAGAACTAAGAAAACAATTAAATCTTATAACAACCACCGACGCGACAAGAAAACGAAATTTAGAATCTATCCGAAGACAACAGAGAGACCTAAGAAAAGAAATTAATGATACAATTAATCTGGAAGGCGAGGGCGCTCAGCGAACCGCAACTTTACGATCTAGATTAAATGCGCTAGTAGAGCAAGAGCAAAGCCTCCTTCGCAGCAATTTACAATTAGGCGAAGCGGCACACGCAAACCTAGTTAAAAAGATATCTGCTCAGATACAATTCAGGCAGGCCGCAATAGAAACTTCTCAGCACACTCAAAGCGCCATGAGAATGATAGCAGGCCTTTCCTCTGATTGGCAAAACACACTTTTAGGTGCTTTCACCACGATGACAAAATCATCCATGCAATCTGAAGGCGCTATTAAGGGCTTGATTAATTCAGCAAATGTTTTGGTTAACTCGTTGAACAATGCCGCATCCGTAGCAAACCTTGCTGGCACAACGATGATGAAAATCCAAGAAAAAACGATTTACATGGTTAATGAAATTGACCGCTCGCAAGTGTCACTACGCGCAGCGACTGGAGCATCTCAAGATTTCGCCCGCGGCATTACGAGAGCATTTAACGATAGGGCCATTAAGCAAATGGCCGCTTCATACAACGAGCTTTATCAGCTGCAATCGTCATTGTTTGGGTTATCAAAGAGTTATTCAGAACAAACTGGCGCCGAAAGATTGGCGCTAGATAGACTTGGCATGGCCGCTTCAAGGGCTGGGATTGCTTATGATGATTTCGCCACAGTGGTTGATAAATCTATTCGTATTTTTGGTCAAGAATCAACGAGAGCAATAAATCAATTATATAATACTGCCGTTTCAATTGGCGAAAAACCAGCACAAGTTGTTAAGGCATACATTGGCGCTCTGGACACTTTAGCTCAATATTCAGCCCCGAGAGCGATTAGTGTATTTCAACAACTGGTCTCCTGGCAAAAGGCCACAGGAATCGAAACACAAAAACTTCTCAGTGTTGTTGCACAGTATGACACATTTGAAAGTGCGGCCACTTCAGTTTCTAGATTAAATACAGTTTTAGGCGGTTCATATTTTAATACGCTTCAGATGCTTAATGCTGATGAAGCTGAAAGAGTAAGATTGTTGCAAGAGGGCTTCCGAGCGACCAACATGAGTTGGGAAGCAATGGGTAGGTTCCAAAGAAGGGCTTTGGCGACCGCAGCCGGATTTAAGGATTTACATGTTGCCGCAGCTTTCTTTAGAGGAGACATGGAAAAAGTTGCAGCATTGCAAGACAAAGCGGCTCGCGCCGCCGACGCACAGCAAAGGCTGCTTGAAATCGGAGTGCAATTAGTTCCTGTTGCGCAAAGATTAGTTCGCGTAATGCAAGAGTTTGGTAAGTTTGCAGAACAATTGATACCGTACATACGGGCATTTGCTAAGATTTTAAATGACATGTCACCTTCAACTGCATTGTTGTATATGGGCCTCTATAAGCTCTCTATTGGCATTTCTGCATTCACACTCCGGGTTGCAGCTGCCCGGGCCGCTACAGGCGGCTTTGCCGGGGCCCTAGGTGGCTCTCTTACTGCGATCATAGGTCTTTTGCCGATGATAGCTCTTTTGGGCACGGCATTCACCTCTCTTAATCAAAAGGTTCATGAAAAGAGATCTCCCCCGTTCTATCAAGTATTTGGCATAATGGCCAGTGGTTTAAGGCAGTTTGTTGTTGGCGCTAAAGATGCGATTGGTGCCGCGAGAGAATTGGGAACCACAGTTGCAGCCATGCCCACAGAAAAAATGATTAAAGTTGCATCGGTAACAAGACAAGTTGGCCAATCGGCCGCCGCAATGCGCGGAGGCGCCGGCGGAGCGCGCTCAGCAGCAGTTCAGGCTCAATCAACAGCCATAGCAGTTAATATTGCTCGACAAAATGCTCTACCAGCCGGCGGCGGAGCGGGTCGACTTCCTCCTGGCGTACTAGTTACAAAAGACCTTACTTTTAGTGTTGGAAGCGATATATCAATTACTAAGAGAGTAGAGGATCTTGTAAATGAAAAATTCAGAAACCGTGAACAGGCCGCGGCCTTAAGGAGTACTTAATAAATGCCAAGAATAAAAAATGTTATAAGTGGCGATACAAGTGACATAGCGTTTGGCAACACATGGGGAAAAATTCAATTTGTCCATTTAGGCTCCGGGGCTGATGGTAACAATCCACTAGTAGTTGAATTTAAAGCTTTTATTAAGAGATTTAATGATAGTTTTAGTGGGGACTGGAAAGAAGCGCAATACCCAAATCAATCTGTACCAATTGCGCATCAAGTACGCCCCAGGCGAGATATTCATCTTGAATGGACAGTTCCGGCTTCCACCGAAGCTGAAGCAATTAGCAACTTAGGAAAATGCGGCGCATTAGCGCAAATGATGTTTCCAACTTTAAAGCCGGCTGGATCTTGGTCATCGCGCGCCGACCAAGAAATGTATTTTCCAAAATCTTCTTTTATAGCCATTAAATTTGGAAACATGATTCAGAAATGGGATGGTTCGCCCTTGCCTGGATATATTAAAGGATTTAATTATACACCAAACTTTGAAGAGGGCGTACTTATTGCAAATAGGGCGAAAAAAACAAGACTTCCAAAGCAAATTAAAGCAATGATGGATACTGAATCTAAGAAAGAGGGGTTGTTAGTGCCAATGTTTGTAGATATATCATTAGATTTTACCCCATTCTACATACGACAAGACGTGGGCTATAAACATGGTACCGAAGACGAATGGGCCCAATGGATGATGCCCTCCTGGCCATACAGTGTAGATTTCGAGGAAGCAACGGCAGATAGCGATGAAAAAGCTGGCACTAAAAAGACTGATATATGCATAACTAAAGCTTCAGAAGGCGGTTATTATGATGTTTGTTCTCGCACCATGTTTGCTGGTGCGCGAGGAGTAACAAAATGAGGTTAAAAGGCAATGCGTTATAAGAAAAGGCTAGTCGCACTAAATAATGAGAAATTATATGAAGATCACTTTAGGCGCCGCGGCTTAAAATTTATTCATCAATATACAACTCCCACATTGAATCACCCGACAGTAGAACAGGTGGAAAGATTAAATGAAATTAGCCATGTCTGGACTCAGGGAGATCGTTATTATAAATTAGCACATAGACATTATAAGGATTCAAAACTATGGTGGGTTATTGCATGGTATAACCAGAAACCAACAGAAGGACATCTTCAACTTGGAGATGTTGTTTATGTTCCGACACCTTTAAGTGAAGTGCTTAAATATTATAAACTTTATTATTAACTTGAGGAAGTTCTATGGCGAACGCAAAAACGGAAAAACAAATACGTGACCAACTTAAAGACGAGGAACAGGCTAGACGAGCCCGATTCCAAGAGCAATGCTTTCTTTTATATCACAGATATCAGTTAAGAGACAGCCTTAAAGTTGTAGCTGATCGCGATATCGCCGTTGACACAAGGCAAAAGATGCCTACCGCGGCAAAGAACTCTGGCGTAGAAAAAATACTTGATTATCATCACATAGTTACTATAGATGCTAAAGATCCGACATATTTAGCATCTCAAATTAGTGCGATTGATGGCGCAGAAATTTTCTTTGATTTAGATGCCAACATTCTTTCTCAACTTAAACCAATTGTTGAGTTATATAAAATTTATCCAAATAAGAAAACAACATCCAAAGGTGTTGAAGTCCCTCTTAGAGTTCCTTTTTTATTAGGCGAGGGAATAAAAGATAGCGCCGCAGTAGATACAACTGAAAATGGCTTATCGGCCTTGGACGATTTGTTCAGGAGCCATAACACTTTAGGCAACGTAATGCCGCACAATTTTAGAATTAAGTTCGCCGGAAAAGATATTGCCTGGGTTAATGCCATTGATCAATTTAGTTTCAGTCTTTCTTTTTCCTCATTTAAGCTTTTTAATCACGAGTTTAAAACTACAGATGATCTCGGGGATCTAGTAAAGTGGCGATATACAGATTTAATATCAACTCCGCCGGGCCAATTTTCAGTTGCATCTACTGCGCCACGAATCGGCAGCGTTGATAGTTTGCCTGGAGGCGAATGTTCATATGATTGGAATGCTACTGAAGGGGGCAAGAAGATCGATCCACCGCCGAATTCAAATCCAAAAGAAAATCCTGAATATTTCGAGATTCAAGCTGTTATCAAATATGATCCGGAAATAGACTGGGATATGGCCGATCTTGGCGATGTGTGGACTCGGTACGAACCAGAAGACATGGAAAAGCTCGAAAATTTCCTGCGCGGCTCCGCTTTGGTTGTGCGATTACAATTTAAACAGCATACAATTCGCTACAGTATGGGCGATTCCGGGGGGACTAATACTGAATTTGTCCTTGATTTAGATTATGCTGCTTATTTGGAGGGCGTTTTAAACTCTCCCGATTTAAATTTGCTAGCTTTAAATGATGCAGATGAAAAAGCTATGGAAGTTCTAGAAACAGATCTTGCATATGCAAAACGATTGTTGGCAGAAGTTAGAAGTAAGGATTTCACTTTAAATCAGGCTATAGCCGGCAATGGTACGGGCGCGAACACTGAAAATCAGATTGCAACAGCTTATGTTAAATTAAGGCATAGTTTTTCACAGCGAATTGGATGGCCGGGGCAATGGCTAATTAGAATGCCTGCGACTGTGGACCCAAACACCGGTCAAATTAAAGGCTGGAAACCTTTTGATCAAATTGTCCCAACTAAAGCAGCGATTGAAAAAGAACGCGGCCGTGCCGGCGACACCGACACGGCTAGATTTCCAGCAGCCAAAAATGCTCTAGCGCAAGACCCTAAAAGCAGCAAAGATGTACCAACGGGCCAAACGCTTGGAGAACACCGCTTGGTAATACGAAAGAATAATGCAGCGCGAGTTTTTCAAGAGCTGGTTAATGCGTACGATAATCACATAGCACGAAAGCGGCGCGCCTTTCAGCATGTAAGATACAGGAAATACTTTCAGCACCTTTTAGGAAAAGGAAGAATTTATAAAGTTGAAGCCGAACCTCAAAAGGTTGGAATGTCGTCTGGCGTCACCAAAGGTGATACTATTGTTGCTGATGCCCGGGCCCAAGGCACGCCAGAAGAAGGGTCGTGGTCAGGACTTTCAGCGAAATCTGTCATAGTGTGTGACCCCGCCGAAGCGTCTGTGCAGAATAATTTAATTTCAGAATTTGAAGAAAACGCAGATTCTATACAAAAAGGTGCTGTCAAGTCTTTCGCAGGCGCCCAAGATATGGCTCAATCGTTTTCTGATGGGCGTCTAAAGGGCTTTGAAACCAAAAATAATAATAGATTGATCTATTTTACAACATTTGGCGATATTCTTGATGTCGCCATCGACATAGCAACTCGTGACAAGATTGACTATGACGAAGCAACCGGCGGCATCGGCGTGTACGGCACATTTGGCCCAGGCCTTTTTAAAAGGAGGATGGGAGTGCTTCTAGGCCCTTTAATTGATGAGACCACGGCCTTGGCGGAGACGTACAAAGGGGCAAAAACTTTTAATTTAGCGCATGTGCCAGTTTCACTCTCATTGTTAATGGGCTGGTGGATACAAAACGTTTCTGCAAAAGAAAGGACCGTTTACACGTTACACCAATTTATTAGAGATCTTATTAAAAATCTGGTAGGCAAAATGTTAGGAGAGTCTTGCATTGAGGGCGGCGGCAATCGATCAGAAGATGTTAAAATTATTAATTTTACTAGCGAGATGCGCCCCTTGAATAAGGACCATAACATTCCTCCATTTTATCCGCGAGGTCCACGACAAGGCAAGACGGGGGATTACCCTCCTCAAGGAAATTCAAGTGTTTTATTGGAGGAAACAGAAACAGGTGGTTTATTTTTGAAGGGAATAAGCCGCAACTCTGGTATGCCGCCGCTTTACCCTTTGCCATGGGGGAGCCGCCGAGTCGACAAAAAAAAAGTGGCACAAAATGTCGCCGGCCAGCTTACAAAAGTTGATCCATCGAAGCCTTTAAAAGATCAATTTAATTATATGTTTATTTATGTGCATAGTTATGATCCTAAAAATTTAGATCCAGCATTGGAAATGAAAAATATTCGAAGAGGAATTTATTATTTACGTCTAGGAAAAATGACATCTGTCATCAAATCGTGTGCATTTACAAGAATGGAAATTCCTTATTTGAGAGAAATGAGAATTGCTGGCCATACGTCGCCAACTGGCGCAACAATGTTGCGAGACACCTATGATGCTAGAATAACATTATTTGGTAATAATATATTTAAAGTAGGATCTCATGTATTTGTTGATCCAACTAAAGATGGTGCTGAAAAGTTTGATGACTGGAGAAGATTAGGGATTGGAGGATTTTATCTGGTAACTGAAGTCGAACAAATTCTCTTACATGATGATGTAACACAGGAGACAAATTTGAAGTTACGATATGTTACGGCTGGTAATTGCTCGGAATCTGGGAAAGGAACCAAGGTCACGTATAGTAATTATTCAACTGCCACGCCGGCTACATATGAAGATGGAAATAAAAAAGAGCACACCTACCCCCAAGAAGGCCCGACAGTAGATGGCAATCCGGATAAGAGGCCCTAGGTTAATTTATGCCCTATAAAAAAAATATACAAAAAACAATTGCTTTTGGTAACAATTCGCGCAATGCAAAAGAACTATTCTTTTTTAAAAATTTTTATTATGATAAAATTTATCCAAATGGAAAGTTACCATGGGCAGAACGTCCATTGGACTTTATTAATAATAATCCTCTATATGGCAAAGTTGATCTGGACAAAAATTTTATTTATCCCAAACCAAAACATTTAAGGCAAATAAATGTTGGAAAAGCCAAAACAAAAAATTTAAAAGTTTTTGACTTTGTAGCTACTGCATTTGAAGATTTTCGAGACCACATGCATGCACAAGTTAATAACGGACACCTTCAAGCTGGCCATGCAATAGCTGCATGTGATCCTAAAAGAACTTTTGTAGAGACAGAAGTATTTTATAAAAAATTTAAAGAACTTCACTGGGCATACTTTTCACTAATATACTTATCAACTCCTTCAGATCATGATGTGGTAAGAAAATTTCCTATAAAAGAACAAATTGATAATTTTTCTCAGTTTGTGAAGTATTACATAGAATTTTTAAAAACAGCAGCTCCGGAAATTCCAATCACATTAACCGGCGCGCTAAAAACGAGCTATGCGTCACCACTTATGACCGGCTTGTGTGTTGAAATTCACGATAAAGCGTATGATGATGATAGAGCTAAGCAAGAATTTATCGATAGTCCTAATTTCAATTTTTTTAAATGTACGGCTAGGAGATATGGTTTTGTATTAGATAGAAATGTGCCGTGGAGATTGGTAGCGGATGTAACCTCTCTTAAGATGAGAGAATATATGCGAATCGCCTTTGAACAGCCACAAATTGAAGAAAAGCAAGCTATAACTCTACAAGAGAGGTTGGATTTATTGCAGACCATGACGCCAGCCGTCATTACCGTTGACGACATTGTTGATTTTAATTTAGTGAACCCGCTGGCAGATTGGCCCCGTAGTGAAGTTTTAAACTTTCAAAAAGAAACCATGAACCAGTTGCAAGAAGTAAAAACCTTAATCATGAACAGTAATGCCGAAAATTGGGAAGAGGTGAAACTCAAAGGGGCAGCAGATCCTAATATGACGAGCATCGTTCTGCCCGCCCTCAACCCCTCTGAAGAGGGCATACAAGGACTAGTTCCAGATTGTGATGGAACAGTTTGTTCAACCAGAGTTATGAAATTTGACTTTTTCTTTGAAGAATATTATAACAAATCACACTCTGAAGATATTTGGGAATTGCGAAAGATTCTTTGGCAATTTTGGACAAGCTGGATTGAAAATCATCCTTATGTTAAAAAAGTGCGCACAGTTGGCTGTCTGGAAAGTGGATTTAAAACTAAAGTAGTCGAAGAAAAAGAAATACAATTTATTGAATGGGATGATTTTAAATCGCAGTATGGCGAACTTTTTTGGCTTAAGTTTTATTTTGATGTCCGGACGGTTGAAAATAAGATAAAATGGGACCCTATTGATCGCAAGAAGAAAATGAAAAAAATTAACTTTTTAAATAAAACACTTGACTTTTACCGCGCTGTAGATTACATTAACAGAGTAACAAGTGTTGAAATGCTTGATGCACAAGAAATATATGTCCCCACACCGGAGGCAGAAGAACTAATTTTAGATTGGGCTTAGAGGTCCCATTTTGCTTTTCCAAACGTTTGACGATAAAGAGAGGTGTATTGCATTATATGCCAAAGAAAAGCTTTTCTTCAAAAAGCCGCCCTCTAAACTAACTAAAACTTGGTCGTACTCGGAATTTTTATCAGACAAAGACGTTGAATATGCTCAACTTTATTGTGCCGGCAAATCTTTAGATCAGACTTGCCCTGATCACTTAAAAAAAGATTGGGAGAAAGTAAGCAACAAGTTAAAAGCTTTTTATAGGTCTGCTTTAGAAGCAGAGCTAGATCTTAACGAGCATTGTTTTTATGACATGGTTCCACAAAATTTTTTAATTGATTACGCAGAGATCAAAAATAAAATATGCGCTCATGTTTTTAGCACGCATGAAAAGCCACACAACTATGATCATTTATCCGACCTAACAAAGGTTTTGGTCGAGATCAAAAATAAAAAATTAAATGTAGATGCAACACAGCTGAGCAAAGAACTTCATAAATTTAAAGTACGCCGCTTTGTAAAGAAAATAAAAAGAATTGCACCTTATATAAAATACGACTCCTTTCGAACAAAAACTGGACGCCTGGCCACGTACTCAAATTCTTTCCCCATTTTGACAATGGATAAATCTTATCGTAAAATTCTCAAACCAAAAAACGATTGGTTCTTAGAGTTTGATTATAATGCGGCAGAGCTTCGCGTAATGCTCGGGTTGCTAGAGAAAGAGCAACCAAAAGAAGATATACATGAATGGAATTTGAAAAATGTATATAACGGAGTGGGCACGCGGGAAGAAGCAAAGAAAAGAATATTTGCTTGGCTGTATAATCCAGAATCAAAAGACGCCCTCTCAAGCAAGGCATATGATAGAGATGGGCTTTTAAATAAGTATTGGGACGGGGCTAATGTAAAAACATGCTTTAATAGAGAGATTGAAGCGGACGCACATCATGCATTAAACTATATCATTCAGTCAACGGCAGCTGATTTATTTCTTCGACAAATGATTGAAGTTTGGAAGCTGCTTAAAGGCAGGAAGTCTTACATTACATTCTGCATGCATGATTCTCTTGTGATTGATTTTTCCGAAGAAGAGCAGCATTTGTTAAATGAACTTAAAGAAAAATTTGAAAATACAATATTCGGCAAGTTTAAAGTGAATAGTTCAGCCGGAAAAAATTACGGCGAGATGAAAAGATTAAATGTTCATTAACTAATTATATACAAGGAGAAAAAACTAATGAAACTTTCCAAACGAATGCTTAAGCAAATAATTAGAGAAGAAATTTTGAACGAAACCAACGGAGACTCTCCTTTTGCGCGCGCCGTAGACCGCCCCTTGGCATCTGAATCCGAACCTGAAGAAACCGCGGCACCCGGGCAAACCAAATCTACTCCTAGCGGATTAGAAGGCATTGACCCAAAAGGATCTTTGCGAGACAGTATGTTTAAAATAATGCAAATCATATCGGCGTATCAAGTTGATTTTGTCGGCACAGAAAAAGCAGTATTTCTTAACCACCTAACAGCGCTGATTGAGTCCTTCATAGAATCAGATATTTCTGCTGAAAGCTCACTTAGGATGCGCTTAAATCAAACTGCCGCAGAAATGGAAAAAATTAATCGACGAAAATAAGAGGCAAAATGAAAACAATAATTGGCCTAGGCCAAGCCGGCTGCGATATCGCAGAAAAATTCAAAAAATATCCTCAATATAAAGTCTATAAGATAGATGTTGGCCTGGAAGAGGCCGACTCATACGCAATGAAGCGCCAAACAAGTCCAGAACTTTATGAATCTAAATGTCCAAGCTTAAAGACGTTTTTTAAGGAGGTGAGTAATGAAGTATTATTTATTACAAGCTCTGGGAATATCTCTGGTGCCTTATTGCGTATTTTAGAACAATTGAGAGGCAAAGCTGATATTGATGTTTTATATATTAAGCCCGATTCGAGCCTGTTATCCATGGCAGAAAAATTACAAGAGAATGTAGTTTTTCAGGTATTGCAAGAGTATGCTCGCTCAGCAGCTTTTGAGAAAATTTTTCTTATTGACAATGCGCAGCTAACAGAAGTCGTTGGAGATGTGCCAATTAAAGAGCACTATAATTATTTAAATGAAGCCATTGTTTCTACGATACATATGATTAATGTATTTGATAATTCTAAGTCTGTACTGGACAATTTCTCTCCACCAATAGAAACTGCAAGAATATTTACTTTTGGCCTAATAAACTTTGAAGAGGAAGAAGAAAAAATGTTCTTCGACCTCCAAATGCCACGGGAAAAGAAATACTATTATGCATACCCAGAAGAAGCAATTGAATCAGACGGAACCCTAATGAAAAAAATTAAAAAACACATTAAAAAAAATACAGAACATGATAAGATGAAGATCAGCTATGGGATATATTCAACAAACTACGAACAGCCGTATGTTTATTGTCTATCCAATAGCACACTTATTCAAGGAAGTGAAAAAATACTTGACAAATAAATAATAAATATGATATATTAAAACCAGCAGAGTGAGAGAGTTATCATTCTGACTTTAACGAAGGAAAAAAACTACTATGTCAATTAATATGGAAAAAATGAAATCACGGCTTACCACCCTTAAAAATAACGGTAGAACTGACGCACAATCGCGCTTTTGGCGACCGCCGGATGGCGAATCAACAATTCGAATTGTCCCCACTGAAGATGGAGATCCGTTTAAGGATTATTGGTTCCATTACAATCTAGGTGAAAACCCTGGCTTTCTGAGTCCAAAAAAGAATTTTGGCGATGACTGCCCACTGGATTCTTTTGTTCGCAATCTTTGGAAAGAAGGAACGGAAGAAAGTAAACGAATGGCTAAAAAGCTTAACGCTCGCCAGCGATTCTTTACACCAGTTGTTGTACGCGGAGAAGAAGATCAAGGTGTACGAGTCTGGGGTTTTGGAAAGCAAGTGTATGAAACACTTTTAAACCTTGTGCTAAATCCGGAATATGGAGACATTACAGATCCTGAAGCTGGTACTGATTTGGTCATTTCTTATGGCAAGCCAGCCGGAGCTTCATTTCCTGTGACAAACATCACTCCCCGACGACGAAATTCCCAACTTTGCTCGGAGGGTCCTGAAAAGTGTCGTGAAGTTTTGGAAAACATTCCAGACTTCGATGAACTTTTTGAAGGAAATCGCAAGACTTTCTCAGAAATTCAAACGATGCTTGATCAATTTCTTTTGGGCGAATCTGACTCAGAAGAAGTTTCATCCGAAACTACCAAGTATAACAACAACAACAGTGAAAAATCAAACTCTGTTGATGAAGCGTTTGCAGATCTCTTAGGTAGCTAAAAGATGCCCACAGGGAGGCACAGGGTCATCAGGTGCCTCATTTTTTTAAAAACAAAAGGGAGAAAATCGACATGGATGCAAAGTTTATTGTTTGGGATCAGATCTCACTTCACGGCGCAACGCCCAAAGAAACATTCAACATTGTGAGAGAATACTTTCCAGAAATTTCTGATGAAGAGCTTAATGTTTTGATTCAAGAGGAAGTAAAGAAGAAGGCCGGAAATGGCTAAGACAAAAACAACAAAAGCTGGCAAGCTTTCGAGCACGGATATGCGCAAAATCCTCAATAAGAAAGCTGGCATGAATATTGCGCACAACTTAAATGAAGACAGCCCAACAATTGTAAAAGATTGGATTCCAACCGGATCTCGCTGGCTCGACTCTATTACGTGTAGAGGAAAACTAGCAGGAATTCCAGTAGGAAAAATTGTGGAGATTGCTGGATTAGAATCAACAGGCAAATCATACATGGCTGCACAAGTTGCTGCCAATGCTCAAAAGAAAGGCATTGATGTAGTTTACTTTGATTCTGAATCTGCAATTGATCCTGGCTTTTTAGAAAAGGCTGGGTGCAATGTAGAAGATATAATCTATGTGCAAGCCAGTTCAGTAGAGTTTGTACTTGGGGCAATTGAAGAGTTGCTTGGCAACAATGAAAACCGAATGCTTTTCATTTGGGATTCTTTGGCGCTGACACCATCAAATTCTGATATTGAAGGAGACTTCAATCCTCAATCGTCGATGGCAGTTAAGCCTCGTATTCTTTCAAAAGGAATGTCAAAGCTAACAGTGCCAATTGCAAATAGCCAATCTACGCTACTAGTTTTAAATCAGCTTAAAACAAACATAACAAGCAATATTGCTGAAGCTTTAACTACGCCATATTTTACTCCTGGCGGAAAAGCAATGATTTATGCTTATTCGCTTCGCGTCTGGCTTACAGGTCGCAAAGCAAAGAACTCATTTATTTATGATGATAAAGGATTTAGAGTTGGCTCTGAGGTGAAAGTTAAGCTGGAGAAATCTAGATTTGGCACACAAGGACGAAATTGTAATTTTAAGATTTTGTGGGGTGATGAAGTTGGAGTTCAAGACGAAGAAAGTTGGCTAGACGCAATCAAAGGCTCAGATCACCTAAAGCAATCTGGTGCTTGGTTTGAGTTATGTTACGAAGACGAAACCAGTGAAAAGTTTCAAGCTGCCAAGTGGACTGAAAAACTTCAAGATAAAAAGTTTAAGGACCGTGTTCTAGAAGTTATGGACGAAGAGATTATTCGTAAATTTGACGATAGAACAGGAAATGCTGCAGATTACTACGAAAAAGAGGAAGAATCGGCCTAAAAGTACTATTTACTGTAGTATTTAAGGAGCGTTTTTTCATGAAATTAACAAAAGCAAAATTAAAACAATTAATCCAAGAAGAACTACAAGCTGTTCTTGCAGAAACACTTTCCGCAGAAAAACAAGCTAAACTTAAAAAGCTTAAAAAAAAGAAAAATAAATCAAAAGAAGATAAAGAAGAAGAGAAAACCCTCCAACATCAATGAATGAAAGAAGGAAAGCTGAGTTCAGCTTTAGTAAAAAGATTTCAGCTAAAAGAATCAGTTGGTAAAGTATTGTGGCATTCATTAGATAAAAATGGTCGCATCAATGAATATGATATGCAGTTTGGAGATACAATTGTTAAAGGCCTTTTACCAGAAAATGTTGAACCAGTTGTGGTTCAGGAGCACGAGCACCCCAAACGAGACGATAGAGAATAAGATTAATGCCTTATGAAGTCAAAGGCAAATGTGTCTATAAAAAAGATACTGGCAAAAAAGTAGGCTGCACAAAAGGCTCCGTTAAAAAGTATCTTGCGGCGCTTCATGCAAATGCAAACGAATCCAAAGAATACAATGAAGAGCTATTAGAAACTCTCGAAGATATCATTCAAGAAACCTTAATAAATTTAAATCTTAATATTTAATTTTTCTTCTTTACAAACCAAAATTATTTTGTTATAGTTATAGTACACAAAAAAGCAATGGTTAGTTGCACCCGAAAGGAGATTTAATGAGCTATAGAGCACCTCATAGAAAATTTAGACGTAGGAGAAAACTTGGTTCAACGAAACGAAGAAAACGACGTCTTAGAAGAAAGAAAAAATAATCTATGAAAAATAAACGAGTAATGGTAATTGATGCCTTAAATCAATTTTTAAGGGCATATATAGTTAATCCAACTTTATCTCCAAACGGCGACCCCGTTGGCGGAGCAATTGGATTTCTTAAAATCCTACAAAAACTTTGTCGAGAAATAAAACCAGACAAAGTTGTCATTTGTTGGGATGGGCAAGGCGGGAGCAAAAAGCGCAAACTTATAAACAAAAATTATAAGGGAGGTCGCAAACCGCTTCGACTTAATCGCGACATCAAACATTTGACAGAGGAAGAGGAGCTTCAAAATAAGATTTGGCAGCAGACACGCCTGGTTGATTATTTGAATAATTTTCCAGTCACTCAGTTAATGTTTGAAGGCGTGGAAGCAGATGATGTCATCTCTTTTGTTTGCCAAATGCCAAAGTTTAAAGGATGGCAAAAAGTAATTATTTCAAGCGACAAGGATTTCTTTCAATTGCTTGATGATGAAACAATTGCTTATCGTCCAACTCAACATGAAATCTTAAATAAGAATATGATTGTAGAAAAGTTTGGCATCCATCCAACAAACTTTGCTTTGGCACGCGCAATAGTTGGAGATCAAAGCGATAATCTTGAAGGCATCAAAGGCGTTGGATTGCCAACGGTTGCTAAAAGACTATCATTTTTAAGTGAAGAGAAGACTTACACAATTCCGGAAGTTGTGGAATTTTGTGAGAATGCAAACAGCAGCTTAAGGGCGTACAATAATATTGCCGAGAGTCAAGAATTAATAGAACAAAACTATCAGCTAATGCAGTTGTATAGCCCAAATATTTCAGTTCAGACAAAAAACAAAATTAAATATATTGTCAACAATGCCGAGTCCACATTTAATAAAACTTATACAAATACTATGATGCTGGAGGATGGCGCAGGCAATTTAAATTGGTCAGATTTATTTATAATTTTTAAGAAAATAGTATTAAACGAAAAAAGGAGTAAGGTTTGAAAGATATTCAATGGCTAAATGCGGCTGCGACCTCGGCCGTGAAGCCACAAAATGACGAAGAAGAATCGAGCAATCAAGTTTCAACGCTAGACAATAGAATTTTTTTCTATTCAGGAGTAACTACATCCAATGTGTTAACTTTTAACAAAGAAATCAGAAACTTAAACGTTAAAATTCTTAGCAGTGCCACCGCACTAAACAGCGACCCTGCTAATTTATATGTTCATATTAATAGCTATGGCGGCAGTGTTTTTGCCGGCCTGGCGGCGATGGATTATATAAGAACTTCAACGGTTCCAGTTCATAGCGTAATTGATGGCTGCGCCGCAAGTGCAGCAACATTAATGAGCGTTGTTGCGAAAGAAAGATACATGCACGAGCATTCTTTTATGTTGATTCATCAGTTATCTTCAGGTATGTGGGGAAAGTATGAAGAACTAAAAGATGATATGAAAAACTGCGATGTTCTGATGAAAACAATCAAGAAAATTTATATGGAACGCGCAAAAATTCCCAAAAGTAAATTAAGCCAGATATTAAAGCACGACTTGTGGTTTGATGCAAAAACATGTTTGAATTATGGATTGGTTGACGAAATTATTTAGGAGAGAGATGAAAAAATTATTAATATTTTTATGTGCATTGGTTTGCATAGGGTGTGAGATTTATACGCCCACTGGTTCAGTTGTTGTTGGCCCCTATGTTGAAATTTATGAAACATGTACTTACGATAGCTACACTCCTCATTACTATGAAAATGTATGGTCATGCTGGGATAATTGTTGCACATGGGCAGTGGATTATCCTTATTATTATATGACATGTGAAGAAACGTGGTGTTATTATGATGCGTATTGTAACTGGGAGCTAGTGGATGAATATTGTTATTAAAAAAATGCCTTCGTAGCTCAGTTGGTTAGAGCAAGCGGCTTATAAGAGGAAAATCATGAGAGAGAAAAAAAAGAAGTTCGAACATATTAAGAATAAGCACCAGTTCATTA
>Ga0209434_1000345_pt1 | contig 23570 bp, 44 predicted proteins | sample ETNvirnome_2_300_FD_184068 | JGI IMG/M metagenome (GOLD analysis project Ga0209434, IMG submission 184068) | Marine viral communities from the Pacific Ocean - ETNP_2_300 (SPAdes) (version 2) | ecosystem: Environmental > Aquatic > Marine > Oceanic | place: Pacific Ocean | collected 2013-06-22
CGAAACACGGTGATGTGATCATAATTGCAAATAGTGATCAGTGGTTAATGAGAAAGAAGGGATATGTGTTTATGGAGTGGAGTGAGAGAGCAGAGATTCTTCATTCTATTCGTGGTGTCTCTGAGGTTGTCGAGGCCTCTGATCACGATAATACAGTTTGCAAGTCACTAGCAGACCTGAAGAAAGTTGTAGATCTTGACTATTTCGCCAATGGCGGAGACAGAGGAAGCAAGAATACACCTGAAATGGAATTGTGCGAACAGCTAGGAATAGAGATGCTGTGGGCAGTCGGCGGTGGAAAGATTCAAAGCAGCAGTGAACTAGTTAATAGACAAAAACAACACAAGACAACAGAGGATAAAAAATGAAAAATCCAATTACACAAAATGGATATAATGATCTTTTTAGAGAGCTTGATCATAGAATGACAAAGGTTCGACTAGAGATCGCAGCAGAGATAGAGACAGCCAGGGGATATGGAGACATAAGTGAGAATGCAGAGTATGACTTTGCAAAGACACGCCAGGCACAGAATGAGGCAAAGATAGCGCAGCTTCAGGAATTTATGTCAAATGCTGAGGTCATTACAGCAACAGGTCTTGTTAAAGATGGCCGAGTTGTCTTTGGTGTGAATGTAAAGCTTCTTAACTCTGAGACAGAGAAAGAGGTTACTTATAGAATTGTGGGCGAGACAGAGTCTGATATTAAGAACGGTATGTTAAGCTATAAGTCTCCTCTTGCTCAGGAGATCATAGGACAACGCCCTGGTGATGATGTTGAGGTAGAGACACCAAAGGGTGTTAACTATTACGAGATACTTGATGTATTATATGATTAATATGTCATCCTGATACACGGAGCAGCTTCTATTAAAAGGTTCATGATGCATGATGTAATACTCATGTTACCACTGAGTCCTTGCTTAGAAGCTGACTGTGATACTCTAGATGCCATAATAGGAGACAATGTGAAAAAAGAAGACATAGAAAAGGTTGTTGAGGTTAGAAATGCCCTGATTAAGGCATATAGATCTCTTGATGGCGGCCAGAGTGCGTCAACAGCTGTTATAAAGCAGGATAACGTTGCTGCGCTCTGTGAGCAGCTAATTAGTAAGCTTGACAATATTCTTGCGCCATACGTCAATTTCGACTAGCGTGACGATCTAGCAGCGCAAGCATTTTAAATTTTGTCGATATGTATTAATAGGTGCATATCATGTTCGCTAGTGTCGAATTTTCTAATACTTTCAAGACATTCGGTCAGCTATACAGCAAAGTTGCGCTCTTTTTACTTTGTCCACTATCACTGATTTCTTGTCAAAGTGACTTTTCTGTAACAGACAAAAAAGAGACACGTGTTGTTATTGATTCGTTTATTCAATCAAACAAGGTTGAAGAGCTAGATGTTTTGGTTGTTTTAGATACTTCGTGTTCTATGAGTGATAATTTTGTAAATGTTTCAAGCGGAATGGAACTTCTAAGAATCGATATAGAGAGCTTGACTTTAGATTATAAGTTTGGATACATCACTGCAGACTCTAACAATCTAGGTTTTGTTGGACCATATGACTCTAGCTCGACCCCCATAGACATGATGATGGCACCTGGATTGCTACCGCAGACAATTAATGAGGAAGGCTTTGCAGCAACATACGCATTTCTATCGTCTCAAGCTGGATTAGAATTTTCAAGACAGGATTCTGACTTTCTACTTTTTCTAATTTCAGATGAGGATGAGCAGAGTAGTATAACAGCACAGATATTTCAAGACTGGCTACATGCTCTATTTGCTGATGTGAATCATGACATTGTATCGATTACAACATTGTATGATAGTGAGAGCGACTGTGGCTTTATATGGGACTATGGATGGAAATATGAGGAACTCGCAGTCCTGTATAACAAAAGTGCACTAGATATCTGTGATGAGGACTGGTCACTATGGCTATCAGAATCGTCATTTATAACAAAGCGTCAGGATAGCATAGAGTTAACTGAGGCTGAACCTATTGTTAAGTCAATTGTTGTCTACGTTGACGGCAGCACAACATGGGATTGGGAATATGTCAAAGAGATTAACACAATCCAGCTTGGGTTTATTCCTGATTATGGCTCATTAATAGAGGTAGGCTATAAGGTATTCATATAGGACATAGAGGAATGCATGCTTAAACAGTTACAATTTTGGTATTTCTTGCTTGGGATCAATATGATAGTATTGATTTTCTCAGCAACTGTTGGATTTTCAGATTCCGCTATTTTTAGCGGAATAGGTGCTGCATCCAGTGTTCTAGTGATAGGTGCAATAAGCAAGCTGAATGATCAGTAACGTGTAAATGCTGGCATACTTTGGTATAATATTGATTGAGCCGAAGTGGTGGAATTGGTATACACAACAGACTTAAAATCTGTCGCCTTAAGGCTTGCGGGTTCGAGTCCCGCCTTCGGTACCATTCATAGAGAGACAGAAAGTGAAGAAAGAAAGCTGGAGTGATTTATCTCTTTTAAAGTCAATCCCCAATCCCTCAGGTATGGGATATGAAATAAAGATTAAAAATCCTGAGATAACATTTCTTGGTGTGAAGAACCAGCCTGACTTTGCGAATGCATTTATTACAGTTTATCCTAGTAAAAAAGTGATTGAGCTCAAGTCACTAAAGCTTTACTTCCAGCAGTTTAGAGAGACAGTGATCTCATACGAGAGGCTCATTAATGTTGTCTATGATGACCTTATGAATGTGTATGAACCAGAGAGGCTTAGGGTTGTTATGACATTTAATCCACGGGGTGGAATTAGTTCTCGGCTCACAATTGATTCTGATTGGAGCATCAGAGGTGGCACTGAAAATTATAAAGATTGGGTAGGACAGTCCGATGAGTGGTGATAAAAAATACAATATTCCAAGTATCGATCATATGAATGATGAATTGCGCAGGCTAAGAGCAAGGATTGACACGATTCGAATCATCATAGATACATGTGAAAAAGAAGTCGACAGCATTCTTGTAGATGATTCTACAGCTGATAAAGAAAATATTGAGCAAAATACAGAATAATGTTTAAATATACAGAGCTATTTCCTCACAAAGAGATAAGAGATTCACAGGCATCTGCAATTGAATTTGCACTGAAGTCATTTATAAATGATGGAAAAAAGATTGTCATAATTGAGGCAGGAACAGGTGTTGGTAAGTCTGCAGTAGGATTGACAGTTGCTAGATACCTGAATAAACACAAACCGCCTGCAGAGAATTTTTCTCCTGGTGCTTACTTTGTCACGACTCAAAAAATTCTGCAGGATCAATACGTAAAAGATTTTGGTGCACCTGATGGCAGAATGATATCAATTAAATCATCTTCAAATTATCAATGTGGTTATCATAAGAAGAATACATGTCAAGAATCACAGCGGCTTCTTCGTAACACAGATAAAGATGAGAGATTTTTTAAGGCATGCACATACAATTGCATCTATAAAAATGAGAAACAAAAATTTCTTGACTCTCCGGCTTCTGTTACTAATTTTCCCTATTTTCTTACAGAGGCAGCATTTGCTAAAAAGATAATCCCCAGAAATTTTCTTGTCATCGACGAATCACATAACATTGAGTCAGAGCTAAGCAATTTTATTGAGATACGGATTTCAGAGAGGTTTGCAAAACAGGCACTTAAACTGCGTTGGCCGGCAAGGACGACACAGTTTCAGGTCGTAAAGTGGATTGAAGATGTCTATTTTCCAAAGGCAAAATCTCAATTAAATCATATGGAGAGGACACTTAATAAGACAGGGCTAAAAGAAAGAATTAAGGACTTTGAAGCACTATCAAAGCAATATGACATGATTAAGTCGCATGTAGGAAAGATCGAAACATTTTTACAGGTCTATGATAAGGACAATTGGGTGATGGAGAATGTCAGCGCATATGGTCGATCAATGAGAAAGTTCACGTTTAAAGCAATTGACATATCACCATTTGTAAGAGAATATCTGTTTCGATTGGGAGATCACATTTTAATGATGTCTGCTACGATTCTTGACCGCAAGACATTTTGTAACTCTCTCGGGCTAGTCGAAAACGAAGTCGCGTTTATTTCGATTCCATCTCCTTTTTCTGTAGAAAACCGTCCAGTGATATCATACCCGATTGGAAGCATGAATGCAAAAAACATTGATGCGTCACTTCCAAAAATGGCACAGGCTGTAAGAGAAATTCTTAAGCAGCACAAGAATGACAAGGGAATTATTCACTGTCACACGTACAAGATAGCAAAATATCTAAAGAGTCACATTAGATCGAAGAGGCTCCTTATTCATAATACTGAGAACAGAGATGAGACGCTGAGGAGGCATGAGAAATCAAAAGAGCCAACCGTTATTCTTTCACCTTCGATGTCAGAGGGTGTTGATCTTAAGGATGATCTTTCAAGGTTTCAGATAATCATGAAAATTCCTTATCCGTATCTTGGTGATCCGCTTATTAGAAAGCGAATGAACAAGTGGAAGCGGTGGTATAACTTGCAAACAGCCAAAAAGATTGTTCAATCAGCAGGTAGAAGTGTAAGATCATCAGATGATAGAGCAGTGACTTATATTCTTGATGCTGACTGGGAGAGATTTTTTAGACAAAATCGTGATATGTTTCCGCATGAATTTAAACGGAGCTTACTGTGATCAGGCAAATTTTAAAATTGCCTTTAAATATCACTGTTGCTTGTAGCGGTGGTGTGGACTCAATGGCAGCACTTGATTTTTTAAGAAATGGAAGAAAGAATATCAGAGTTGCACACTTCTACCACGGAACTGATCACGGAAAGGATGCCAGAGAAATTGTAACAGAGTACTGTGATAGATACAATATTCCAATTGTCCATGGCGAGATTTCAAGAGATAGAGATAGTGAAGAGTCTCCTGAGGAATACTGGCGAAACGAAAGAATGAAATTTTTTAGAAGTTTAGAATGCTCTGTTGTGACATGTCATCATCTTGATGATGCAGTTGAGTGGTGGATCTTTACGTCTTTGCACGGCAAGCCAAGATTGATTCCTGCAATTAATGACCCTGTCATCAGACCGTTTATCACAACAGAAAAGAGTAACTTTCTAAGATGGGCAGACAGGAGAGATGTATGTTATGTCGATGATCCTTCAAACAAAAATGTAAGGTTTGCTAGAAACAGAATTAGGCATAATATTGTAAATGAGGCGCTAGAAATAAATCCCGGTCTAAGAAAAGTTATCAGAAAGAAGATCGAAAAGGAGTATCTTGAATATAGAGAACGGGAGGCAAAGTATGTTAATTCAGCAGCATGACAAGATAGAAAGATTTAGAACTGGACTTTGTTTTGACGATGTTCTTCTCGTGCCACAGTTCAGTGAGACATTAAGCAGAAAGGAAATTAGCCTTGAGTCTTCGTTGGGAAATTTTAGATTCGATCTGCCTATTATTTCAAGCCCAATGGATACAGTGACCTCTTCGAGAATGGCAGCAGAAATGTCACGGTTAGGTGGGCTGGGAATTATTCACAGATATAACTCCATAAGCGAACAGGTTAGTTGTGTGAGATCTGCAAAGTCAGAAGAAGATACAATTGTGGGTGCTGCTGTAGGTGTTTCTGGAGATTATATTGATAGAGCATGTGCGCTTTACGATGCGGGAGCAAGCATCATCTGTGTTGACATAGCTCATGGACATCATGTGCTTATGCGTCATGCTCTTGGGACTCTGCGCAATACATTTGGAACAGCAGTTCATATCATGGCTGGTAATGTCGCAACACTTGATGCATTTAACGATCTTGCAGACTGGGGAGCTGACAGCATTAGGGTTGGAATTGGCGGTGGATCAATTTGCTCCACCAGAATTAAAACCGGACATGGAATGCCAACATTTCAATCCGTCCTTGATTGCGCACAAACAGATAGAGATGCTAACCTTATCGCTGACGGCGGAATTAAAACAAGTGGAGATGTTGTTAAGGCTCTCGCAGCAGGTGCAGATCTTGTGATGCTTGGATCACTTCTAGCCGGAACCAATGAGACTCCTGGAGAGATCATCTTTACAAACGGTGAGAGACACAAGACATACAGAGGAATGGCATCTGCTGCAGCACAGATTGACTGGCGCGGACACACAGCATCCCTTGAGGGTGTTTCAACAGTCATTCCAGCCAAGGGTTCTGTGGAGGATGTCTTGCTGGATATGGAGAGAGGAGTAAGCTCAGGGTTGTCATATTCAGGTGCAACAAGTATAACAGAGCTCCAATCAAAGTCACAGTTCATGTGCCAGACGAATTCAGGAGCTGTTGAAAGCTCGACACACATTAAGCTGTTGGTATGAAATGCATCTAGCAAATAAGCATTGGTGGAATAGAGCCAATAAAGAATTTAGATCTTTCTTTTCTGGCTGTAGGATACTTGAAGTCGGGAGCTACAGTGAAAATGGAAGTATAAGAGACTTTATTGATGATGACTATGCTGAGTATATTGGAGTCGATTGGAGACCAGGCCCATGTGTTGATGTGATTTCGCTGGCACACGAGATGTTTTCTGAATCTAAGAAAGATGAAAAGTTTGATGCCATCATATCATCGTCAATGCTTGAGCACGATCCGCACTGGAGAGAAAGTATTTTGAGAATGTGTGAGCTTCTAGCAGATGATGGTGTTCTAGTTCTCACATGGGGAAATATTCATAATTTACTCCATGAGCTTGATACTGCACCAGATGGAAAGTTTCATCCACTATTAACAAAGAATGTCAGAGACTTGCTTAAAGAGCTTAATATGCACATTCATATTTCTGCTTACCCAAGTGAGCTGGGATTCACTGAGGGAGTATTACTTGGGTATGCTCCAGGCTTACTAGAGATATATGAATTCTCTGAGTTCGAAATAGCGTTAATGGAATACTATTTCCGACAGGATAATCGATATCTAAAGCTGGTAGAATACTTCACAAACAAAGAAATACAGATGACTGAGATTTGTATAGCCTGGAAGCAATTCCACAATGAGCTGATAGATTCAATGAAGAGAGATATAGACTTTCATCTAGTCCCGGAGTCCTGGCACCGGGCGTCTATGCTCTTTCACTATGTAAGTCCTAGAAACAGTCATACACGCATAATTGAGATATTGACAGACTATGTTGATAATCATTGTGAATTCCCACAGGCTGAATCGATCATAGTTGCCTTTAAAAATAAAAGCCATGTACCTCCAGATAGCAAGCAGGTAATTGGAAAAATTAATGAAACCACTCGTGCAGTTCGTAACACACTTTATGAATAATCTTATTAGTCAGGTGCTGCAAACGACATGTAAATTTTTATCTTTTAGTTTAATATTAAATACCTCGGGGGAGTTAGCTCAATCGGTTAGAGCAAAGGTCTCATAAACCTTAGGTTCTGGGTTCAATTCCCAGGCTCCCTACCATTCATAAAGAGAGAATATATGATTATACCGTTAACTTTATGCTTAAGTGCATACGCAGGAGATCTCAGCGAGAGTGAGACATCTTATACAGGTGCCTCAATATTACAAGGAGATTGGGAAGCAACATTTACTGACTACTTTGATATAGATGAAAGGGATGATACATCGCCATATGCATTTTTTGAAGGAAACACACTTTATGTTGGTAACTCTGATGATTATGGAAACACTGTTGATGGCATTATAGAGTTCTTCTGGTTCCAATCATCGATTGATAGGGGCACAGATTTTTATGTCGCTGTAATCAAGACACGAGCTACACCAGGGCATGACTGTTATTATGCTCCATGGGATTGGGCTCGTGGCGCACAGTGCAAGCTATGGGCAGATGAGTGGACAGACTGGGGCGAGTATCCAGTCTTGACAGTCGAAGCGATGACTGACATTGAAAGAGAGCAAGGCGCCTTTCGATGGGACTGGTCCATTCCCTTTGAGAGTTACGGCATTGACGCTTACAGTCAGGTGACATTTCAAAGCATGTATGGAATTGGCTCTACATCTGAGGGAGCAGCCATGGCCCATGGCGAGTATCAATTAAACGAAGATGGAGATATGAAAGCTGAGGGAAACGTTCAAGTAAGGGGATACCATTCTTCAGAATATTCAGTTCAAACTCAGTATGAAGTAACACTATATGAATGGGATGTGTTTGTCGACGGTAGAGCAGATCTAATGGCATGGGACATGTATTTGAATCTCGGAGCTAGAGAAACACAATCAGCTTACCACGAATACTTTCTCAGCATTCAAGTAGAAGAGGGTATGCCATTTATGATTGATACTTTAAACTTTGTCAGTAATTTTGATATAGGGTGGTACGATCCAACTAACTATGAGCTAGGAATTGGATTACAAAATATTGAGATTCTACAGCCACTTTGGGAGACTGCGTCTGATGACGAAAATGAAGATACTGGGCAAAATGACACAGGCGATATAGAATGGACAGAGCCAGGTGAGTCAGATAATTCTGATGAATCACTGGAGAATAACACAGATGCAGACACTAGAAAAGATGTTTCAAGGTGCAATACAATTCCTATAAACAATATTTGGTTGTTCATTATTGGAATGCCTATCGCACTGATGCGTAGAAGGTGACTTTAATGGGGTGTAGTTCAATTGGCAGAACGTCTGGCTGTTAACCAGGAAGTTGGTGGTTCGAGTCCACCTGCCCCAGCCAAAACAAGGAGAAAGATATGGGAAGCAAAGCACAAAGATTAAATCAACATGTTGCAAAAATAATGAGAAAGATAAAAAAATTTGAAAGGAAAGGCTGGAAAACAGGCGGCTTAAAAAAAGAACTTTCGTATTGCATGGGAGAAACTCCTCGGCCAGCATTCAAAACAGGTGCCACAGTTGATCCTAGAAAAAATAAAGGTCTACGATTTAGAGAATCTTCAAATAAAAAAGACGATAAAGAAAATAACAAGTAACTCATTTTTGGGCTGTTAGCTCAATCGGCAGAGCAACGGACTTTTAATCCGTAGGTTCTGGGTTCGATTCCCAGGCAGCCCACCAGTATCAAGGAAACAATAATGATAGAGCTAAAGAAAGGTGATAGAGTCTTTTTAAGTAAACGTGGGCACAATGGATTCTTTTATCCCACAGATGAGAATATGAAACTGATCAGTGATGTAACTGGTTTTCCCGTTTATTGGGTAGGGGGTAGAGAAAAAAGCGCTATTCTCATTCCAGCGAGTTCAATTAATTTACATGATAAATCTGGTTTGCGTGTTCCAGTTTGGATTATTAGGCCAGCTTAGGAAGTGAAAAATGCCACCATGGTTTAATCGTTCTATCAAGAGAAATTCTTCATATAAGAATTTGACAATTCTGGTCTATGACAACAATGTGTATGCTTTTGATAATAGCTGTATAAAGTCACGAGATGCATATTGTAGATTAGAATATCCAGAAGAAATACATTCAATTGTAGAAAAAGGGTATGCTAGAAAAATATCAATCAGTGAGCTGGTGAGTTTTTACTTTGGAAAAAACGTGAATATGATTCAGGGCTCATGGTGAAAAGGATATCACAAGGGATTTCTAATCCCTAGTTCCAGGTTCGATTCCTGGTGGGCCTGCCATTTTAATAGGAGGTATAGAGATGTTTAGTGCTGCAGTTACAATTTGCTTCATTGGATTCGTTACAGTTATTGGTTACGCAATTTTTACTGATTAATTTTTGACATGAATCTAAGAACTGAAACAAGAAAACAAAGATATGATAACAAAAAAAGGATTGCTAAAAATTACCCTATTAGTCTTTGCTGTATTAACTTTATGCATGACGGCAACCTGGGTTATCTTATACGAAGTGCTGCCTGCTTTGGTGTAGATAATATCTATGTAATAGGATCAGTACCAGATAGAAAGATATTGAATCCTCTTTCAGGTAGTCTTGTTGACTATGTCAAGATTACATCTTTTAGGAACCCAAGTGAATTCATTAATCATACAAATGCTGATAAGATTAGACTTGTTTCTGCAGAGATTCATGAATGCTCGGAATCCATTTTTTCTTATCATTTCACTTTTGATAAGCATATGTGTTTGGTGGTGGGTCATGAAGAATCAGGTATCCCTGTAGAAATTTTAAGAAATTCTGAAGTTGTCAATATTCCAATGCCCGGTGTTGGATATTGCTTGAATACATCTCAGGCTGCAAATATATTATTGTATGAAGCTGTCAAACAATTTGAAGGAAGGCTATGAAAAAAAGTGAAATGAAGCTTTCAAAAGCAGCTAGCCTTTTAAGAAAAGAACTACCAGAGTTATTAGATTGCCAATACAAGGTAAAAGAATCTTTTAGCGCAGGCGGAGCTATCATAGAGGTGATGGTTAGCTCAAGTAACTCGCACAGCGTAAGAGAAGCATTGCCGCTAATTTATCACGGCTACCAGCTTGTTGTCATAAAAAAGGGCTAGAGGTAAAAATGAAATACAAACCCGGAGATCTTGTGACAATCTTTAGAAATCATCATCAGTACATGAACTCATATGATTCCATGCTTGAAAAAAGAGAGACCGGCATAGTGCTAGGTGGGACAGCAATGTCAGTGTATGACACGATGTCAAATGGAAGAAGCACATCTACATTTCAGTACTCCGTGATGCTCAGCGGCAATCGGCATAGTTTCTTTGAGGAAGAGCTAGAATTTATGAAAAAATTGAATGAAAAGATAGGTTCATGCTTATAATAGATGTAAGGAGTTAAATTATGTTTCGTATTATGCTGTTATCAGCTTTATGTGTGAATATGGGATGTGCAGCACATGCTCACACACCTGATAGGGGTCACAATCACAGGCACAACGCACAGAATTCTCACAGGCCACACACGCAGGTCAATGTTAATGTAGGCTGGGTTTGGAAATCAGGTCACTGGTCGTACATCAAGGTAGGACAAGGAAGGAACACAGTACATCGTAAGTACAAGTGGATTCAGGGTCACTGGTATCATAATGTCCACGGAGTATCATATAGATCTCATAGTCATGGACCCCCATCTGCCAGATCTCATGCAAATGCTATGTGGGTACAAGGACATTGGGTTGGTCATGGTCCGCACAGGAGATGGATTCCTGGGCACTGGAGAAGAATCTAAGATTCTTATCACTGTATACAAAAATCTATTTTTGCATATAGTTACAGACATATGATCAAGGTTGGCGATAGAGTTGCACCCATTAGCTACATGTCTAAGACAGGTGTAGTTATCGACATGAAAAGCCAGCAGAGTGAGCAGTGGATGGTGGGAGGCGCAATGGAAGCGCTTTTCATCGTAAGGGTAAGAATGGATCATGACGGGACTGATGTTGAATTCAGAGCTGATGATCTCATGAGGGTCGACTGAATTGGGAACAAAGCAGATCAATACAGCTGGACCCGATCTGATCAATGAAAATATAATCTTTTTTAAAAAATGTGAAGAAGGCCATTATCAAAAAGTCGAAAGGATAATGGTTAGAGATAAGAAGACAAATAAGCTAAAGCTTGAAAGTGAAATTATATCTGAGGAAAGCTATAGTCTTGTCACATCAGATGATTATGATCATGAAATTATATTCCAGGATCACGCAGGAAATGACTGCTCAATGAGATTTAAGATTATTGAGTAGATGAAAAAGTGGTTCATGTACGTTCTCGAGTGTAGAGACGGTTCATTATACACTGGTATCACGACTGATGTCGAGCGCAGGCTTAAAGAGCACAATCAGACAAGACGCGGTTCAAAGTATACAAGATCAAGAAGACCTGTTAAGCTATTAGGATGGATCGATTTTAAAAATCGATCTGAGGCTACGAGAGCAGAATGTTTCTTTAAAAGGCTTACTAGGAGTCAGAAACTAGAAAAGATAGCAGGTTTTGAATCGTGAAATTTAATATTAAAAGACTGGTAGAGCCTGAGGAAACCGACAAGAGCGGTCTTTTGAAAAGTGATTTGTTTTTCGCCTGGCTATATAATGAAATTATAAGATATGCAACAAGCATGCTAGAGAGTCAGTGTCTAATAAGACACATATCAAATGTCGATATAATTCATCCAGTTAAGAAAAAGGACATTCTTGAAATAGATGTGAATGTTAAAGCAACTGGAAAAACATCTATCACATTAAATGTATTTGTGAATGACGTTAAAAGCAGAAAGACATTCTTAAAGGTCGAAAATGTCGTATTAGTGTCAGTTGATGAGGATCTAAAAGCTAGAGAGCATGATTGTGTTTCAGTCGGTGATAAGTTTATACCATACCCATGGACAAGTATGATTGATCCGAGAAGCAAGTAGTGCTGGCCTTTCTTGTTATCTGCGCAGTTGTGTTTATGCTAGCAATAATTGATATAGCTGTAGTAATTCCTGGAAATAGAAAAAGAGCAATTCAGAAATTTGAAAGAAGAATTGAGCAGCAAAAAAGAATTCAGACAATGTACCCAGAATTAATTTATTCTAGTGATGAAGATGACCTGTAAATGTCTCTAAAAATGCATAGAATAAATACACATTTGGAGATTTTTAATGTCAAGTGAAATCTTAGATTCCTATACACCAGATGAAGAGGAAGTGAATAGTGCTCTTTCCTTTATGCTGAACTGTACAGGAAATGATCTAGCAAGCGCCTGGGAAAAAGCAACAGAAGAGTGGGATGTTGATTCTGTTATAAGAATACATCGCGAACTGTGTAGGTCTGGTAGAATTAACTTATTGATCAATGAGATGACAAAGTTGATTGATAAGCAGACATAATATGTTATGAAGCTTTTAGGAATATTTCTATCCCTGCTTTTATGTTGCAGTCATGAAGAAAATGATGTGGGTGAGAGAACAAAGCCTGTCAGTGATTTCACAAATATAGCAAAGACAGTTCCTAGTATTTTTGGGATGTGGAAGATCACACCAGATATCAAGCTCTGTCCCAACTCACCGGTTGATAGAAATAGAATGTTGGAGGCAGTTAGATTCTGGGAGTTACTTGGATATAACTTTGGAAGTGTGATCGTGAATGATACATCATCATCTTGCTTCACACACGGCTCTCCTGTTTATACAATCACAGTTGAGATGAATAATTCCTCATTCGATGAGGCTCATGCTGGACAGACTGAGCTATACTATGATTCTGAAACGAGAGAGATCGTGGGTGCAAGAATTTATATGAAATCATCAATGATGGAATTAGAGAGAGTTCTGGAGCATGAACTCGGTCATTCACTTGGGTGGCGTCACTTTAACCGAAGAGGGCATATCATGCACGGAAATCACACAAGAGGGGGCAACAACACATTTGGCCTGAGTAATGAGATTCACTCTGCGATAATGTCATCATTCGAAAAATTTTCAAAAAATAATCATGAACCTGATATGATATTTTATAAGTGTGATCTATAATAACTGATGGGCGAAAAATACAAAGATGACATAGCCTGGTGGAAGCACAAGGTATTTCTGCTTGAGAAACGTCTCAGTGAACTTGAGACAGAAAACTATGAGCTTCGTAAGTCAATTTGTGAGAGCGTTGAAAAATTACAGCAGCATAATCATGAAGACAGAGTGGCAATCGAATCATCAGAAAATATCATAAGACCAAAATTCAAGCAAGCAAAGTGGAATAAAGAGTGATATACCTTCATGCTCTGAATAATTAGAATGTTGAAGAAAGTTATATGTTTGTCAAAGTTTTATCACTGATTTCACTTTTTATCATTGCATCACCGATTTCGATTGCAGATGATAATGTCGAAATAAGATCAACGCTTTCACTGGACCATGTTGGAAATTTACCAACAGGTCTTACGAGTGTTGAGGAAAGTGTTAGATCAGCTGCAGTAAAGGTTGTTACAAGAACAGGACACGGATCTGGTACATATGTGACAATGAATGGGTTTCATATCATTCTAACAGCAGCACACGTTGTCAATGATGGTGAGAGACAATTTCTTGTCATGGGAAACAATGAGAGAATTGTTGGGCATATTGTGTATTTTGATCAAGAAATCGATGTCGCAGCGCTTCTTATTTCACCTATGACAACTCGTAGGCCGATAAGATATAGGGCAAAGAATCAGGTATCTGAAATTGGAACACAAATCGTATACTCTGGATTTCCCTCATCTCATAGCCTACTGACCTTTAGAGGAATGATTGCGGGATATGAGAAGGATAGTCAGGGTGAGGATATAATTCTCTTGCATTCATACGGCTGGTTCGGCTGCTCAGGTTCAGGTGTATATGATACTGATGGAAACTTTGTAGGAGTTCTCTGGGGAATTGACGTGCCACAGCGACCATGGCCACAGATAGTTGAGGATATCATGTGGGTCACACCTGCAAGCAGAATAGACACAGATGAATTAATCGCTGGAATATGTAGAAGCCTTTTAACAAGAGCGAATGTTTGCGCTGATTAGTCGCTATTCATCGTGTCATTGAGTAGCTGTTCAATATATGATGCGCTGTAGCCGCGTAATGAGGTGTGAATCTTCATGTCTTCTGTGATAAAGTAGAACGTGGGCCAACTCTCGATGTTCCAACCGTAGATCGCAGAGTAGTCTATCATGTCTCTGCTTCCTGCTAAAACGGGAACACTTGTGATTCCAAAATCATCCGCCCAGCTCTTACAATCTTCAACTGTGGGCGCCACACCTTCAGCTGTTTCTATGAGAACTGTGATGTATGTTAGCCCATCACTCGCATGACTATCCTGAACTTGTTGTACCTCTGCTGCAGCGCTCTGGCATGGACCACACCACATGACGCTGAAATCAAGTATAATAGGTCCGCCGTAATAGTCATACAATGATACTTCTTCACCATTCTGATCTTGTAATGAAAAATTACATGGATGATCATCAATTTTTTGAGAGCACTCTTCCCATGTCGCCCATGGGTAGGGCTCTGTCACAACGTCACTGCTATCGCTTTCTAGCTGATTTGTGCATGCAGAACATCCTGTTGAAGCTAACACAAATAATAAAGATAATAATTTAAAATTTTTCATTCACACTCACCATAAATTGCGTACATAACATCAATATTGCTTCCGATTTGTGGAACTGTTGTAAAGACAACAGCGTTTAATGGGCTGTCATAGTACCAGTTTGAATCTGGAATGCCATCAACTTGAACATCTATTGTATTCTCAATTGGAATATCACTTAAGTTAAATGATTGAACTGCCATTGATGCACGAGCAAGTGCATCCATTTGAAAGCCCCAATCTGTTGCACATATTGATAGGAAAGTTCCACCAAGATCCTGAACAACGTCATAGTATCCATCACCAAATGAGGCATATGTACCAGAACCGCTACAACCGCTGGGATAATCACCTGCTACAGCGTGTGCAGCAACAAGCGATGATGATGCCTTTAACCCTCTTAAATGACTAGAGTAGTCAGAGGGCAGCATAGAACTATAGTTAGCGGAACCATCTGGTTCATCAGATATATAGATGACTACAAACTTCGCATCACTTCTCATAAATGTACCTGTATTACTCGCATCACCGCCAGATGATGTCGCTTCATACGATTCTATTAGTCCTCTCTCTAGTGCACTACCTGATATTCCTATGGTGTCTATTATGTTATTAACTTCAGCAACAGGATCAGCAGAAGACTGTGATATAACATGACCACCGATAAACGATTCGTTATCTGTTGTGATGAATGCAATTTGATAATCAACACCTGATGTCGCAAAAACATTAATAAATGAGCTAAAGTTATTCTTCAAGCTTGTTTGATTCCGTGACATTGAACATGAGTTATCAATTACAAATAGAATATCAGATTTTGTATCACCTGTCTGTTCAAATGAATCTGCAACAAATCCATAGTAGCTACCATTCGCAACTTGAGCTGCTGTTGTAATAGGAATTTGTGGATCGTTAGATGTGATCTCTGCATACCCAGAATCATCCAAAAGATCAAGCGGCTCGTATATAACAACAACTTCAAGACTAGTGCTAGGAGGAATTGTCCACGGAAGTGATCCGTGTGTTGTCTCATCAGAGTCAAACATAAAATCAACAGGAAGAGTTGCAAAAAACTCAAGATCATAAATTTCTAGATCAACATTCCCAATGTTTCCTATTGACAGTGAAAGTTCCTCGTAGCATCCCAAATCAATATTGCCAAAGTCGTAGGAGTCAGGAGTCACCTCAATGACAGGAGCATCTCCGACTCCATCAATTATTATTTCAACAACAGGTTCGTCAGGATCGTTTGAATAAATGTCAACAGCAGTAGAGTCTGATGAATAGGTTGTGGGAGTGTATGTGAGAATGAATGAGGTCTTCTCTCCTGGGTCGAGTTTAGAATCACCTACAGATGTTATTGAGAAGAATGGGAAGCTTGTCTGGAACTTTATGTCGTCAATTTTAAGTCTGTCAGTTCCAACATTTTCAATTACAATTTCCTGAGCTCCTGTCTCTTGTCCAGCAGACATCGCTCCAAAGCTTACAACAGTGGGATGTACATTGATATCTGGAATCTGATCGACGTGCTTTGTTAGCTCATAGTCAACACATGAGACCTGAAATAATGAGGCTATAATAAGAACAGCAAATCGACGAACTTGACGCATCATTTATACCTATGCGTCACCTCATGTTTCTATATCTGAATACATATGATTATAGCATGCACATCAAAAAGGGCGATCTTGTTAAGTATATTCCTTCTCCAGGTGCTACAACTCCTCGAGTCATTCCGGACAATAAGAATCCAATTGGCATAGTCATAAATGTCATGACGTGTGTTGTTGGAAAGGATCCAAAAGCACAGGCTGTCATTAGAACAATTGTTGTCAGATGGTCAAGCTTAAAGTGGAATTCTAAAAATGGGTTATCAGAAGAATTTGAACCCGATCTAGAGTTGATTCAGCGTGCAGAGAAATATATATAGAATTATGCTGATCACAGAGACCAATCTTCGTAGAGTCATTAGAGAGGTAATTGATACTCATCAAGGATCACTACCTGTCATCTCAATTAACATAGGTGAAAGTCCCATACGTGTAGAGCTTGCTGACACACTTTCATCGCATAGCGCAGGGCTTATGCACAGATCCCAGCTAGATGAGAATTGTGGCATGCTCTTTGCATTTCCTGATTCCGATAACCGAGCATTCTGGATGAAGAATACATACATTCCCCTTTCAATTGCGTACATAAATAATGAGGGAAGAATCATAAACATAGAAGATATGTCACCTCTAAGCAGCGAAAGAACTTGGTCAGGCGGCCCAGCGATGTATGCGCTCGAGATGAATCAGGGCTGGTTTGAGAGGAATAGCATAGGTGAGGGTTGTAAGGTGGCTAACCTTCCCAGAGTCTCTAAGCTAGTGTAATGGAACTAACTTTTTATTCGTGGCTAAAAACGGGAGATATTGTTAGGCTTTCAATGGAGAAAATTCACGACGGATTCTCTACATTTTCTCGCGCAAGATCAAAATTTATTCTTTATGAGACAGTTGATCTGGCAACATATCCCTCCTGCAAAGACTTTCTCGGAGAAAGAGTGAAAGTCCAAGAAGGAGATACTGCAACAGTTATAAGATTTATCGGTAGACCAGAAAAGATAAGATCTGGAAAGGCATGGTCAAGATATGATGTCTATGAGATCATGATTCACGGAAAGCTATGCCACGTCTTTAGACAGAATATTGTTCATGATAAGAAATATGTATACAATAAGGAGAGCTCACCATGAAAATTTCACGCGGCCACCTAAGACAGATAATTCAGGAAGAGCTTAAAGAGGTTTTTCAGCCTAAGTCAAAAAGATTTAAGATCGGTGTTGGTGGAGAGCCAGAGCCATATTATGTTGAGACTCCCGAGGAGACGGATCCGGCAGGGCTGGCACTTCAGTTGTCACTGGCTCGTATCGGACGCCCACCTCCAGGGCAGCCTGACTGGCAGCCAGGTGGCGGTGTTAAAAGCATTGCTGTGTACGACGAAAATGACAACGAAGTTGTCGAGTGGTCAGAGCTGAAAGCATTTATCAAAGCCGCCGGGGGTGTGATGCCAGGCACTCCGGAAGCTGAAGAGCGTTATGCAGCTGAGCAGGGAAGATACGCCAGTGCCACAGAAGAAGCTGAGGAAAGAAGAAGAAAGGAGTCAGAGGGCATTAGGAAACATTATGAACTAGCTAGGGATCCTAAGGGTCCATTTGGTGGATACACAGGAGATTAAAGATAACATGCTATCAGCAAAAAGAAGCATGACATTTAAACTAGCAGCAGCACTTTGCTTGCTTCTGCAGGGTTGCTCAATGAAGCTACAATATTCGGGAAAAAACTTTGAGTCAAGCCAGAGTCTGTGTGTGGATGCACTGCTCGTGAACATGGATGCGGCAGGCTGCGAGGCGATCTACTATGGCCACTCACCCAGCTATAATGCATTTAAGGTGAGATGCATCAGCACCAATCCAAAGATTTCAAATGACGATGATAATTGGGCAGCACGCGAGTGGGTGACGAATTCATTCTTCATCTCTCCCGCATATAACGAGATGACATCGACAACAGGGCTTATTCACATCTGTGCTGATAGAAACGTCCGGCTTTATTTCTTAGACGGACAAAGCAATTAAAATGAAACTATTAAAAGATAGCCTGACACTATTCAAGTTGCTCGCAACCGGAGGGGCTTCTAGAGAGGTATACTTTCTTTTTGTGATCGCAATGCTGACCTCATTCACAGTGGGTGCTATTGTCGGAGCATGCTTGCTATAGTATTATTACTGTTATTGGAGATGCATCAGGCATGGGTAAACAAGAGAATATTATTCTAGAGAGAATCACTAGCTCTAGAAATATACAGCTAATGGTACTAAAAGCAAAGGTGAAATCTTTGGATGAGTGTATTAATAGGCTGTCTGATAAAATTGAAAGAGACGGAACAAGAGGATATTATAGCGGAAACTCAGATGTTCTAAGATACGGTCAGGAGATATGGAAAGCATCACAGCATCTTCAGACTCTGATGGCAATAGAAGATGAATTAAAGCTTAAGGCATCACAAAAACGAGCAAAAAAGAAAAAATGATTGTTGACATTTATGTATGTGGACGGCAAAGTCACATTTCAAAACAGCTTAAAAAGACAGAGTATCATAAGCTTCTAGCTGTATTAAAACAAAATTCAAGAATGGGTGATCCAGAGCTGTTCAAGTTTGAGGACGGCTCTATCATTCGTCTAAGAGATGTGCAGTATCTTGATGTGTCACCTGAGATACCGTCACCGTTCTATTAAGAGAGCTATCAAATATTTAATTTTTAAATCCCTAAGGCATTTAATTTGCAACAAGACTTTAAAAAAGGTGATCTCGTTAAGATCATCGATAGTGTCTATGACCACGGTATGCAGGATCATAGAGAGGGAATCATTGTTGAGACAACAGGATTTAATAATGATCAATGCCGAATAATGTTTCCAAACGGTGCAATTCTAAAGTTTCATGTATCTCAGGTCACAAGAGTTCATTCTGTGTAAATTCACATGTTTGTGTGTATAATACTAACAATTAATCTAAGGCTGTCATTGAATGAGACTAATGATGCTATTACTTGCTTGCTGTTCATCATCGGTATCAAATGAACTAGATGAGACTCATGTAGACAATCAGGATATTTCAGAGAGTATTACTTCTGCGCTTAGTGATTCTGTCGAGCAGGGATTGATTATATTCAAATCAAAGGCATGTGAGTCATGTCATAATGAGAAATCCGAAATAGCTCCGAGCTTAGCTGGGTTTTCGAGAAGAGATCAAATTGCTGGAATAGTAAAGAATACAACTGATAACTTGAGGTTGTGGCTGAAGAATCCGCAGGCAGTAAAGCCTGGAACTATGATGCCAAATCTTTACCTGAATGACGCAGATGTTGAGGTGTTCATTGCATATCTTCAAACGTTATAATCGCGTGAGTGGTGGAATTGGTAGACACGCAGGCCTTAGGAGCCTGTGCCATTATGGTGTGGGGGTTCGAGTCCCCCCTCACGCACCATTGGAGGGTATCCGGCTGGATGAGGACCCGGTCTTGAAAACCGGCAGAGCGGAAGCTCTTGTGGGTTCGAGTCCCACACCCTCCGCCATTTGCCACCGTAGCTCAATGGCAGAGCACCGCTCTTGTAAAGCGGGGGTTAAGGGTTCAAATCCCTTCGGTGGCTCCACATGGGGATGTAGCTCAATTGGGAGAGCATCTGCCTTGCACGCAGAAGGTTGCTGGTTCGACCCCAGCCATCTCCACCATAATTCGGGGTGTGGCGCAGTCTGGCAGCGCATCTGCTTTGGGAGCAGAGGGTCGTAGGTTCGAATCCTGCCACCCCGACCATCATTAAAAAGATATTTCAGCAAGAATACAAAAGACTTCTTCTTTGTACAATTAATGAATAAGTGAATCCATTAAGGAGATATACAATGAGCTTATTAAATGTTGGCCGGCTTGATGTCGTTGACAAGGGAGGCTCATCAAGTTTCCACTACAATAGACTTCTCTACACTAATAGAGATGGAAACCTTGAGACCTTGCTTCTAACAGATCGAGAACTTGCTGATGCTATGAATCGAGCGCAGAAAAATCCAGAATGGCTTGCAGTGCCATCGTTCTTAGACAGATTTTTTTGTTGGTGCTTTAACCTTTTAAAATAATATTTAAGATAGGTTGGAAGACTTATTAAAAAATCAGATGAGTGTGAACTGGTGTTCCGGTGAGGGATGTGATGTATCATTCTCTGATATTGTTCTTGATGTAGAGTCTCATGTCTCTACTGGTGGAAATATTTTTATTGGAACAGACAGTATGCTCCAGATGGATGGATGTGTATTTGTAACTGCAATTTGTTTACACGGTGCACCTGGGCAGCAAGGGGGAAGATACTATTTCAGACGATCTAAAAAGCGTAGAAAGTCATATCAGGAATTAAAGCCAAGAATCATGCATGAGGTTTCGAATTCAATTGATCTCGGTATGATTTTTTCTGAAATGCATCCTGATACAGAAATAGAGATACACGTCGATGTAGGGATTACATCAAAATCTAAGACAAGACCGCTTGCTGATATGATAAAGGCCTGGACAAGAGCATCAGGGTTTAAGTGCAAAATTAAACCAAACTCTTGGGCGTCTACAGCTGTTGCTGATAAACACACAAAATAGATGATTATCAGCTATATCATCACAAAGAGAAAAAGAATTCCTGTGATGAAGCCAAAGATGAATCCAAGCATTACGTCTACTGCGACCTTGCGCTTGTGTCGAAGCTTTATCATGTCTCTATCAAGCATGAGCATTTGATAGTCTATGTATGCCATTTTTATCTCATCAATTGTCTCTGGGTTTGATCCAGTTGGAAATTGAATTATGTTGTCCATAGGCAGTATAATTAAAAGTATACAGAGGCATACAGAATGCGTATTACCCACACAATGTTATTTGAAAATGAGAATCCAGAGAAGCTAAGAGTTCTTGATTTTGATGACACAATTGCGCACACAACAGAAAGAGTTCGTGTTGAGACCCCAGGGGAAGATCAACCGTTTAAGATGATAACGTCAGATAAATTTGCAACATATGAGCTAGGGCAAGGAGAGAGATTTGATCCCGACCGTGCATTTGAGGAATTTTCCAGAGTCGATGTCGAGAAGGCGGAGCCTATCCCATTTATCTCAGACCTGTTGAAGACGTTTGTAGACAAATCTGGTAGCAGAAAGATACTGATTCTAACTGCAAGGGGACCAGAGGTCGAGCCATTTGTCATGGAATTTCTAGACAAAAAGCTTGGAATAACTGATCCTGGAAATAAGATAGACTTCAGGGGAGTAAAAAGTAAAGAGCCTAGCGCGAAGGTTCAAGTCATTGAGGAATATCTCAATAATAATCCCACTATTGAGTTTGTCTCATTTTATGATGACTCAGGAGATAATGTGAAATCAGTGATAAAGTATCTAGCAGACAGGGGAATTCAGGGAGATGTGAGGCAGGTTGTCACAGACGACGAGGGAGACGTTCACCTTGTTAGCCCTGAGATGTCAGAGGCACCAGATCTCAGGTCGATGACAAGGGAGTTTTTAAGAGGAGAGCAAGACTCACATGATGAGAGTAGGGGCCTTCTCCTAGAGGATGACAGCTTTGATGCCAGGGGAATGACCCGTGATTTTCTTCGCAAGCTCCTCAGCGATTAAGGATGTCATGTAGTCTATTGACTGCCAATGATGCAGTTGTTGTGAATAAGTTGGGAAGTATTGCATGACATGCACAGGCAATTCCTGCATAAATAAGTGTCGAGGAAATCCCAATAGCAAAAATGAAGTGTTCTGGATAGTTCATCTGTGCATCGTCTAGATGTGAAGAAATGTTTTTAAGCATTATTTCCGCCTGCATTTATTGTATTTAGGTAAATAGTTATTTCAAGGTGTGGCATAGTATTATGAGAGTTTCTAAAAAAGAGCTTAGAAGAATTATAACTGAAGAATTGCAAGTTGTAATTCAAGAAGTTGCAACACAGTCACAAATACAAGGACAGCCACAGAGTCAGAGTGAACCAGCGAGACCAGGTCCAGTTGGCATTGGTGTCACGGTTACAGAGCCTGAATCTAAAGAGGCAGTTGAGGCAGAAGAGATATCAACAGACACGCAATTAGCGCAACTGCATGGCACAGACCCAGCAACTACAGCTCAAAGAAATGTTTTAAATAGAGTCAGGGCAATGCTTACAAAAAAGGAGCAAGCACTGGCAATAGCAGAAACCTATTCTAGTAGTCATAAAGGCACTGTTAAGATTTCAAGATCAGAGCTTAGAGACATTATTAAAGAGAGTGTCCATGAAATTCATCTTCAAGAGGGCACGATTGATTCACTTAGAGATCTTCTATCACTTGATAGATTAAAGGATGTCTTTAGAAGAGTTCTACAAAAACTTGGAATCACTGATACACCAGAGGATGTCCAGCCAGCGAGAGACGATGCTCCAAGTGAAGATGCTCCGGCTGGTGCTCTAGCTGGTACTCCTCCAGGTGAAGGCAACATAGACGGAATGAGTGTGAGTGACTGGCTTGCAAAGTATTGGTCAATTATAGGAAGCAGTGGTCATCTAGCAGGCACGGCACTTGATCTCGCAGTCACAGATGGAATTCTTTCACTTATAAAAGTATCAATGAGACTTGCACCTGTCAAAGCGATCGATGAGACAAGAAAGCCTCCTGTAAAGATCTCGGGAAACTATAAAGAAGCTCCAGGGAATTCTCCTAACGCACACTATCATCTCAGAATCTCTGATGACATTCCTACAAGCAGCATAAGAAATGCAGATAAAATTCTAGAGAATGATGACTGGAGGGATTATATTAGGGTGGGAGAGCGTGCCGACATGGATGTCGAATCTAGAGTTACAGACTATCTTAGAGTTCTTGCTAGCCTTGTCAAAGAAGCGATGAATCGACACAGGGGAAGGATTGAAAAGCCCATAGTGACAAGTGCAAATAGATCTCCTGCACAGCAATCAAGAGTTATGATACACAATTGGTACAAGCATGGAGGCGGCGCAGTGGGAACTGAATATTTAATCAGCTTATAC
>Ga0209434_1000346_pt1 | contig 23550 bp, 28 predicted proteins | sample ETNvirnome_2_300_FD_184068 | JGI IMG/M metagenome (GOLD analysis project Ga0209434, IMG submission 184068) | Marine viral communities from the Pacific Ocean - ETNP_2_300 (SPAdes) (version 2) | ecosystem: Environmental > Aquatic > Marine > Oceanic | place: Pacific Ocean | collected 2013-06-22
CTCCCGGGAGCGATAATACTTATAAATTTACTGGTTTGTTTGCACCGATTAATCAACTTCTAGGAATGGACCCTTCTCGTTGGGCCGAAGGTCTCGTATATACAGAAACTCCGCTCACAGAAACGTGGGCACCACTCGCCAAGCGTTGGCGAGAGGACTACGGCAAAGGCCCAGACCCTGCGCGCGAGATATCAGAATATGCTCCGGACGGTCGAAGAGAAGAAGAATCTAATGAGACCATCCTCTATCTTCCCGGAGGTTTTAAGCCTCCGCATAAGGGACACTTTGCGTTGGCTCAAGACGCGCTTGATAGGAATCCAGGAGCCAAACTTGTTATTATGAGCGGGGAAAGTCCAAGAGATGGTATAACCCTCGATCAGGCACGTGATGTCTGGAAGATTTATTTTAGTAAGACCGGCAAAGAGGGTGATATTGAAGTGAGGCCGCTTAAGCCGGAGTATCCTCGGGACGCAGAAGGAAATAGAATACAAAAATTTGTTTATGGTGCTGGAAAGAAGTATAATGAGAAGTGGGACGATGCACCAGAAGCGGCCAGGGGCGTAAGAACACAAGATAAAGTTATTGATCCCGAAACAGGCGAACCCATGATGGTTGATTACCAAACACAAAGTCCTATAAATTCCATCGGAAATGCTGTAAGATTTACAGATAAGCCGGCCCGAGCAAAAATCGTGGCCTCTGAGGCGGATCCCGAAAATGCAGGAGACATTGCGAAGTATTTACAAGGCCTTGGGTTGGACGTCGAACCAGAGGTTGTACCCGTGCGTGTGAAAGATAAGAGTGGTGTCGGCAAAATGAGCGCAACAAATATGCGACAAGCCATATCAAAAGGGTTTGAAGCCTTTGTGCCGTTTCTTCCCGAGAAGCTCACCGACCAACAGGCGGATGAAGTCTTTACAATGCTGGGAGGGACGCACGAAGAACTGGAAGAAGGGTCTGCCATGGCAGTCGGTTCTGTCGGAGTCCCGGGCACCTCCCGGCGTGCTGCCGGGGGCTACAAACTACCTGACGGACCCCCGCAGATCAAATATAGACATGAGGACAGCAAAAACGAACAGCTGGTTAACGAAGTAGTTGACTATTTATTAGGTATAACGGTGGGCTAACAATGATTAATCGAGAAGAATTCACACAAGAACTAGTGCTCCGCGAGCACATACGTAAGGCAATTCGAATTGTGCGCGGAAAAAAGGACCTGGACGCTGCGGCAACCCGAGGTGGTGAAAAACAGCTCAGAGAGCTTATTCGAGAGCTTATATCTGAGGCGAAGAAGATTGCTACGTATGACAATACGGGCAAAAATGAATTAAATGTATTTCTCTTGAACTCTTCGTTTTTGAGCACTTTGGAAACATCATATCGAAAGATGACAACAAGCTTTGAGCAAAGAAGTTCGTATATCGACCATATGGCTGCAGCAGTTACCGATTTTTTGATTCGTTTGGACAGTCTCGCCGGCGAGGATCCTATAGGTCTTACTGAAGAAGAAACCATAAACATTGACATTGACGAGGATCCAACGGACGATCCCCAATTTATGGGAGACGCTCTAGAAGACGAAGACGAGCCCGAAAAGATGGGCGAGCCGGACGAGCCTGAATTCAAAAAGTTCTTCTTAAAAGGTAGAGACATTACCGGGGCAAAAAATGCCTTTAAAGACTTTAGCAATGTACAGGATATTTTACGCAACGCATATGCTACTCTTTCAGCGTCGGAAGACAAAGAATCTTTTCGAGAGGAGCTCCCCACGCAAATTATTTTATACGGCAAAGCATGGGAAAAAACACTGCAACCCGAAGTAGAAGTTTCGGCGGAAACTGAAGCTGCAGCCGGTGGAGGCATGGACGCGCCTGAACCCGCGGAGGATCCTAGTGAAGATATTGCTTCGATCGAGCTGCAAGAACTTATTAAGCATCTAAATGTAGATGATATCATCAAAAACTTATTGTAAATGAAACCAAGGAAGTCAGATTCCTTAGGGTATTGTAAAGATTTATCGCTCTCACACAACCTGAGAGAAGAAGGAAAATCTAATGAAGCATTTGAGATAATGCTTTCTACTCTTACCTTAGAGGAAATTATAGGTCTTAAGCTAGAGTGTTCCAGCCGGCTAACCAATGGTAAATTGTATGGTTTTAATCTTTGGTCTAAGCTCGTAGACCTCATCAAAGAGGCAACATATAAAGCAGTCATCAGTATTACTGCCACAAACAAGGAAGCCACGAGAGTATTGGGAATTAATTTAATGACGTTTAAAAAATTGAAGAATAAGTATAATGTAACAGAGAAGGATAGCATAAAGAAAGAATAACCTATATTCTTGCAGTTGTCAAGCAAAAAAAAGGGGGTGACTGGTTTAGACAGGGTAATAAATCCGTATAATAGTGCAAGCTGTGAAATCTGGCCCTCTCACGTTAATCATGGCCAGATCCAAATATAACTGCCAATATAGCAGAATACGATTTAAGCTTAGCGGCTTAATCCTTGGTTGCTCTTCATACCAAGTGTCCAAGAAGAGTTTAATTAAAACCGCTTTTGTCAAGAGTTGCGGCCGTAGGGAAAAAAATTGACTATTTTGTCCGTTTAGAAAAACATTAGGACTAAGCTTGTGAATGACTTGAGGGACGAATGCTTTGGACGTGGGTTCGATTCCCACCACCTCCACCAAATTTAACTTAAACAATAATTTATATAATATATAATATAAGAAAGGATAGGTGAAAAAATGAATTCACAAAATAAAAAGATACTCAGAATTATAATATATCTTGGCCTCTTAGTGGCCGCTTTAAGCATGCTGGCTACTACATCAAGGGCAAGTGAATTTGAATCTAATTTTGATACAATCCCCGCGGTCCAAAAATCTCCTCCTCGAGTGGGCTTTTGGTTAAAACCACCACAAGTAGTGGTTTGTATGGATGCACCCATTAGTCAAATACAGCTTAATAGCGCACTTTCTTTATGGACCAGGTTAGGTTATAAATTTGGTCAAACGCACTATAAGTCGACAGATGTACATACTGCCTGTACTATGGACACGCCGGCAGGATATATTGTAATTAATTTAGTCCCGCGCGAGACCAGTATAAACCCCACCTCTTTAGCGGAAACGCGCTTTTTTGTTAATAACAACACTAACGAAATTGAGTGGGCCACTATTAATATGAGACCTGACGTAAGGCCCATGGTGCTCGAGCATGAAATTGGGCACGCTATGGGATTTTTACACTACGACACGGCTTCGCATTTAATGCATTCGAAATGGGCTTTAACAGGATGGGGAACCGAGGGACTCATAGAGACGCGTCGATAGGCGATCTAATAATTTGTGTGGATGCGTCGCATATTCCGGTACAAAATAAAAAATTTGTTGCTTTAGTGCTTGACATGTCGCTGTCAATCTATAGAATACAAGTATTGAAGACGGGTGAAGAAAGACACTGGCCAAAAACAGCGGCCTACTTATGGAAGGAAACAAAATGAATATATTATCATTTCAGCATAGAGGAAACGGCCACGGAAAAGGGCGACGTAAATTTGGGAAGAGGAAGCGTCTCTCCCATTCAAAAGGAAGCAAAGGCGGCAAGAGAGGAAAAAAGAGTAAGAAGTGAAAAATCAGGAAACGCAAACCTCTGAGCTTGGAGCACCCTGGAAGGTGGTGGCAAAGTGCGAAACATTCGCAGAGGCAAACTCAAAAAGAAACGAAATTCGAAAAGACCCATCGATGCAAGTGAAGGTACACTATATGGGGCCATCTCAGAAGCCTTATTTTGCTGTAAAAAGCCGGCTCGACCCCAACAGTCTTAATGCGCGTGTTGGGCGCCCAGGTCGCTCCAAGAAAAGACGCAAAAAATGAAATATTTAATTATATTCGTTGTCTTTTTGGCATCATGTACAACGGCCACACTTAATGATTATGGTTATGATGAAACACTTGAGAACTTTGATCAAACGGGGTGGGCATGCGATCAAGGTCACTGGAATGTGTGGATTTATTACGAAGAATTTAACACAAATTATGTTAATGTAATTTTCTATGACGTAACCCACGAGCTATTTTGGTCCAAATCCTTGCCGGAATCAGAAGAATACTTCTATCAGAATAAATTTTTTGATACATCTAGACATTGTCAACCATATGATGTAAAATATACTCTATACTTCGACGACAAAGAGCCGGCCGAAGTTTGGATGTATTGGAATGAGTCGGAAGAGAACTAGAAGAGAGAGATACCAAGCGAAGCTCCCGGAAGCAAAAAAATACCCCATCAGCCTATGCGCTGTTAATTTTCGGGCCGACGAGAACCTTGGATATCTAATCCGGGCTGCAGCTTGTTTTGGAGCCAATCGCGTATATGTTATAGGGCATGTACCAGAGAGAAACGATTTAAAGGCATCTTCAGGTAGTCTTATAGATTATGTTGAAATTAAGCAATTTTCTACACCATCAGCGTTTATACGCCATGCAGAAAATGAAAATATTCAAGTTGTGGCTGCGGAACTGGTGCAGGGCGCAAGATCCTTATCTGATTATACTTTCAATTTTGATCGCGACATCTGCTTGGTGGTGGGTAACGAAGAGATAGGGGTGCCTATAGAAATATTATCTATAGCCGAGACAGTGTATATCCCTATGCCTGGTGTTGGATACTGTCTTAATACGGCGCAAACCGCCAACATTCTTCTATATGAGACCGTACATCGATACGAGGAAAGAAGAGTGGTGAACTATGTATAATAGACAATGACGTGCTCGCAAATCAATGTGTTGGAGGCCGAGTTGGATGAGTGAAAATGAAAATGGAAGACCAAAAAATCTCCCATCATTTCTCAAAACTGTTTACCTTTCCACCAGAGAAATTCGTCTTCTTCTGGCTGGTCTTTACTCATTAAACATGCCCAAGGAAGAACTCGAGAGTACTCTTTGGAAAAAACTGCTTTTCGAGAAATTACACAAAAAAACGCGCCGAAAGAAAAATAAATAATTTGTATAAAGATGATATCATTCTTCAAGCCGCTCTCGAATTTGGCGCCGACTACCGCTATACTATCAAAAATGGCACTTTAGGTCTCACATTCTATATCGAGGCAGAGAACAAAAGAGAGGCCGCCTATGTTCGAGAACTTGTTCCCTCCTATTATGAAGGGCTCTACACGGTGGTATTATATACTTCTTCGTCCACAAATACATGAAACCAGTTGACAAAGGTGACTATATAGTATATAATTGACTAATGTTGGCTGATTTAACCCTTCTGATTTCTGCGTGCTCTCTCGTTATCTCTATAATTGTGGCGTGGGCATATGCGGGGATTTCCCATCAGTATCGTCAAGCCATAAACAAGCTTGAAACAAGAATGAGATATTTAGAAATGGCAGCGGACTATAGAAACCTAGTGCCACTTCCATGGGAAGAAAAGGGTTATCACGAAGTTAACAATATTATCTATTTGGAAGAAAAACAATAATGCGGTGTAGCTCAATGGTAGAGCATTCGGCTGTTAACCGAACGGTTGCAGGTTCGAGCCCCGCCGCCGCAGCCACAACAAGGAAAAACTTATAATGACCAAATTACCTATAACTCCCTATGATACAGTATGTGTTTCGGGCGGCTTTGATCCTGTGCACATCGGACACTCGCGCTTAATTCATGAAGCCGCCCAATACGGCAAAGTAATCGCGATTGTTAACTCGGATGCGTGGTTAATGAGAAAAAAAGGATATATTTTTATGCCCTTTGGAGAGCGGTGTGAAATTTTGCAAGGATTTGCGGCCGTTTATGACACAGTGGGAGTTGACGATACGGACGGCACTGTTTGTGAAGCCCTCAGATCCCTTCGGCCCACCTATTTTGCTAATGGCGGGGATCGCAAAAACAACAATACACCTGAAATGGCTCTATGCAAAGAAACGGGAATTCAATTATTATGGAATATTGGCGGTGGTAAAGTTCAAAGCTCTTCCAATCTGGTTGGGTCTTCTGGTATGGTTACTACACCACCTAACATCTTCGAGGGGATTGATGTCACTCCGAGTTCGGTTCATGTCGTTATTCCTAAGAAGTGGTGAGGTTTCTAGTTGCTAATTCTAGTTATAACTAAAGTAGGCCCGTAATGCGTCGAAAAAAAATCTATGTATTAGATACTAGTGTTTATCTTACAAATGCTGACTGTATCTACGCTTTTAAAACTCATGATATCCACGTACCTTTAAAGGTATTTGAGGAAATTGATAAGCACAAGAAACGGCAAGATACCGTAGGATCTCAAGCACGAAAAATTATTCGCATTTGGGACGGTTTACGGGCCCGTGGATCTATTGATACAGGTGTGCGCATTCGTAAAGGCCTCGGAATCATAAAATCCGTAAGTGCAGGCGCTATTTCTAGAGAGGATCTTCCTTGTGATCTGGATATTGGAGTACCTGATCACCTAATAATTGCCACAGCGCTAAAGATCCAAAAAGAATCGCCACGCAAAGTTATTTTGGTGTCGCGAGATATTAATATGCGTGTTATTGCGGATGCAGTTGGCCTTACATCTGAAGATTTTCAGAGCAATCAGGTTGTTGACAATAGCGACAGTATCTATGAAGGATGCACTACGGTTTTGGTAGATGATCAAATTATCGATCGGTTTTACGAAAAAGAAAACATTTACCTTGAAAACAGAGGACTATATCCAAATCAGTATATTATGTTGGTTTCTAACGCTAATGAAAAAAAGACAGCACTGGGAAGATTCCAGACTGATGCGATGCCTTTGCGTCAGATTCAGACCGGTAACCAAAGTCGAGTGTGGGGGATAACACCACGAAACAAGGAGCAATCATTCCTTCTCGACGCTCTCCTGGATCCAGGCATCCAGATTGTAACTGCTATCGGGAAAGCAGGCAGCGGCAAGACGATCTGTGCCATCGCTGCGGGCCTTGAACAGACCATAGACGAGTCTGCATCCCAATACTCGCGTATCATCGTCTCACGGCCCGTACAGCCCCTTGGTAAGGACATCGGCTTCCTTCCCGGAACCATGGAAGAGAAAATGTCTCCCTGGTTGATGCCCATTCAGGATAATTTGCAATTTTTAATGGGAAATGATAAAGTAACCCTTGACATTTACATGCAAAAGGGTACAATAGAGATAGAAGCACTGACTTATATCCGTGGACGATCTATCTCGAACGCCTTCATCATTATCGATGAAGCACAGAACTTGACAACCCACGAATTAAAGACTATAATAACAAGAGTCGGAGAAGGAACAAAAATCGTTTTGACAGGAGATATAGAGCAAATTGATAATGTTTATATCGATGCAACAACTAATGGACTCACTCACGCCGTGGAAAAGTTCAAAGAGTTTGAATTAGCATCTCATGTCACCCTTATGAAGGGTGAAAGATCAAAGGTTGCAACCTTCGCCGCAAAGAATTTGTGAGAATAAAAATGGAAGAAGAAAACCCCAACTTAAATAAGGCCGTAGAATCTAACACCGGCCTCAAAGAGCTCGTAGTAGATTACATCGGAAACAGGCTTGAAGCACCAGAAGAGATCACTGTTGATATGGCAGTCCAGGTCTTCGCTGCGGAGTTTCCAGACTTTTTGATGGCCATTGCGGAAGAGAACTTTATCAGAGGATATCAACAAGCAATGGACGATATAGAATCAACACAGCAATAATGGAATCCCATATATATAATATTCCTCTGTTCCTGGTGGGGGATCCCCCGGAAGAGGTAGACATCCCGGCTTTTTGTTCAAAAGTAGAGAATTTAATTCCGCGCCGACTTTTGAGCAATGTGGAAATGGTATATGTCGGCCAGTTCAGAGAACTCCAGGGCCACAACGCTCTGTTTAACAATGGAGCCATTTACATAAGTAATTTAGAGCCAACCAACCATGATATGTTGGAAGATTTTGTTCACGAAGTGGCACACTCTCTAGAACATCAATTTGCGTGGCAAATCTATGATGAACCCCTGATCAACGAGTTTAAAGCCAAGCGCCGCACATTAAAGGGGATCCTGGACGCGCAAGGGTTTAAAATAAGTCCTCTTTTGTATGATTTTACTGAGCACAGTCAAAAATTTGATGACTTTTTGGCACATGAGGTGGGATATCCCAGACTCTTGACATTAACTTTAGGTCTATTTAGCTCACCATATGGCGCAACGTCCATACAAGAATACTTTGCCAACGGTTTTGAAAAATATTTTCTGGATAGTCCCTATACCGTTAAAAAAATAAGCCCAGTGCTACATCAAAAGATTGAAGAAATTTTAAATGACGAATCGTGAACATATATCTTATTCTGAATTAAAGGATTGGTCCCAATGCCCTCATTATCATAAAAAGGCTTGGGTGGAGAAAGTTAGCCCCTTTAATGGTAATGAATACACTGCCTTTGGCAATGCTCTACACACAGTATGTGAGAAAAAGTTACTGCAGGAAGAATCCGGTAAAGGAAATATTTTTCGGCAGGAATTTACAGCCCAGATAGAAAAATTGATAGAAAAACAGGTTGAGTTGAATGGAGATTTAATCTCAGAAATGAAATCACAAGGCGATGGAATAATTCCAGAGATTGAGCCGGCCCTAAAAGAATATTTTGGAGAGTACGAGGTTTTTTCTTCCGAAGAGATGCTCTATGTTCCTATCGAAAACTTTAATATTAATTTTAAAGGCTTCGTGGATGCCGTCGTCAAGGTAGGGGATACCTATCATCTGTTTGATTGGAAAACGTGCTCCTGGGGATGGGACTCGCGTAGAAAGAATGAAAAACTTACTACCTATCAATTGATATTGTATAAACATTTCTTTTGTCTTAAGCACAAGATAGACCCATCTCAGGTTGAAACTCACTTTGCACTCCTGAAAAGAACAGCCAAAAAGGATCGTGTGGAAATTTTTAGAGTAACAAGCGGAAAGAAAAAAACAGAAAATGCTCTTAAACTTTTGTACCAAGCCATCTATAATATTTCTAAAAGGATTTCTATTAAAAACCGCCTGGCGTGTTTAAAGCCTTATCCTTGTAAATTATATAAAACAGAACACTGTCCCTAAAGGAAGAATTCATGTCCGAAAAAATTAAGATATTTACTATCAGTGACCATCCCCTGTCTCCGTCGGGGGTGGGCACACAAACGAAGAACATTATTCAGGAAATGCTCAAGACGGGGAAATATCAATTTGTTTCCTTCGGAGGCGCAATCGGTCACCCGAATCACGAACCTCAAAAGACCGAGGAGTGGGGGGAGGATTGGGTTATCTGGCCCGTCGATGGCTATGGCAACCAGGACATGGTTCGAGGAATGATCCATCAGCAAAAACCAGATATGCTATGGTTTATGACAGACCCAAGATTTTATCAATGGTTGTGGTTTATGGAGCACGAAGTTCGAGCGCACGTTCCTATGGTTTATTACCATGTATGGGATAACTATCCATATCCCCAATTTAATAGACCGGCATACTTGTCCAACGATCATGTTGCGTGTATCTCTAAATTAACGCACGATATTGTTCAAACTGTAGCGCCGGAGGTGGAGAGTACTTATGTGCCGCATGCGGTAAATGATAATCTTTTTAAGCCTCTGGATAAGAAGTCTGTTGAACAGTTTAGGGCCCAGAAAGGCCTTGATAACAAGTTTGTTTGTTTCTGGAATAATCGAAATGCTCGCAGGAAACAGTCCGGAACACTTATCTGGTGGTTTAAAGAATTCTTGGATCAAGTAGGACACGATAATGCTGTTCTCATTATGCACACTGATGTAAAAGACACCCATGGTCAAGACTTAGAAGTAATTATACAAGAACTTGGTCTTACAAATGGGGAAATACAATTTTCACGCGACAAAGTAGGACAACAAGACTTAGCAATGATGTATAGTGCCGCAGATCTTACAATTAATATAGCGGATGCAGAGGGTTTTGGCCTGTCGACCCTGGAATCTCTTTCCTGTGGTACTCCCATTATGGTTACCATGACTGGGGGCCTCCAAGATCAGGTAACTGATGGGGAGAACTGGTTTGGTGTAGGCCTCCAACCGTCCTCGAAGGCAATAATTGGTTCCCAAGAGGTGCCCTATATTTATGAGGATCGCTTAAGCAAAGAAGATTTTCTAGAAGGATTACTAAAGTTATATAATATGACGCCGCAAGACCGCGCCCAGCTGGGTGTCCAAGGCCGCAAGTGGACACAAAAGCGGTTTAATTTTGATACGTTTGCCCAACAGTGGGATGATTTATTGACACATATACACGAGACCTGCGGGTCGTGGGAGACCAGGGTTAACTATAAACCCTATGAGGTGAAAATTCTGTGACAAAAAAGAAAATTATAATTAAGGCGCCCGTTCTATCGCGCTCCGGCTACGGCGAACAGGCCAGATTCGCCCTACGAGCGCTCCGAGCACGCGAAGATCTGTTTGATATCTATCTTATCAACATTAAGTGGGGAAACACATCCCAAATTATAGAGACAGGGGAAGAACGTCAGTGGATTGATCAGCGCCTTAAGGAAACCTTCCACTATATGGAGGAAAACAGCAAAAAGCAACCACCGCATACTTTGTTTGATCTTTCACTCCAGATTACAATTCCTATTGAATTTGAAAAGATGTGTCCCATTAATATTGGATATACTGCAGGAATAGAAACTAGCCGCGTCGCGTTCTCTTGGCTTGAAAAATCTAATCAATTAATGGATAAAATTATAACCATATCCGAACACTCTAAAAGTGTCTTTGAAAATACTAAATATAGCGGTAAAACTCAAGACGGTAGAGAGTTCCAAGATTACGGATTGCAGGTACCCATTGGGGTGGTTAATTATCCCACACGACAAGAGGAGTCAGAACCCTTAGAGATAGACTTTATTACTGATAAGAATTTTTTAGTAATATCACAGTGGGGAATACGAAAAAACTTAGATAATACGATCGCATGGTTTGTGGAAGAATTTAAAGATGATGCAGACGCAGGACTTGTGGTGAAGACTAATACGGGTGGCGATTCAATGATGGATCGGCAGATCACAGAACAGAGATTAGTCCAACTTTTAAATAACTATCCTGATAGAAAGTGCAAAATATATTATCTTCATGGAGAGGTAACCCCTCAACACTTGGCGTGGCTATATCAACACCCGACAATGAAGGCTCTTATCAACATAGCACACGGAGAAGGATATGGCTTGCCTTTGTTTGAAGCAGCCTATAATGGGTTGCCCTTGGTGACACTTTCCTGGAGTGGTCAGATGGACTTTATCTGCAAGCCGAACAAGAAGGGGAAAAACTACCCCCGAATTGTGCGTGTGGCCTATGATATTGGAAAGGTTCAAAAAGAAGCAGTTTGGAAGGAAGTCATCGAGGAAGATGCGATGTGGGCTTATGCCCGTGAAAACTCTTATAAACGCGCATTGAGGGATGTACTAGAAAAATCAGCACACTATGCGCAAGAGGCAACAGCTCTTAAAAATCATATTATAGAAAACTTTACGGAAGAGAAAATATATAAAGATTTTGTTGATCAAGTTTGGGGAGTTGTGGAAGCATCATCAGAAGATGACGACAATCCTCTTCTTTACTTTGAAAGACAAAACTAGTGAAGAAACTGGTAGTTGTACAGCCGGGAAAACTGGGGGATATTTTAATAACAGTCCCGATGGCCAAATACTACTATGATCAAGGATACACGGAGATCCATTGGCCTGTTTTTGATAATTTTATATCGATACTAGAAAGATTTGAATATATAAAACCCATTTCCTTTGGTGTTTCCCTCGATAAAAATACGTATTTATCTAAAAAGCGCGTTAGTTTTTATGACCCCCTAAATACCGCCGGGGCCCGGTCGATTGAGTTTTTTGATTCCTTTTATAAGGCGTACCCGGATACTTCGGATTTCGAAGTGCTCGATGCCTGTTTTGCCTTCCCTGGACACAGAAATGAAAAAAATCCTCAAATCGCAGAAACTTATATGAAAGCAGAAAAAAGCTGGCTACAATTAAAGTATGATTTGGGGAAAGTGCCTCTGAAACATCGTTGGTCTTTGGACTACACTCGCCGGCCTCAAAAAGAAAAGGAGCTGTACGATGTTATAAAGGACTATGCTCTTGATAAGTATGGGTCGGAGGAATATGCGATTGTTCAAAACTATACTGAACACCCCGGGTTCCAGGGAGTTGTCCCGACCTATAAACCAAAAAATCCAATTAATTTTTCCTATATTAGAGGTTATGAGATCACAGATTGGCTCAAGGTGTTAGAAAAAGCATCAGAAATCGTGTGTGTTGATTCGTGCTTAAGTCATTATATAGAGATAACCCCTTCCCTAAAGAGCGTGAAAAAGATCTATTTGGGGACTGAAGAGCCACACTATCATCCCTTTATGCGAAATATATTGTTCAATAACTGGATAAATTTATCACGGTCCGAAATATCGGATACGATTGTCGAAGATCTGGAACCCCTATGACGCGGGTCTTCATTAACGGATGCTTCGACGTTCTTCACAGAGGTCATCTTGAACTATTTCAGTATGCTCGTGAGATTGGTGCTGAAGTCGTTGTGGCTCTCGATAATGATGACAAAGTGCGTCGTGACAAAGGTCCCTCCCGGCCGATTAACAAATTATGCGATAGAAAATTTTTTATTTCTAAGTTGATAGATGTTGATAAGGTGGTAGACTTCGCAACAAAACACGATCTAGAGCGACTGATTGAAGAGATGGCGCCAGATATTCTTATTGTGGGCTCTGATTGGCGCGAGAAGGAAGTTGTGGGCGCCCAATATGCTAAAGAAGTGAGGTTTTTTGAAAGAATCGATGGATATTCAACCACAAAAATCATTCAAGATATTAGTAGTCGGTGACGCGTGCATCGATAAATATCATTATGGCTATTGCGAAAGGCTTAGCCCCGAGGCGCCCGTCATTGTATTACGGCACACCCATACCGAGGAAAGAGGTGGAATGTGCTTAAATGTTATAAATAATCTTATAGCATTCGACCAACATGTGAAAATAGACAAACTTTATAATAAACAGATTATCTCCAAAGAAAGATTTGTTGATATCAAAACCAAACAGCATCTGCTTAGATTTGACATGGGAGAAGACGGGCTGCTAAGGCCTTTGTCTCAAAGTGTCCTAAAAAAGATAAAGGTAGGGAACTACGACGCCCTTGTTATATCCGATTACAACAAAGGGTTTATAACGCCAGAAAATGCCTCAAAACTCGCGGAGATGTGTAATGAGAAGAAGGTGCCTCTTTTTGTAGATTCAAAAAATCCTGATCTGAGTTGTTTTGAAGGAGCGATTATTAAAATAAATCAAGGTGAGTTCGCGGCCGCAACAGCCTATCCCAAGAATTATGAGTTAATAGTTACGCTCGGGCACGAAGGAGCTCGATGGAAGCAAGAGGAATTTAGAACACAAAGGTGTGAGGTGTTTGATGTTTCGGGCGCCGGTGATACATTTCTTGCTGCCCTTGTCGTTGAATATTTAAAAACGAAATCTTTATCAAAAGCTATTAAGTTCGCCAACAAATGTGCTAGAATAGTAGTACAAAAATTTGGTACATATAACTTAAAGGCGGAAGATTTGAGGACCCTCTAGTGGTTTACATATTTGATATTGATGGCACTATCTGCACTACCGATGCAAGTCTTGTTTATGCAGCTGCCCAACCAATTAAAGAACGTATTAACAAAGTAAATGCTTTGTATGACGAGGGTCACACAATAATTTTTCAAACGGCCCGGGGGATGGGAAGAAGTGATAACTCAGTGGACTTTGCTTATGAAAATTTTTATCACCTTACAAAAAGCCAGCTGGCATCGTGGGGGGTCAAATACCATAAGTTATTTCTAGGTAAACCAGCCGGTGATATCTATGTGGACGATAAAGGGATAAGCGATGGAGACTTCTTTACCAGTTAAATATGTCCCTAAGGGCTGGGGCTTTGAAAAATGGATTGTTAACAAAGAGGAATATTGTGGTAAGCTTCTGTATATTGTTAAAGATAGGAAATGTTCGTGGCACTACCACAAGCTAAAAGATGAGGTATTTTACGTGCAATCTGGAAAGATTTTATTGAAATATTCAGAAGACGACGATCTTAATGGAGCATCCCATACCATTCTGGGCCCTGGAGACAGTTTCCATGTGTATCGAGGGCTGCGCCATCAAATGATAGCAATAGAGGATACCGAACTTTTTGAATTTTCAACACAACACTTTGATGAAGACAGCTATAGAATTAAGAAAGGCGACTAAATGGACATAAACTTAAAATCAGAACTTATTCATAAAGACCCCAAGTCTTTTGTGATAGGGGGCGATATGGGTGATATTGTATATCATCTTTTATTTATTAAGAAACTTGGGGGCACGATCTACCATATTGATCCCTCCGGAGGTGCGGATGGCGGAAAAGGATATATTCGAAATGGATATATCCGTAACGGAAATGGTAACCCGGGCAAATTTAATTTAACCAAAGCATTGTTTCTTCTGCCCCTCATAAAGGAACAGTCTTATTTAGAGGATGTGGACCTTTATAATGGTGATCCTGTAGAATCTTGGAAACAGTATGATGTGAATGCGAGCGAGTATCACAAAGATGATCTTGGAATTCCGAATTTAACCTATTTTCATGCTAAAAAATATGCTCTAGAGCTAAGCGAATTGAATGATCCATGGTTGGAGGTGTCCGATGGTATTGAGGCTATAGCCGGAAGAGACACAATTATAAATCGAACGATGAGATATCGCGGTAACGATAACTACTATTTCTTTAATCGACAAAGACTAAATACCAATGGAGTTTTCGTCGGCCTCCCCCAAGAATACGAGGATTTTGTTAGAAGGTTCGGATGCCCAAACCTCCCACATCTTTCAGTCCAAACTGGACTTGAACTTGCACAGCTCATTAAAGCATATCCTAATTTTATAGGGAACGGTTCCCTAGTAGCATCAATAGCCTTCGGCCTAGGACAGAATATCGAATATGAGTATTGTACTCCTGCTATGGGAGCCCACTATATGTTCCAGCGCGACAACATAAAAGTATTTTAATGGAGAAAAATAAGATGAAAACAGCGTTTATCTCATACATCTTTGGAAATGATCATACTGTGATTAATTTTGGTACTTTTAAGATGATGGCGTCGTTCAAAAGGTTCCACCCAGACATCCCGCTTTATATGCTAACCGAAAAAGAAATCAACAAGGAAGTTCAAACAGTGGTCCCAATGAGTATGTCTTATTTGAATCCTTTGATGACAAGAACGATCGCAGATGAATATGATTTAGTGGTACATATCGACACCGATATTGTTGTTTGTGATAGATTGGACGAGATTCTAGAGGGCGACTATGATGTGGCAGTTGCTAGAAACAACGCAGATCAACAGACTGCGGGCTGTGGCGCCCCCTACCACTTAAATGGCCAAGTTGATATTTTTGAATATGCAAATGCTGGAATTGTAGCATCTACTAAAAAGAAGTTTTGGGACGACTGGGTAGAACTAAACCAAAAGAATTTTAATAAGTATCCTATGCACGAACAGGATAACTTAAATATCCTCCTAGATTCTGGTAAATATGAGGTTAAGTGGTTAGACCCAGTGGATAAACCACTGTACTATAACATTGCGAGCGCCTACGGAGATCCGAAATGGAACGGCCAGTGGGATAAACATTGGGAGAGCTGGGAAAGAATTGAGCTTAAAGACGATAAACTCTGGCTTGATAATAAGTTAATAAAAATGTTACACTACGCCGGCGGAAATACCCCGGATAAGTTCAATTTGACCAAACACTTCTCAGACGAGGTCACCGAACATATTAAAAAACTGTGTAATATTCCGAAGAAATTCGCCGGAGAGTGAGAAGGACCGTGAAAGTCGAGCTCGGTGTTACTTTATGCTCAAGCCATGAACTTGGCATGTTGGATTGTGCTTTAGAGTCCATTCTTCCGACAACTACACACGATGTTCACACCACTCTTTACCTGTCCACTGTTACAGATGAGTTACTGGAGGGGTGCTTACAGATCGCTGAGAAATATCACATCAACTTCGAGCCCCGGGGCGACAACAGTCTAACCCAATATAATAACGAACTTAAACACAGAGCTTTCGATCTCGATCGCGCCGACTGCGCAATGACGATTCAGCCAGACACTATTTTAATGAGAGGCGATATTTTTGACAGTCTTCTAGACCGCGCGTCTGAGGATTTTGATACAAAATATATGGTGTGCATTTCGAGCAACCTTGTAAACGATACATCACCGTTGGGCATGGTCATTCATACTCGACTAGGGTGGGAGCAAGTGGGGTGCGAAGACATTAATTTTTACCCCCAGGCGGGGTCTGAGCATGACTGTCATCGTAGAAGCTACATATCCTATGGTTTAGATCCGGAGGATACGACCACATATTTACAGCCTCTTGCTGGACAGGTCACTCCGCCGTGGGTAACTCGGTTACGTAGCCAATATTTTTATCATGTTGGAAAACCATGGCACCGCGATGACCCACGCTTGGAGCCTCTGCCAAATATTGATTATGTATCTCGAGTGTTTTTCGACTGTGTCCTAGAAGATCGATGGGCGCCATATTACGTAGAAAAATGGGGAGATACGGGTGGCCATGAAATGTTTTTGTATCCTTTTAACAATGAAAAATATTCGATGAGAATAGACTTTGAAAATTGTGAAAATCCTTATCCTGAAGCCAAGTCCGTCTCTTTACGAGGTCAAATCATATGATCTCATCACCTCCATCTTATATTTGCATACCTACACTTGTACACTATGATGTGGATAGCGTGGAAAACTGGGATCTTTTGTTATATAATATACAGCTTATGACAGGTCTCGTGATGGCATCGGATAAAAAATGGTACTGTTTTAGGGATGTTTTTAAAAAGTTTTATATTCACGCGTTCTCCTCGAACAACCAAACATCTGAGAAGGATCTCCAGGCCTTCTATGGAAAACTGGAGAGGGAGATCTCGGCCCGATATAAGGCTGATCTTTCTTACGTTTCAGGAATTGATGATTTACGCCAACTAAAAGAGACATATTTCGCGGATGATATTAAAATTCTGGAAATTGGAGCCAACATGATGTTGTCACGAGAATTTATATCACAAATGACGGATTTCTTCGCGATGCCGGCAAATATTTTTTTACCGATGATGATATATAAGTACCAATATACAGAGGTAACAGTGCCAGCCCACTGTTGCGCCCCCGGATCCGGCGCTAAAGAATATAGAGTCAAGAAATTCTTAAAATCATCGACGCCCTTTTTCCAAGAGTATCATCCCGAGGAAGTCCATTATGTTCCCGGCTGGAACGAGAGGCTACGGATGACGTCGGAAATATATACGAAGATGGCGGGACGCCTCCCCGTCGCTTCGCCGTCCCCACTTCTTCATGACTGGCCGACCTACCACAATGTTTTGCTTCATAACTCTGACAAGCGCGCCATAATAGCAAACAGTAGATTCGCAGTACATCAGTTTCAATATGTTAAGCACTCTGATCAGACGTTAGAAGAAGAGGAAATGTAATGACTGTTTATGATTGTTTTCCATTCTTTAATGAGAATGACTTACTTGAGCTAAGAATAAATCAACATTGGGGTTTTGTTGATAAGTTTATTATTATTGAAGCTGGTGAAACTCATACTGGTTTGAAAAAGCCTTTTAATTTTGACCACGAGCGTTTTGAAAAGTATAGTTCGAAATTGATATACAGAAAATTTGATACCTTCGAGGAAGAAATGAAAAAAAAACCTCATCTAGTAGTTAACTACGACATGCCCGGGCACATGCACACTTCCGATTGGATAAGGGATAGTTTTCAAGGAAATTATGAAGTTGAAGTTTTGAATGAAATAGGTGCCAAAGATGACGACATAGTTTACAATAGTTCTCTTGACGAAATATTAAATGATAATGGTTGGAATTCTGGACTAAGCAGATTTTCAGATAAAGATCGCATGTATACTTTGAAATCTGGGGATTCCATTGTTTGTACTCCAGAAGGTGAAGTTGTACGCTCAAGACCTATTTTTGGATTTGGCATGGATATGTATGTTTATAAGTATAATCTTTTTTGTAAAAAAATTGATGTTGGGCAAATGTGTGAATTTTCTTTTTTTAAAGGAGTCTTTCCTCCAACTGCAAGACACCTTTCATTACATACCGATGATGCAGTGAAAAATGCGGGTTGGCATTTTACATTTCTTGATGATACAGATGGTGAAAAGGTTTTACAAAAACAAAAGAGTTGGGCACATTCCCGTGATGTGATCCAAGGCCAGAAAGTAAAATTTGAACATTCTACCAAAGAAGAAGCATTGCAAAGATTGTTTTTTGATTACCAAATCAAAAAAATAGACATCTCGGAGTCTACGCACCCTAAATACTTGATTGATAACTTGGAGAAGTATAAAGGCTATATCTATTAATATACGTGTGTGTCGAGGCTATACTGAGTGAATGATAGGAGGAGAAGTTGGTAGATGATACTCATATGGTAAGTATAATTGTTCCTGTTTTTAATAGCAAAAAATATCTACAGAGATGCATTGATAGTATCTTGGCCCAGAGATATCAGAATATTGAATTAATACTCATAAACGATGGCTCTACAGACGAGAGTGGGGGTATATGTGATAGTTATGCCTTAAAAGACAAAAGAGTTAAGGTAATTCATAAAGAGAATAGTGGACCTTCTGATGCAAGAAATTGTGGCATTAGGACATCCGAGGGAGAGCTTATATTTTTTATAGATTCAGATGATTATCTTGAAACGGAAGCCATTGAAAATTTGGTAGACAGCCAACATCATCATGGCGCAGATCTGGTAATAGCAGACTTTAATAAAATTATTGATAAGACTGCGGTGGCGTCGGGTCACGAGACCACCTTTACTAAAAATCAGCTTTTAACAAAGAATGAAATCATCGACTATACTCGGCGCTATTTGCGAGCACCCAACAGGTTTCCTCTCTTGACACAGTCGTGGGGACGTCTATTTAAGACATCTATTATTAAAGATAATAAAATTTTATTTGACACTTCCTTGCGTACGTTTGAGGATGTTGCGTTTAATTTTGATTATTTGCGCTATGTGAATAAACTGTACTTTGTTAAAAAAGTTTTGTATAACTTTTTGATTCACACCGACCACCTATCGGCTACCATGAAGATGTGTGGCGCCCCCGGGTGGGGCCGCGGCATGTGTGGCGCCCCCGAAACTTTATTTGGATATCGTGCAGCCCTCCGTCAAGCGCGCCAGTTTCTGAGAGAATCGGAAGTTGATGCACCCATAAGAGAGGAAATTGGAGAAGCCTATGTTCGGTACACAATAATTCAGCTGATACGCTTATGCTTGCAGATCAATACAAGCAACAAAGCAAGTGTACATAAATTTGTGCGAGAGCTAGTGAGAGACCCGATGCTTAGAAACGGACTCAGATTTTACTCTGCCAACAAAGGGGAGAGTAAAATTCTACCATTTCTCCTCAAGTTAAAAGCCGCGCGCCTAATTATGTGGTATAGCAGTTATAGGGCTAAGAAGAGATATGGGGGTACCGTTCGATGACAAACACAAGAGCAAAAAATAAAGAGGATATCATAAAGAGCATAGAAGAGTTATCTCTCCCTGTAATAATCTTCGGCGCCGGGGTAGCGGGACAAGCACTATATTATTCGTGCAAAGACGAAGGCCTAAAGATAGATGCTTTCTGCGACGATAACATCAAAAAAGACGGTATAGGCCTCTGCGACATCCAAATTTTCCATACTTCTAAGATTAAGGAGGAATTCCCGGAGGCAGTTTTTATAATCTCGGCTGCTGATATCCATGATATGATTGACAATCTTAGTAATATGGGTTATCCCAAGTCACATCTTTATTCAGCAGTTCCATTTTTAAAAAATTATGATTTGAGTAATCTGACCAAATTCCAAAACTATAACGAAGAAGACAATACGTCTGGATTTGTTGAATTTGCCGTCAAGTGCACAGTCGCCTGCCAGGAAGGATTTGGAGATCCAGAAAAGGTATTTATGAGAAGCGTGGATATTGTTGTTACGGAAAAGTGTACAATGAAGTGTATAGACTGTTCTAATCTAATGCAGTATTTTGAAAATCCCATAAATTATAAAGCTGAGGATATGAATGAAGCGATTGATCTGCTCTCATCATATGCCGATGAAATTCACGAATTTAGAGTTATTGGCGGAGAGCCCTTTGTAAACAAAGATTGGCATCTCGTGATGGACAACCTCGTCCAGAAGCCTAATGTAAAGCGGGTGGCCATTTATACTAATGGGACAATAATGCCGCGGGAGCATCAAATTGATTCTCTGAAAGACGACAAGGTTATATTCATGATCACGGATTATTCGGAGTGCGGGGACAATGCTCCCGATAAAAAAACCGCTAATCTAGCGAGATTTAAAAAACAGGTTGACAGATTGGAAGATCTCTGTAAACGAGAGGCCATTGATTATCGTAGACACCCACCAGAAAATTGGACAGATTGTGGCCACGTAGAAAAGTTTAATCGGACGGTGGATGAAAACAAAGAAGTATTTAAAAGCTGTTGCTGTAAAAACTTGATCACACTCTCAGAAGGAGAACTTCATAGGTGTCCTTTTTCGGCTCAAATAACTCGACTAGGAGTTAGCGACTTTAAGGAGGACTATGTAGACCTCACCGAGGAAGTATCACACCAGGATATGAAAAGCAAGTTAAGATCTTTTCTGTTTGAAAAAGATTATGTCAATGCATGCGAGTATTGTCCGGGCCGTCGCCTGTCTGATGAACAGATCCTCCCGGCCAGACAAACCCGGAAGGTATTGTCTATTATCGTATGAGAGGAATTTAATATAAAAATCTATTCCAATTCCTGTAAATTTTGCCAATTAAATTAATTAAATTAGTTGATAGCCGAAAACATACTTGACACTCTTACATAAACGTGTTATATTAGACTAAAGATAGGAGATATCCCACCATGACCACCACCTTTGATAAACTTTTTATATTTGAATTTGCTAATAACCATATGGGAGACGTCAATCACGGCGTACGCATGGTTGAAGAGTTCGCAAAAGTTAAAGATAAGTTTGACGAGTTTACCTTCGCCATAAAATTTCAATTTAGAGACATAGACACTTTTATTCATCCCGATTTTAAAGAACGAACGGATCTTAAGTACGTGAAAAGATTTTCAGAGACGAGACTCACAAGAGAGGAATTCTCTCTACTTAAGTCCCGTGCGTCTGAACTTGGTTTTAAAACACTTTGCACAGGATTCGACGAGCCTTCGGTGGATACCATAGAACAAATGGGGTTTGATTTCATTAAAATTGCTAGTTGCTCGTTTACAGATTGGCCACTCTTGAATAGGATTGCGAAGACTCAGATGCCGATCATCGCTTCGACCGCCGGGACCACACTCGACCAGATTGATAATGTTGTAAGTTTCTTTAAAAACCGCGACAAGGACTTGGCAATTATGCACTGCGTAGGAGAATACCCTACCCAGGAGCAGAATCTTCAAATCAACCAGATTGATTTTCTAAAGGCGCGCTACCAGAGTTTGCCAATTGGTTTTTCTACTCACGAAGAACCAGACAACTTTGATTCAGTCATGGTTGCGGTATCCAAGGGCGCCGCTGTATTTGAAAAACACGTGGCTGTAGTGACTGAACAATACGATAAGAACGCTTATTCCTGCACACCCGAGCAGATGACCAACTGGCTCACATCTGCTCGCCGTGCTTTTGCTATGTGTGGAAAGACCGGACAGCGCCATGATATATCAACCAAAGAGGCCGCAGATCTTCGGCGCTTTAAAAGGGGGGCTTTTGCCTCTAGAAAGATTGTACAAGGAGAAACAATTGATCGCTCAAATGTTTTCTATGCATGGCCACCGCAAGATGGCCAAATTCTTGCGAACGATATGTCTAAATACACTCATTTTATCGCTCAAAAAGACTTTGAGCCCAATGAGGCAGTATATGACACCTTGGATCAAACACAGCGGATTGAATCTCGGGCGAAGGTATGGGAGATTGTGCAGGATGTTCGATCTTTCCTTGATGCGTCGGATGTAGTATATCCCGGCGAGGCCAAATTAGAAATTTCTCATCATTACGGGATCGATAAATTTTATGAGACCGGCATTACTATGATCACTGTTGTAAATCGTGAGTACTGCAAGAAACTAATTATAGTTCTGCCAGGCCAAAACCATCCAGAACAGTATCATAAGAAAAAGGAAGAAACTTTTTTGGTTTTGCACGGCCAACTCGATCTGTCCTTGGACGGCAAAACAACTACTCTCGGGCGAGGAGATGTAGTAACCGTAGAGCCCGAAGTACGACACCAGTTCACTAGTCGTGAGGGATGTATAATAGAAGAGGTATCCTCCACCCACTACAAGAATGATTCGTTTTACACTGACGAGGAGATTAACACCAGCCCTAACCGAAAAACCTTTATAACGCACTGGATCGGTTGAAGTGACTTTAGAGGAACTGAGTTTGAAATCGAGGAGGATATAGAATGCAGATGACAGAGACAACTAGTGGTTTAAAAATGGCCACACTTCTCGAAGGACACGGCGAGCAGCCAAAAGTTGGAGATACAGTTTTAATTCATTATGAAATTTGGGTAGGCGAAGGAGTAACAAGTTCAAATTATGATTATGAGAAAGAGGCGTACATAGATCAAATTTATGATAGTACCTATAACGAGGGTCCTTATAGCGGTCCCGTTGAAATTATAATTGGCGATGCGACACCAAAAGATGAGATATACACCAGAGGGGAATCTATCGCAGGTCTCGACGAGGCTCTGCTGCAAATGAAAGTAGGCGGCAAGGTTGCGCTTGATATTCCTCCTCATCTAGCCTACGGAGAAGAAGGCGCGAGTAGTTTTCACACTTTTCACGGCTATCGAACTCCTCCAACCAAAAACCTTCGGTGTAATATTGAATTGATGGAAGTCCGCGCGGGATTAGAGACCAAGGACACCGTCGCTGATAGTGGGCCGGCATACGAAGCAGTATAAATGCAAAAACTATCCGATTATGTTGTTGAGTTTATCAAACAACAGGGGGTAAATGATATTTTTTTGCTTCCGGGAGGTGGGTGTATTCACCTCGTTGATTCGATAGGAAAAAGTGATTTAAATTTTGTATGTAACTTACACGAGCAGGCATGCAGCATCGCCGCCGATGCATACGGCCAATATACCAATAATTTAGGCGTCTGCCTGGTGACCACCGGTCCCGGAGGCACCAACGCGATGACTGGTCTGGCCGCAGCGTGGCTTGACTCAACTCCGATGCTGGTTTTGTCAGGTCAAGTCCAGCGAAAAGATATGATAGGCGACCGAGGCACGCGCCAGATTGGATTTCAAGAAATCGATATGGTTAGTATTGTGAAGCCGCTAACCAAATACGCCGTTACAGTAACCGATCCGGGGGATG
>Ga0209434_1000347_pt1 | contig 23479 bp, 13 predicted proteins | sample ETNvirnome_2_300_FD_184068 | JGI IMG/M metagenome (GOLD analysis project Ga0209434, IMG submission 184068) | Marine viral communities from the Pacific Ocean - ETNP_2_300 (SPAdes) (version 2) | ecosystem: Environmental > Aquatic > Marine > Oceanic | place: Pacific Ocean | collected 2013-06-22
GATCAGCGTATGACCCTAAGGAAGTCTTTGACGTTTCTATACAGGTGCAGCTTCCAAATGAATGGGACCCTACCCTTGCGAAAAAAAATGTAGGCATTTCAGCATTCGTAGAAACTGATATTTGCAATTCTTCATGGGTGGAATGCTGCAATCGAATGTCACATATAATTGTTCCTTCTAATCATGTACATCAGGTAATTAAAAACTCCGGGGGATCCAAGACTCCCGTTAGTGTAGTTCCGGAGTCATTTTATGATGCCATATTACACGAAAATTTAGATGAATTTTTTCTTGATGTAGATACTAAATTTAATTTTTTGATTTTTGGTCAACTAACAGCTCATCATCCAGACACTGATAGAAAAAATACTTTCAATACTATTAAGTGGTTGTGTGAGACATTCAAGGATGATCCGGATGTCGGGGTAATTATAAAAACTAACTCTGGTAAAAATACTACTATTGATAAACGGGTTACGGTTAGAACAATTAATAAATTAGTAAACGAAGTAAGGGTAGGGCCATATCCTAAGATACACGTATTACATGGTCCTATGGATTTAAATGAGATAGCTTCTTTATATAGAGACCCCAAAATAAAGGCGCTAGTAAGCCTAACACGAGGCGAAGGGTTTGGGTTACCTCTTCTAGAGGCCGCTGCTTCTGGCCTTCCTGTAATAGCTACCAATTGGTCTGGTCATTTAGACTTTCTTAAAATGGGAAAATTTATTCCTGTTGACTTCCAGGTGACACCCATCCCAGAGGCTCGTGTTGACGGTAATATATTTGTTACCGGAGCTAAATGGGCTGAGCCCATTGAATCCAGCGCAAAACAAAGGTTTCAGAAATTTCGCAAAGCTCCATCAATTCCTCACCGGTGGGCAAAAGAATTAAGCGAGAAGATAAGGCTATCATTTTCGCAAGATAAAATTAGTCAACATTATGATGAAGTTCTTGGGAATCTAATTTAATGACTGGACTATGGATTACAATATCATTAGTTCTCTTTATAGCATGTTGTATTAGTATTTTTTACGTTATTAAGTTTGGAATTATTATCGTTCGAATTCAGGATGTAGTAGAGGAATCTTTGGATGTTTTAGACGATGGATATACATCGATGGATAAAATACTCAAAACTCCTTTGTTTTATGATAGCCACGAAGTAAAACAAGTTCTAAATGATATTAAGGTATGCAGGGAGTCGATAGTACAAATAGCAATTGCCTTAACAAATATAGATTCTGATGAGTATAAAAGACCACTTTAATATTATAAATGCCGGAGCATAATACAGTTGAAAGGAGCAAAAAAAATAAAACGTCGGAAATCGGGTTCCCGGCTATATTTTAGTAAAGAAACGCAGGATCACATTATTACATATCAGCAATCAGAGTCAAGCGAAGAAAAACACACAATTTATGTGAAAGATATTTTGCCGGCATTTGACAAGTTAGTTGAAAATTTAATTTTTGTATATGGGTTTATAACCCCGCAAGAGAATTATCATGATCTTAAGAGTGATTGTGTTAGTTTTCTTTACGAAACAATCGCAAAATGGGATCCTATACGAGGCACTAAAGCATTTTCGTATTTCAATGTGGTAGCCAAAAATTGGCTCATAATGAATTCTAGAAAATCTAAAAAGCGTGCAATGAGAAATGTTAGCTTAAGTGACCTTAGCGTATTAAATGCATTTGATAAAAAATGTTTAGCAAATTATGATTTTATTCCTTCTCCTGATGAAATTTTAATTAAGAAAAATCTACAAAACGAAATACTGGAGATTTTACATAGGATTGAATCCAGAGTAAAAGGTCAAAAGGAACAAATATGCATTGCTGCTATCATCACTGTATTTAATAATATAGAGCAATTAGATTTTCTTAATAAAAGGGCAATCTTTATTTATGTGCGTGATATATCTGGATTAAATTCCAAACAACTTTCTGTTGCGATGTCTGCTATTAGGAAACACTATAGAGAGTTAGCTCATGAACGAATTAATTCGGAGAGCATCATATGACAAATATTCGGTTGGATAAATTAATAGAAAAATATGAAAAATCAAAATTACGCGTAGGAGACTTTGCCGATTTGCTAGAGTCGATTGATGGCCTTAATGAAAAAAAGAAATTATTATGGCAGGAAATATACCAAAATGCAATATTGGATAGGGAAAATGCTTCGATGTTGTTTACGGATGCATTCAAACAAATGCAGATGGGAACAACTGAACACGTTACATTAGGGCCAATATTATCCAAGTATCTTGAGAGAATGTGTAAGTCCAATGAGCAAATTCTAAAGTTGACAGAGTTAATTTCTAAGTCTGAAGATCGATCATCCAAGATTGACCCGGATGAGATTTTTTCTGAAATTAAGGGATAAAGATAATGACGGATGGTCTAGATTATATAGATTATGTGACTAGTGGAAGAGATCATGGTGAGTATTCTTTTGAAGAAGCAACTTCACTTGAGAATCTACCACAACCTATTCTCCGTGCGGCCGTCGTCGCAGAGGTTCTCTATGATCCTGGTGTCATAAGCGAAGATAAGCTAGAACAGCTTGAAGATGGAGATCCCGAGACCGGCATTCCTAGGTGTATTAATAAGGTGCACCTCCAAACAGCTCCTAGAAACTCTATTCTTGCTAGAGACATCACAGATGCATCAGATAGACAACAAAGAGCATCAATATTGGCTTACCCTCTTTTCCCACCCAGTTTGTGTCTTCCGGTCAAGCCAGGAGAAACTGTCTGGTTGATAGATGCTTCCCCTCAGGAGGGTTCAAGACTTACATATTGGGTGTGTCGTATTTCTGCTCCTGATAATGTGGACGATTTAAACTTTACTCACTATGACAGAATTTCTCTAGAACGTGCGAAACAAACCAAGGCCAAAACCAAACCGACTCAACCTGAGTTTTTCAATGGAGCCGGTCAAACGGAGAATTATACACTCCAAAAGCCGGATGATTATGAGCTTATTTTTACACAAGCAATTCCAAATGTCAATCATACAATTACGAATGAAGCAGTGCCTCGTTTTAAAAAGCGTCCAGGTGATTTAGCACTCCAAGGATCCAATAATACACTTATCTGTTTGGGGGAGGACAGGGGTTGGACAGCTGCACCTCCTCCAATTGGGACCGGTCGTCCTTCTGATGCTACAACAGATCATGGGGGTCCCAATCCCAATATTAGTAATGCTACATGGAGGGCGGGTCCGACCGTAGGGGCTCAGGCCCCGTCAGTTCTTTTAAAGGGAACAATTGACATTGTTGCCGGAAGGGGAGTGAAGGGTACCAAAACAGCACCATTGGTAATTGAAAATTCACGAAATTTTGAGGAAACAAATAAAAACCCAGTGTTGTTTCCCCCCAATGTTGAAAACAACTATTATACAAATCCATGTGAGGGTGATCCGGACTTTGTAGAGGATTTAAGTCGAATATATGTCTCTATGAAGACTTCTGGAGATACGAATTTCGGATTGGTGTATCCACCAATTGTAGGCGCGGACCTCGCGTTACCAATTGATGACGCCCCTTATGTGATTGTTAAGTCAACTCACGTTAGAGTAGTTGCCAGAGACAGTGTTAGGTTGGTTGCCGGTCCGGCATCAAATTGTGTTGCTAGTTTTTTGGCTGATGGAACTATGGCCTTAGCCGGTACAAAAATTGTTACTAGCGGGCCCGTAGAGCTTGGAGATGGATTAATCCCACCGACAGAGCCGCTAGTTTTAGGAAACCAGCTAGTCATTCAACTCAATGCCATAATTAGTGCAGTTAATGCGGGGTTCTTAATTGCGGACTCTAATATAACCGAGGTGGCCACCGAAACGGGATTTGCTGGTCCGCTCCAACCCCAACAACCTCTCCCCGCCCTCGATCCGAAAAATATACTGAGCACTCTGGTTAGATGTAAATAGTGTGCTATAGCACATGTGCTATAGCACAATGTGTTGTTCGGCCAATTTAATGTTTATGTGCTCCAGTTATTCGCAAAGGATCATATTTAATTTGTGATACTTTAAAGAGGAATAATATGCCAGATAGTCAGAATTATAAAAAATATGATTTCAAAAGTGTGGGACAAACACAAGCCGATATCAATGAGTTAAGAGATACGTCACTTCTTGCTGTCCCTGTGGGGATTAAGACCCCCATTCAGTGGGGGACAGAGGGAGACGGGATTTTTGCAATGCATAAACGTTTGGCAGATCAAATTGCAGATAATCTCAGAAATTTACTTTTGACCAATCATGGAGAGAGATTGGGCCTTTATAATTTTGGTGCTAATTTATTAGAGTTAGCATTTGAGCTAGGATCAGACGCCGTGGATGCTGAAGCCATGAGAAGAATAAGCACCGCCATACGTATATACATGCCGTTCGTAAAATTACATGAATTTATTCCATTCAATGCCAATCAGGAAAGTAATACAGGCATTGCACATAAGGGATTCAGCGTTATATACAACTTGCCTGATTTAGGCGTATTTAATAAAAGAATTGACATAACATTATATGCGGTAGGATAAAAAATGCCAATTGATATTAAGAAACAACTCAAGCAGGTGCGTAGTCGAAACTATTTGTCGAAAGATTTTGATAGCTTTCGAGCAGAATTACTTTCATATGCTAGAATATATTTTCCGGATAAGATTAAAGACTTTTCGGAAGCTTCATTGGGTGGACTGTTATTGGATATGGCAGCGATGGTAGGGGATTCATTATCATTTTATATGGATCATCAATTTAATGAACTAAATCCACTAACTGCTATTGAAACAAATAACATTATTAATCATCTTAAGAGTGCCGGAGTTCCCATTGTTACAGCTTCTCCAGCCTCTGTCACGGTTAATTTTTCAATACTGGTACCGAGTGAGACAGATTCGTTCGGAGAGCGAAGACCAAAAAGATCTGCGTTGCCAATTATCGGAATGGGCACCGTGCTCCGCGGTAATAATGGAATTAAGTATAACTTGGTGGAAGAATTAAACTTTAGTCGAATAACGGCCGGGGGTGATTTATTCGCAGCCGTTAAAATAACGGAAGTCGATTCGAGCGGGTTGCCGTCTGAGTATCTTATGAGCTTAAACGGGATTTGCTTGTCGGGAAGGGAAAAAACTGAGGCTGTAACCGTCGGTAATGTGCATGTTCCTTTTCGTGAAATGGTGTTGGCCGAACCGAATGTGACCGATATTATTTCTGTGGTTGACAGTAACGGAAATGTTTATCATGAAGTTTCTGCTCTTACAGAAGATGTAATATTTGGGGGTACTCCAACCATAGGTTCTGACAATACTGTCGTTGAACAAGAGATAGAGATTATACCCGCTCCTCATCGTTTTGTCAGGGTCGTAAATCCCAAATCAAAAATTACCTCAATTCAATTTGGTTCTGGGAGAGCTGAGACACTAGATAATGATATCGTTCCGGATCCTAGTGATTTAGCTCTTCCTCTATATGGGAAAAAAACGTTTCCTAGATTTGTGATTAACCCTAATTCATTATTAGATACTCAGACTTTGGGAATCTCTCCGACAAATACTACACTACGGATTAAGTATCGGCATGGAGGAGGTCTTTCACATAATATAGGGGTAAAAGAAATTACTACCATCGATTCTTTGATAATGACATTTGAAAGGGAGCCTCTTCCTCGCGATGCAGAGAGTGTACGTACTTCTATAACAGTTATTAATTTAGAGAAAGCTACTGGGGGTTTACCTTCTCCTACACTCGAAGATTTGAGAGCTTCGATTCCGGCTACTAGGCATATGCAGTCCAGGATTGTAAGTAGAGCTGATTTATTGGCTAGAATTTATACTCTTCCTTCACGTTTTGGGAGAGTTTTTAGGGCAGGGATTAATGCAAATCCCAATAATCCGCTAGCATCTGTTTTACATGTAATAAGTAAAGATGAAAACGGGTATTTAGTGCCCTCGTCAGATCCCTTAAAGAAAAACCTAAGTAAATATTTAAACGAATACAGGCTAGTATCTGATGCAGTTGATGTTGTAGACACTCAGGTGTTGAATTTTGGTATACAATTTAAAGTTATTGTTCATCCCCACGCTAATAAACACCTTGCAATCCAGAATGTTATTAATAAACTTAAGAATATTTTGGTTGTTGGAAATTTTCAAATCAACCAGCCAATCATTTTGGCGGAAATTATAAACATTGTTATTAATGCTGATGATGTTATATCTCTTGTAGAAATGCCACGTATTACATCAAAGTTTGGATCTGACGCAGACAGAGTTTATGGATATACGTCATTTAGGCCCGCAAATCTTACGGTTCGTGGGATGGTTGTTCCACCCCCGGGCGGTATTTTTGAATTAAAGTATCCGGATTTTGATATAGTCGGGACCGCAGCATAGGAGTAATTGTGTATTTTATATTAACGGCTAGTAAAGATACTTACGTTACCAATAAGGTTATTAATAATGCTTTTAGCGCATCGGATGCCAATGTGGGAAGAGCATCTACATTGGATCTTTTTCGTCTATACAATGAGTCGACTCTTCCAAGCGGTTCAGGAGTTATGAGCACGGGGGTGCCAAATAATATCAATGAACTGTCAAGGTTGATGATTAAATTTAATTACGAGAAGATAACATCTTTAATGAATAATACGTTGGATTTAAATTCTTCTGATTTTCAATGCCATCTTAAGTTATACGATGTTATGGGAGGTCAAGCAACACCTTCAGACTTTACTGTAATGGCTTTTCCATTATCACAATCATTTGATGAGGGTATAGGAAAAAATATTGTTTCATTCTCTGATTTAGGCTGTACAAATTTTATTACAGCGTCATATAGTAACTCCACTGTTTATCCTTGGTACATGTCGGGTGCCAACCAGGAAGGAATTATTGACCTTACGGTCTCTACCCCCGTTGCAGCCACAGCTGATCAATTTACGTTTAGCGGGATTGCAACTGAAGACGGAGTAATAACGCTTATAAGTTATGATAATGGAACTAGCTTTACGACTAAAACTTATATTGCAAAGGCCGGTTCTACTACCGGTACGGAGCAAAGTGATGGTACGATTGCATTTGATTCCGGTGTCGATGCTGACGCCTCGGCAGCACAACTAGAGATAGCAATTGACGGTGTAACCGGGCATAATGGAAAGATAGGTACTACTCTTGCGGGGGCTTCACTTACCTTAGCACAAACTGTGGCCGGCGTTGAAGGTAATACCAAAATTAAAACGTCGGCTGGATTTAACGATAGCTGTAGTACAAACCCTCCAGCAAGATTTACGGGAGGAACTAGTAAATATCCTGCAAATATTGATTATATTGTGTCCGGGAATTTAAATGATGGTAATGGGATGACGGGATTGGGGGTAGCTCAGCAATTTGTAGAGGGAAGCGAAAATTTATCCATGAATATTACTACGATCGTTTCGGCTACCGTTGCTGGTATTTTACCCGATTGTGGGTTGCGTATATCGTTTACCGGTTCGCAGGAACAGGATAACAAAACGCGTTTTGTGAAACGATTTGCATCTAGGCACGTTTCAAATTTTAATTTACGTCCCCGAATAGAGGTTTCATATAATGATTCCTTGATTGATAATCATAAAAACTTTTATTTTGATTTAAGTGGTTCACTATTTCTTAAGAATTTCCACCGTGGAATTCCGGCAAATATCCTATCAGGATCTTCTCTTACGGAAGTTACCGGCACAGACTGTATTTTGGTAACCCTACGATCAGGTTCATGGAGTCAAGCCATAAGCGCTTCGCAGATGCAGGCCGGAACAATGATGAACGATACCAATAAAGGGGGTGTTGTTGAGACCTACAATTATGTGACCGGCGTATATTCTGCTTCATTTGCCATATCGTCCTCCGATAGTAGGGTTGTAGACTTTAGTACATCACTAGCAGATATGGTATCTCGAACAGGGTCAATAACGTTTGATGAATACTGGAGTTCTGCCGATGGACTAACGGGATATTATACTGGAAGCATCACCGTAGACAGAATTCCTCGATATGCGTTTAACGTAAACCCTCGCCGATTGGAGTTAATTGTTACGAATGCTAAAAGTGAATATACATTTGGTACTAAGGCGCTTTTTAGAGTATTCGTGAGGGATTTTGAAGAAACGCAAAAAGTCAGTAGGTTACCTTATAGTTTAAATAGCGTAATATTGGAAAAGGTTTATTATCGTATACGTGATACTGTTGATAATACAATTGTAGTTCCTTTTAAGACCACGAATGAGGGAACAAGGTTATCATCGGATTCTGGAGGGATGTTTTTTGAGACATACGTGGATTTTGCAAAGGGAAGAACCTATACCATTGATTTTCTTATTCAGGAAGCCGGTATTGAAATCATAGAAGAGGGTAAAAATGTTAACTTTAGTATTAGATAGATGTTATGAGTAAAGGACTATTTAAAAACTCGGCCATGTTTGCACCTGGGATGATAAAGCAACTCATGGTCGGAAGTTCTCCTGTACTTGGGAAGGGTGATCTCCTTTCAGGATCTAATATTGAGAGTACGGCATCTTTTAGATATGATTCCCCATGGAAACCCGGTGTAAAATCTACCCAACAGATACCTTTGGATTGGTCTAACTTTGCCAATCATATATTTTTTAATTCCGCGGAATCTAAGGTAAACGTTGCATTTGATAATATCATTAATGATTACCCTTTTGACGGAACATATAGAGAGTATGAGGCATTTTTTGATAATCTACCAGGTTTCGAAAAATATGTATATGATATTTTTCCGAAGTGGCTAGGATTTCTTCATTTTTCGGGTACAACATTCTATGAAACCCCGGCAGGAAATCCCACTACCGGTGGAACATATGCAGCAGAACTGGGGACCCATATTAAGGTTGAAGATGTTGCTGGTGCCTTATTGCCAACTTTGTCAAAAAAAGATGATGGCCAAAATGTAATAGGGCCCAAGCACGGCAAGTCAATATCATTTGATATGCAGTTATTTATTCCTCCAGTTGCTAATGAAGAACAAATAATATTACAAAAATTAAGTGATGAACAGAATGGGTTGACAATAGGCCTAGATAGAAGCACATCAGCTACAACATGTCTCTTATCCATGATAATTTCTTCAGGAAGCGTGATAAGTGACCTAGCAGTTATAACGGCTAGTATGAATGTTGAGAAAGGCCGTTTTACTCAGGTGGGCGCTATTTTTAATAACGAACAGGGTGTGAATCAGATAGAGTTATACCAAAGTGGTGTTTTGCTTGCTACTAGTAGTTTTCGCCAGACGTTCGATAAATTTATATTTTATTCTTCTAATTTATTAATTGGTTCCGGTGTTCAACACCAATCTTCGTCAGAAGCCATGCCCAACCCTACAGACCAAGGTAATTTTTATTTTACCCCAAAACAAACGTTTTCAGGGGCTTTGGATGAATTAAGGATATTTCACGGAGTACGTAGTAAGGGAAACCAAAAGACGTATCAATTTAAAAACGTGTTCCCGACAGGCGATTTAAAGCTTTATTATAAGTTTAATGAAGTGACAGGATCTTATACAAATAATCGTTTAGTCTTGGATAGTTCAGGAAATTCGCTACATGCAGCGATTTCGAATTTTACGGAATCATTACGTGATTTAAAAATGGGAACTGACGTAACTCAATCGTTGCCTCTTAAAAACGAAAGGTTAAACTTAAACCCCGTTTTATTTCCCAGCAGTAAAGATGTGATATCACTCAATGTTAATTTATTATTGACTGCTAGTAGATATGATGCTAATAACCCTAATCTTATTACAAAATTAATTCCTCGCCATTTCTTGTTAGAGGGAAAAGCGGAAGAGGGATATAACACGGTCGACGGCAATGTAGCCAAACCATATGCTGAAGGGTCAAGAGATTTTCCCGGCGGGGGTCGTCTTGGATCTCCGCAAATAATAACCTTGTTAACATTAATGTGGGGAAAATACTTTGATGAGTTAAAAATATTTTCTGATCATTTTTCTAAATTATTACATGTTGATTATACAAAAGAAGACATGGTGGCAGACCAATTTCTTACATTTGTAGGTCAGTATTATGGTTTTGCATTGCCTGGATTTTATACGACTGCCACCCCAGAACAGTATAATGAGGGTGAAAATCTATTGGCAGATCCGACCTATAGCAAGTTTAGCTTGAGGCATGTTCAAAATGAATTATGGAGACGTATTTTAGCTAGTCTTAATGATATTATGCGTAGTAAGGGAACAACGCATTCTATTAAGTCATTGATTCGGGCCGCAGGACTGAATCCGGATAATAATTTTCGATTTAGAGAGTTTGGCGGAGCTAAAAGTCGTCTACTGTTGGAAACACGGCGCCTCAAATCCGAATATTCATCGATGTTGGATTTTAGTGGATCACTGGCCAGTGTTACAGATCCTGAGGCGGTCAATGCACAAGGAATACACCCGAGTAGGCCTTTTATCATGTCACCCTTTTTATCGGGTTCCAGGATTGAGGTAGGGTTTCCAACTCCGGAGGGTACTTTTGTAAGTAAAAACAAGCATCCGTTACACGGTATTTCTGACGATCGGGATGATGGTTTATTCACGTCTGGGTCCTTTACATACGAGGCACTGTATAAATTTGATACGTTTCGTTCCGGTAATATTGCATACCATACATCACAGAGTCTTATGCGATTGCATAGTACAGGGACAAGTGCATATGCAAACACACAGGCTATATTTTTTAATTTAGTGACTATATCTGAATCTTTAGAACGTAATCGTACTGGGTCAATTGAGTTATTGGGACGACCCACAGTTACTGCCGCTAGCGGCCCTGTTTTGCACTTGGTTCTAACCGGTGTTAATATTTTTGATGGAAACGTATGGCACGTATCATGGGGTCGGCAATGTGCAGAAGAGATTGGGTCATTACATTCTTCATCTTATTTTTTGCGTGTCGGTAGGCAGAATCATGGTAAGTTATTTAGGTATTATTCGTCATCTTCGCTTTTTATAGAGTGGCCACAGGGCGGTAACAAACGAGATGATGGTCTTTCTAAAGTTATGTCAACCGATAATGCTTCTGGCACATTTGTTGTTATAGGAAGCCAAAGCGTTGGAACTAATACTGCGGGATATTTTTTAAATGACGAAGCTCTTCAGCAGGGGTTATTACCTCATGTTACCAATTTCGACGGAAAGGTGTCTCAGTTGAGATTTTGGTCTAAGGCGCTAACCCCTAAAGAAGACAGAGAACATATCATAAATTTTAAATCAGTGGGTGTTCGAGACCCTTTAAAGAATTTTAATTTTGTGACTCAAGAAACCGGTTCATTTGAGCGTCTGCGTCTTGATATCCCTATGCATCAAATTATAACGTCTTCTAATCCTGTAGGAGGCATTAGTCTTTTTGATACTACACAAAACTTTTCTTCCGGTACTCGCGGGGGACCATGGGTTAATACGGATACAACAACACACCCATCTGATGGATATGATAAAATGTTATTTAAAATGTCAGGTACAGGGTTTGCACCCAACTTTTCTGTTATTAAGCCACAACAGTTTTATTATAGTCATATCGATTCCAAATTTGATGAAAGAAGTGAGTTTAATAAAATTAGAATTAGAAGCTGGGAGAATCAGGATAATATAAAGTACGATGAAGGAGCAGTTGCTGCTCCTCTATATGATGTTTTAAAAAGTGAAGAGCCTGAAGATGATAATCGTTTTCTTGTGGAGAGTTCTTTTGTACAGGCGTTGGATGAGGATATCGTTAGTATTTTTGGCGGATTAGAAATATTAAATACCATGATGGGGAATCCGGAACTAATATTTAGTCTAGATTATCCTGATTTAAGGAATTTGCGTGACGTTTATTTTAATCGTTTAAATAGTAGGATAAAAATTAAAGAGTTTTTTGAGTTTTTTAAATGGTTTGATGATTCGCTGGGAACAATGATAGAACATTTACTACCCAAGAAAACCAACTTTCTTGGGGTACAGTTTACCATTGAGTCTCACATGTTGGAACGTGCCAAGTTTCACTATAACTATGCGGATACATATCTTCCCCCTGGTCTCAATTTGCACATGTTTGGTCCCGGTGCGGGACTGCTTGAGGGTGCGACTCAAGCAATCTTTTATCCTGGTGACGGTCCCGATATACAGTTTTCAGTAATACTAGACGCAGATACAAAATAGGGAGGATGCTAGCCGGTGATGGAGAAATAGATGGCATCAAGGACAACATATAGCGGATCAATAGGAAGGTTTCGACAAGGGATATCCCTTCGGACATTTAAGCAGCTTTTTGATACTTCAATGCCTCATCTGTTTGGAGGGGATGGTTCAATGTTGATCGAGCATACTGGATCAACATCACCCAAGAACTATTTTGATGATAGGCAGGCCAACTGGACTTCACCCGGCACTATTGGATCGAACGCAAAATACAGGCTAGTCGTAAGTCACGATATCGTTCGATTAAATTTTGGCGATCTCGAATTATTTGAGCTTCCTGATCCTACATCAACAACAATCACGCCTTTCGATGATCAACAACAGAGTTTCTTAACCGGTTCACCAGAGTTTGGTTTGTGGATGATGCAACCCGAGAATACGGGTTCCGTGCCATTACGTTTGCGATATAAGAGCATCGTGGAATTGGGTCAAATGGATGGGGTGATAGAACCCCTGGGACCCATTAGAAAAATGATAGACTTTACGGCACCCCTGTCTTTTGATCGTCGATCCAGGCTTCATGTTAGTATAACGACAGATTACACGGATGAAGAGATCCTGAGTTATAATGTGCCGGGAGTCGTTGGTATACCGTCACCGTGTCCCATGTATCCGATCACACAGTGGTTGGATTTCAGAGAGTTTCAGAATAATCCCATGGGGCAGATCCGACCTTTTGATGATCGATCAAACGGTGTTAGCGGCTCTCTTTCGGCAGCACCATCGCCATACCCTTTGGTGAACCAATCCCCTAGCGGCACAATGATTTTATCTATTCCTCCAACACAAATTACCGATATTCCGACGTACCAACGTGCAGGAACTGAGTTGTTGGGTAACGCTGATATCAATAACGTTTTTTATCAAAATTTCATGACATCATCAATAGTTCCCTTTAGCGATATGACAGCTCAAGAGGGAAAACTAGAAACATGTTTTTCTACAAAAGGAAGAGGGATAACCATGCGATCAGGGACGATTGAGACAGAGTTTATGAAAATGACGGGAAGCACGGATGATTCGATGTTCGGGTTGGGACAGTATAGTACGTCCGCTGGATATAGCTTTCCGCCGGGTCGGTTGACTGGATCTTCGCTATCAAACGTTGCCGGTACTGACTCACTAGCATTCGGGGGTTGGTTAAAATAATATGCCAGTTTCAGGTTCATTAGGATACAGGTCAGGTCGCCTTAATAATCCCACTAGGGTTCTTTTAAATAATAGAGACTGCGCGTGGGATCTTTCTTATGCAACGGTGCTTCGCACCGGTGATCCGGATTTTCTTGGAAATCCTCCACTGATGTTCGACGATACACGAACACTAATATTTGCAGCATCAAAAACAAGCGGTTCGTCCAAAATATACGGTCAGGGCATTGGTAATAGTGATGCTATTGTTACATACCCCTTGATGTTTCCGGTTGATTACCCGTTGACGCTTAACGGCACGGGTAGCGCGGCAACCCCCAACGTTTCGTCCAGTATAACTCTGAAAAGACCTGTGTTTCTAGAAACAGTGGGGGAGGAATTAAATTACTTGCCAGAGTATGTGTATACGTTGAATCATCCTACGGGTGGAGAATCCATATCTCCGTTTGATGAAACGAGGGTGTATCTAGATAATAACCCCAGTAATCCGTTTTACTGGACTGGAAGTAATCCAAGGGTGCTACCAAACTTGGCATCAAAGTTAGCAAACAAGATTATTTTAACAATTCCATTAAATCCCGTTGAAGAAACTTCGGTTTTTTGGTCAACGGGAACATTACCTCATGGTACTCCCTATGCTAATAGAGACCTAGGTTTGGCTGCCGGTATTAATCCTGGAATATCATATTTTAATTGGGATCGACGTGTATGGGAGATTATCGGGGACACAACTACAGGCAGCAATGTTGATTACTTGAATCGTGATAATGCTGTGCGTACCGGGAGTTTGTGGGCTTTTCCTAATGGGCTATGTAGTGGTGCATTTTCCGACAAAAGTTTTATTCGGACAGCAGCTGCGTCAGGGTATCCTTCTAATTTTGCCGGATTTCCTTTATCAACAAAATTTAATGCGACAGGATCTTCAGAAGAGGGACACTACGGGCAATTATTACAGATGTCGAAATACATCAATCATCCCTTTATGGTAGAGAAGATCGTTTTTGAGTTTACGGGAAGTGTAAATACTCCTCTGCTTCAAGGAGCAGGGAGTGCTCTATTCAAGGATCAATTTCCTTCAACAACTGCGTTTTTTATTCTTAATCAATTTGAAACACCTGTGAGTAGATCCGTCGAGACAGGAGAGACGTTTTACGCTGATACAACTGCGGATACGTATTATGTAAACAGGAATGGTCCATTCCACGTCACTAGGGAAAAAGATTTGGTGGCTTTTGGGACTATAGTACGTTCTTTAAGCAGGACGGGCAGTGATCTATCAGGATTTGAGCATCGTGATTTGACATTAGTCGGAGGTGCGAACCCGGATGGAAACGGAGGCATCACGGGTTCGTTTAGATTGGAGTTTAGCGCTTCTGCTCCTGGTATTTATCCAGATGCCCTGGGCACAATTGTTTGTCCAGCTACCGCTGATGGTTCTACGGCTGCTTTGGATCTGCGAGTATTTGTAGGAAATCCTGATGGGGGTCGCAATCTTTTTGGGGACTCCAGCGGTCGGAGCTATATTGCGGCAGTGGTGGGCGCAGAACCCACAGGAAGTGCTTTTGATGGAACCACAACGTCGACAAACCAACAGTATGTGCAGCCGTATAAAAAACTAATTCGGGAATCTCCCTATATTCTTCTCCCGACAGACCGGCTGATTTTTGGCTTTTCAAACCAACAAACACCACTACCTGCCGGCGCCCACCCGTCTAGATTTACGGAGCGTAATGTTGCTGAAACTCAACGGGTCGTATTGGCCCCGGGCCCTAGCAAAGTGACATTTTTTGGTTCGTTGATTGCTCGAAACGGTCCCCTAGTTTCAGAAACTAGTAATGATCCATTAATATCTGACGCCATTCATGAACCAATACAAGAAGGTTCGGAGCCCCTTGACGAATTTCAAGTTGAACCATTTTATACATACTCTGGATCGTATATCGATAATGTCATGGGGGGGAAAATGTTGATGGGTACCCGCCGGCTTGTGGGGAGCTGCGCCCGGGGAACCCAGGGTGCTACTGGTTCTTTACTGCGAGGCCGGAGGTTTTGGGATTCATCGGAGCTCTATTATGATTCATTAATGCCGGCAGTGAGCCATTATTTTCGACGTTATGCTGGAACATCACGGATATTTAGCGCTAAAAACATAAAAAGATTGCCCGTAACGGCTTATTATTTTTCCGGAGCCATGTCAATAGTGAATAGTGACACTGGCGATGTATCTGAGTGGAATGCTGATTCTTCTCTTCCCTTTCCTTATCGGTTTAATCCACCTCGCGTTATTAAAGATGACGCTATATTGATTATTAGTGCGTCCAGTGATGATAAGAGTTTTGAAGGAGTTCTGGGTTATGAGGATCTTAAAGATGCGTTATTTGGTGTAGGGGTAAATTCTAGGTTTAACAACTTGTTTAAAACGCCGGGTTCCGGTGATCGTACGCAACGATTAATTGATCGAAAGAATTTTGGTAGTTCAACAGGTTTTAGGTATGGTATTATGAATACTTCACCGATGTTATCCTCGGCTGTTTTTAGATATGATAAATTTGGACAACTTAGAGATATGTTGGAACAGAGACTCGATTCTAGATTTTACTGTGAGCCTGATGAATCTACTGAAATAGTGGGTTTTGCTGATGACGGTCGGGCACCAACAGAGTCTCCTATCGTAATTATTTTTGTCGATGAAGACCAAAACGTAATCAAGGCGGAGGAGACGGTATCCCAAAATCTTAGTGTGAATTCCACGTCTTCATTACCTTATTTCGATGGTGAGCCAGCAGTAGATAGATCTGATGATCCAAATAAAAAGGTGATGATTCAAATTACTGACTTGGGTGTGAGTTGATGTTAATTGGGTGAATGTGGAAAAGTAGATGTCTATATCAATTGAACAAGAAGCTCAGAAAATTAAGCGGGACACTTTTCTAGTTATCAGGGATTCTCAAAATTCCCATGTATTACAGATCATTTCGTTAGCCGATCTACAGATTGGTACAATAGATATTAAAGATTCTGCCAAGGGACTAATATTACATCCAAAAACAGCTCCGGATACAGTTGTCAATAAACTGTACAATGAGAATGGCACTCTCATGTTTAACGGAGAACCTCTTGTCGGGAGATCTTTTTTCTCCAGTACCACGAAGGGTTCGATATTCACGACCGGTTCCACCGCATTTGTTGGAGGCCAGGCAACCCCAGGAATGCCCGATGCTCCAAGTGATGTAGGACCAGATGTATTCTTCTTTGTTTCCGGAACGGCCGGCAGTAAGGATACGACCATCACAGGGTCTGCTGTATTCGGGGGTGACGTTGTTATTTCCGGAGCATTACACGGTGGATCACCGTTACAGATCGGTGAATATCTAACTACGCTAGGTACCGATGTTGCGTTTTATGTGTCTGGTGCAAAGGATTCTAAGAATACCAGCGTTCAAGGAGCGTCTCTATTCGGCGGCGACGTCATTGTTAGCGGTACTTTGTATGCCGAGAAATATGTCGTTGAAGTTGATGAGACGGTAACCGGTTCCTTGTTGGTTTCTGGCACCCTGGTTGTGTCTCAGAGTGGTCTATTCTATGAGGGTTTGGTTGTCAATGAATCTGGCGAGTGTGGCACTGAGAATGATTTTCGGGTTGAATCAAACAACTTTACGCATGCGATCTTTGTCGATTCATGCGCCGATCAGGTTCTGATCCTGTCCGGTGGTGCAAACGAGGATTCAGATTTTAATATTGACGAGTATACTGACACCAACTTCTTTGTTTCAGGGGCAATTGACTCAAAGGATTCATCGGTTAAGGGTACGTCGGTTTTTGGTGGCGATCTTGTGGTAAGTGGTAGCATTTTACCTGGGGCGGATAATGCAACTGATCTTGGAAGTGCCACCAATCGCTTTGCCAACGTGTATACAGGCGACCTCCATCTTAGAAACGATAAGGGGGATTGGACTATTGTGGAGGAACGGGATGCTCTTATTGCGGTGAATAACATAACGGGAAAGAAATATGAGATGATGCTTAAGCCGCTGGATTAATATTTCATGTGGGCTAAGCCGCTTTAGAATTGGGATTAAGGATATTTAAATAACATGGCCGGAATATTAAACAGTAAAAATCGTATATTAGACGTTCTTATAACTCCTCCCGGGAGGGCCCAAGCCGCCAATGGTCATATGCAGTTTCGTTATGTGACGCTCACAGATGGGCATGCTTTTTATGAGGCGGGTACGGGATTACCAACGGCCTCAAACGTTGCGTCAGATGCAGGGGATAGAATATATTTTGAAGCCACGAGTCGTTTTCAAGACACTATTACTCTAGAGACCGATTTAAACGGAGTAATTACTTTTGAGGATTTTAAACTGCAGGTACCGGATTCAGCTATAGCTGGACAAATGGAATCAAAAGGAAATCACTTGGTTGTGAGTGGCGTATTTCCAACGGGATCCATTATAAATCCCTTGATAGGTGGTTTACCTGACGAAATTACACGTGGAATGACCGCGAGTTATGGACAACAATATTTTCTTTCTACGCATGATCCCTTTGGTAGAAGTGATGAATTTAATACCGACAAGGACACCGTAGACTTTTCTTTTAGGCCCCAGCCGCAATTCGATGCCGCGGGGATTGTCATTCCGGATATCCCCGGTGCCCCCCCGGCGTTGATCGATGGCGGTGACTCGACTTCCTTAAAAAGCCATTTTTCGGAGATATGGAAGGATGAGAAATTATATAAACATGTTAATTTTATGTTTCTACCTCCCGTCAATAAACTTCCTGCTGAGGTTCACATATTGGAGATATTACCATATCTCATGATGAATCTGGATTTAGCGAATATTCCTGACATAAAAACGTTTAAGACTTCTCCTGCGTCGGATAAGTTTGATGATTATGTGAAAGTATTGAGGTGGTTGATACAGTCGTCGGTTTCTAACGAGGATGTTAATTGGAAAGAGGCTTTTTCGTCGACACTTTCTGATCCGTTCATAGTAGACTCTAGTTCAAAAAAGCCATTGCAGAATATAATTGACAAAAACATAACATTTTTAGATCAACAAACTGATGAAATACTTACTGCGGCCAAGATGGTCTATATGGGAAATTATCCCAGTTTTGTTGTTCCCGATTATAGTTTAGTAAAACGCTATAAGGTATTACAGTCATATGTTGATATGCAAAAAACGATAATGGACATAAATCTAAATTGGAATAAAATCGATTTTACTGAATCATCTTCGGACAACAATATCATAATGCAGATTTTTGAGTTTCCAGAAAACGAGAACGTAATTAACAAATTAGCAGTTATTGATGGTGGAACTTTGATTGATAATAATAAGTTCGGTCCAGATCAGAGACTTTTTCATGTGGGTAAAATTTATCAAACAAATCAATTAAACTGGGAGAATTCGGGAGATGTTGATGGGGGTGGAGAATTATCTCTTACAAAATTTGTAAATATATTTGATATTGTGATGCATGATGACACATATGACATTAGGACTAAAGAGACATACCTCGGTCTAGGGGGTGATACATATAATCTTTCTACTGAGTTGCTTGATAGTATGGTCGGCACCAATTAATTCTAGCGGAGAAGACGATGGCAATATTTAAGGGTACTCGTACAATTAAGGATGATCTTCTACACATTCCGCGCAATTGTTTATTCTATATAGGCAATCATCATAGCGATTATGACAGGGGTCGTACTGGTGGGGAAATTTATGGGATAAAATTTTTAATCAATTTAGGGAAGGCTATCAAGAAAGGAGTCACGAACGTAAAAGTAACTGCATATTATGAACACCCTGATAGATGGAGGAAAGGTAAACGTCCATACAAATCATCACCCAAACTCAAGGCGTTGGCTTTAAAGCAAAGTGTTCCTCGAAAAGATAGAAGATCTTATGATAGGCTATTAACGGTAGTGGGTGCTGAGATAATTGATGTTACTCATCTCATTAATAACGAAGTAGCTAGTTCCATTGATAAATATCCTTTATCAACCAAGATTTTTAATGAGAGGATTTTACCAAGAAAGGACGTTTTTCAAGTCATTTCCTCTAATGTTGATCGACGTATAGGGTTATCGGCAGCTACGACCATGACAGCTATACCAATTGGTTTCCCAACACGGGGGACTGATGAAATTACCAATTCACATAGATATATCATCATGCTGCAACAGGGTCATGATCCTGCATCTATTTTAAAATATCCCTTTCCACTAATCCCGCCACAATTAAGGATGCAAAATACTCACGGTTATTCAAAGTCTTCTGGCTATAGTTTTCTTGCTCCACCCATGAGAAGACTGGGCACGGGTGCAGTCGATCTAAACGTAGATTTAGCTTTCTTCTATCATGACGATCATTATTCCGACAGTACAATGGAAATGCAGGCCGTTAGACTTGCAACAATTAATTCTGCGGAGGGTAAAGTAGGGGAATCTATTATAAAGCAATCACTAACCTTAGAGTGGCACCGTGTTGAGGCTGAGTTTAAGTTTTCTAGACCACTTCACCTAGCTTTATCATCAATGATTTATTTTGAATTTTTAACTATCGATGCCCGTGGTAATACTCGTGATCGTCATGTATTACCCATACAGATAAGTGATTCATTAAAGCTAGCTTCATACCCTGTAACTGCCCCTACCATAATGGCGAAATGGTCCAACGAAGGTAATTTAATTACCGTGCTACAAACAGATTACCGCGCATACTCCGTCGTAGTGTATGCTAAACAAATAGACATGCCGACTTTGATTTCGGGGGGATACCCCGGGTGGTCCAGGTTGAAGGAGCTTTATGCTTCAAATACACGTTCGGCAACCTATGTGCATCGTGTAATAAATAATGGGCCAACAATTTATAGGGCATTTGCAATATCATCCAATGGAAAGATAAGTCATGAATTTTCATCTGTTGTGGTGTGGCCGACCACGTTTGAAGTTTCTGGTGTTAGATCATTTCCAGTTCAGAAAATACAGGATATCAGCAACGCTATATTAATTCCTAAGAGGGTAGGTCCTGCAGTCCAGATTGAAGTGACAAATATACTAGGCATTGATATCACAAAGATAGCAATCCAGGTTACAAATGTCACATGCAGCACGTCAGATATAGGAACCCCGTATAGAAGGGTAAACGTTCTTACGATGGATGGCGAAAACGGGGGACCAATTGGGTTAAGTACAACAAAACAAAATTCTGTTTTCTATCATTCTACACCTGAGGATAACAATGCATATCAGTATACAGCCGTTTTTCAGAAGAGTGATGGAACAATTAGTCAGGGGGGATACCGCGCTTATTTTGAGTATTTAGGGAGAACAAAGTATGATGAGGGTGTCCGGATAAGTACGGGTCCCGCGGTAATGACAAATACTGGTCCTCGTTTTAAGATTTTGATGGGATTTAATGAGCCAGGATTTTCAGATGTATTGACAACACTAGCCGCCGGTGGTGTTTCCACTCCCTTCTTAGATGAAATTAGGTCAAATAGAGGTCGGGTAGAGTCTTTACTTAAGGCTCACGTTATAAGATATGATAAAACGACTGGAGGCACCACAGATTACGGACTAGTTGAAGCGGGAGAATTTCTGGATTCGGCAAATGTCGTCCGCGGCCATGAATATCTATACGAAGTCAGATTATTACGAGCATCAATTTTTGATTTGATTCGTGGTATTACTTTAGACGAAAAAGACGCTTTAACGTTACGGAATTATGCGAAAGATCGGGCTAAATTTGAAAATTCGACGACACTGAGGACAAATACACTACCCGCAGTTAATGCATTAACAATAAAGAATGATCCGGATACATTGAAAATTAAAGATGTTTTTTGGAAGGGCCGAACATCCCATGTTAGTTATGTAGAATTATCTGTACCGGTGATGGATGTGTCTATAGAAAAATTAGTAGCCATTTTTTCAGAAGATACAGAGATAGGTCCTTCAGTTACGGTAAGTGGTTTTATACATGGAGCGGTGAAGATGGTTGATTCTGTCATTATATATGCGGAAACGTCGCGACAAAAGGCAGTTGTAGGAGTTGTACATATGCATGGTAGCGATAGGGGTTTTACATTTCGTGATACAACCCTTGGAAGCCTAGTGGGCACTCGTAAATACAGTGCCAGGATTCTTAAGAACAATTATGCAATGTCTTCTGAAACTCCCCAGTACACTATAACAAAACGAACCAGTTTATCTTTTGACGAGGAACGAGCAAATGGCATTTAAAATTCGCAGGGGTAAATTTAAAACGCCCATTCGACGTCTTACACTATTCGAGACACATTCATCCCTACAGAATGATGCTCTAGTTCGGCGACAAAGAGTAAGTTCTTTAGTAAAATCGACACCGCCAGCGAAGCTCCGCGCCGCAATGGGCGCTTTACCCAGGACAAATTTACGTAGTTCTCTTTCACGTCGAAGTGGCATGCCGGCATTTGTTCCAGCTCAAAAAGTCTCTAGAAAAGCAATACAAAATGTAGGCATACCTACTTTGTCACAAGTTATAGGTTCGATACATGCTGGATTTATTAGTGAGGCAGTTGATGCTCCTACTCCCGGTGGCCGTAGACTTTTAGTTTCAAAGCCGGATTCTAGTGATGAAAAAAAACGAGCTCTTTTTCATCAAAGACACATTAGTGAGCTAAGTAAATCAGCCACGAACCAGATAAAGAAAAGAAGCACAGGTACACACCTATTATTTCAGGGTGACGAAGGTAAGACTATCGAAAAGCAGGAGACGACCCAACAGTCTAAGCCATATATGGCGGGGGGTGAGGATCTAGAGGGTCACCTTATTCCTCCTGGGGGGGGTGGTCGAGCTACAATTCTTGCATTTTTGAACTATCATGCCATTGATAATTATTACGGGGATGCGGACATGGACGCCAGTAATAAAAGCGATAATGAGCTCAACGTTACTCCCATTACAATAGGCGAGCTTTTAGAGCTTCGTATAAGAAATAATCACCTTCGGTATGCAAATGCCAAATATTGCCATAATGAACTTAGCAAGATAACATCCAATACCGGTGGAACACTTGTAGGTTTACGAAATGAGGCAAATAAGGTGATGCAATTCTTCCATGAACATGTTTGGATCGCTGATGCTATATTAGGCTGGATTCGTCAAGCTGAAGAATCACTAGACATTCTGGGTAGTTGGCAACAATTTTCGTATGGAGATGTACAGAGTATCTATAATAATTCATATAAGGACTATTCCTATCTTCCACCACCAACTAATTTTGTAGACGGTATTGGTGAATATTTGGGGTTCGATAGTGTTGAAGTACAAGCAAATTTCTCAAATACTCGTGCGTATTTACAAATTGTGCATGATTTGAAGATGTCTCTATCGAGGAAGTGGGGAGTGGGATCCCCTCTATTGTATTGGCCAGATAATGTAAAGACATGGGCACGAACCGAATTTGCACCGGAAAATAATATTGAGGGTTTACCAAGAAAACTGGAGCCCATTTTAACTGTTAACGGGTATATTTTTGGCAGTGGTATAATCACCGGTGAAGATACCATGGAGACCCAGGGACCGGGCGTATTTAAGGGAGGGGGGTTCTTCAATAAGGGCGGGGTTAACCCCGCCGGTTGGGACATTACAGTACCTCAAGTGGGGGTACTGGATGTTTTCGGTACAATGGATGGTATATATGAAATTAAGCACGCTGATAAATCTCTGGAAATATCTAGCTTTTTTTTACCTCTTATGGTTTTATCTAGAGAGTTGACACAATCATCAGGGTTGGGATATCTTCATTCTACACCAGGCGGCGCAATTTTGGGTCGTGATTTAATGGAGAATCACGTGGATGATGTTTTTGGGTCGGTCCATACGGACGGGATTTTAAAAGCAGGTGAACACCATAACACGTTACGCTTTTTTCCCATGGGAAAGGACCCGGATTCGGGCCTTGAGGGCGCATGGATGCCCGAGATACTGCACCCCAACACTGAACCCGTAGTTAATCCAATATACGCAACAAATCTAAACTGGGATATAGTGAAACTAATGCCGTTCAATCCACCCGGCACC
>Ga0209434_1000350_pt1 | contig 23386 bp, 17 predicted proteins | sample ETNvirnome_2_300_FD_184068 | JGI IMG/M metagenome (GOLD analysis project Ga0209434, IMG submission 184068) | Marine viral communities from the Pacific Ocean - ETNP_2_300 (SPAdes) (version 2) | ecosystem: Environmental > Aquatic > Marine > Oceanic | place: Pacific Ocean | collected 2013-06-22
CGGGGTCTGCGAGAGGAAACGGATTTCCGCCGAAGAGTGGGACGGGAAGCGGGGGAGATTATCGCGGGGCAAAGGCGTGGAGGCCGATACACCAACCCCGCGAACCCGGTCCCCATGGGGTCGAGCGAGTGGAGCGACAAGCCGGGAAGGTCGGCTATCTCCGACGTGCTCTCGGACATTCATGTGTTTGTCCGCAGCACCAAGTTCGGAGACTACGCGATCAGCTTCATCTACAACGGAGACCCCTACGTGTGGCCTGGGACGTGGAAGAGCGAATCCGCCGCCAAAGGAGTGGGGGAGAGGCTCATGGCGAACCTCCAGAGGGAGGTTACCGGCGTCGGAATGGGGAAGACGCTCGCACAGGCTCAACGCCTCAACCCGGGCCACGGACTGTCCAAGGCAGAAGAAAAGAAGGTCAGGGCTGATATTCAGCAGGACTTGATGGCTGCCTTTATGAAGGTAGCCAAGGAGCAAGGAAAGGAAAAACTGGAGGAGAACAAGATCGGGTGGGGGAGCAGGCTTCTGGATGCCTACAAGGCACGCCCTGACTCCGTAGGATTTCAAGCCATCAAACGAGACTACTTCGGAGGCCACTCAGCGTCAGCGAAGGCACGCTCCTGGCTCAACAGCGTGAACGACTCGCGGTGGGACACCATCATTCGCGCAGCGGCGAAAGAGGCTATCGCTCGGCATGGAGCCGGTCGCCCTGGTCGAGCCAACACCCGGCGCAGGCGCAACGCCAGCGTGACCTGGGGCGATAGCGTCAGCATTCTCGGAGGCGTGCTGTCTGGTTCTCGCGGAGTCGTCACGGAGCCTGTGACGGGCGGCTGGAACGTACATTTGACGTACGTTCACGTCAACGCCCGAAAGTATGGAAAGGTGGGCGAGACAAAGCGCATCCAGGCCAAGTTTCTTGAGAAAGCGGGAAAGCGCAAGAACCGCCGCCGCAACGGGGACGACTACTTGTGAGGCAAGTGACTGGGACGCGGTCTGCGTCCCGCCTTGAGCGTCTGTACGTCCATTCCATCGTAAGAGATTTGCATGTCGAAGATGGCTTCGGCCACCTTGTCCGCGTCCCGCTCGACGTGGTCTGCGATGCCCTGGAACAGCAGGACCGCGTGCGCGAGTTCGTGCATGATCAGCGCGATGATGCGTGAAGCAGGCTGGCTCTCCAGCTTCGGGGCCACACCGATGCGGTAGACGTCTTTGACGGGCTGCGTCATGCAGTAGGCGAAGCTGCGGTCCTCTGGGAAGTGGGTCGCGTCTGCGACGAACACCTGGGCACGGAGTGGGTAGTGCTCGTTGACCTCTTCCAGCAACACGTCGAACACGGCCTGGACTCGCTTGCCAGCGGGGGTCAAGACGCCCCCAGGATCTGACGTGCCCGGCGTCTCCACCACCAGAGTGCTGCACCGCCGAGGACCACGGATATGAGTACGTCACGCGTTTTCATTACCTCTCCAGGCTATCATCGAGTCGAGGTGTCGATGAATTTCCGTGGTCCCTATCGAATGAACCCGCAAGACCTGGCCGCACGGCGGGACAAAGTAGTTCGCCACTTGATCGACGTGGCGGGCATGAGCGAGAAGGAAGCGAAGGCGATGGTCGGCAAGGCGTCCGGTACGGGAAGCGACCGGCCCGCGTTGTCGCCTGAAGGGGTGGAAGTCTACGAACGCGGGGTCAAGCGCGTGATTCGCAGCGAACCGCTCAAAGCCATCATGCTGCTGCTCCCGCGTACGGGCCTGCGCGTAGGCGAGATTGTGACCATGACCAGGGACCGCGTGCTGGAACCAGAGGGCCGTCAGCCCAAGTTTCTCGTTGTCGGCAAGAACAGCGACATTCGCGAAGTGACCATCACCGACAAAGCCTACGGGATCTTGCAGCGGTACGAGGAAGCCTACAAGCCCCAGGACAAATCCCCGCACTGGTTGTTCCCGAAGGCCAAAGGACCGGACCACGTTTCCACCGCCTCCGTGCAAGCTGCCGTACGGGCGCTGCGGCGGGCCGAGCCGGGACTGAACACCGCGGACTTCAAGCTCACCCCGCACGTCCTGCGCCACACGTACGCGAGCGAGCACCTGCGTCGCGGGGGGAACCTCGATTGGCTCCGAGACCAGGCGGGCTGGAAGGGCCGAAAAACCGCGATGCTCTACTACCACCTATGAGGGGCGCGAACAAATAATCATCTTTTTTTGTCCCGACGCATTGACAGCTATCACGGGTATGGGTATTGTCTCTATGCACACCCCACCAGGGACAACTCGATGCCCGCCAAGATCCCCTACCTGACCACGCCCGAAGCGCAGTCTCTTATCGCGTGCCTCATTGACGGCACCACCAGCGTCCCCGACGACTACAAAGTGCTGTGGATGGGCGAACACCTCGCCTTGATCCGCTGGCGCGGCCACACCTACAAGGGGCGCTGGAACCCCGCGACTGTGCGCTTAATCCGCATCGACGCAGCTAAACCGTGGGACGTTGACGGTAGCGTGCGAATGCAGATCACGCGACAGATCCGACTGACCCAGACGGTGCTCGACACGCTGATCGAGAACGCTGCCGCCCGTGACGCGGGCTGGGTGGCTGAAATGGACAAGAAGGCAACGACTTCCGCTGCTGCCGCTGCCGCCGCCAACGCGCTCCGTCAGGCCGAAACTGACGTGAAGCATTGCCGCGTGAAGCTGCTCGACGCAGCGGAGGCCATGCGTTTGGTGGAGCGTGGGGAGAGGGCGGCGTGCTGGCAACCGGGGCTATGCTACGCCGCGACCCAGTACAAGAAGGCGCTCGACGTGCTCGACGCGTTGAAGGAGCAGCCATGAGTGTGTGGGTGATGCAGGTCTTGATTGCCGAGAACGGCGACAGAGTGTGGAAAAGCGTTCACCCGTCTGGGAAGAACGCCAAGCCGTACCAGTACGCGACTGAATACGACGCGAAGCGCATGTTACGGATGTGCTACCCCGATCAATGTCTGTTGGGCGGTGACGGCACCGTCCGTGTTCTTGAAATCAACAAAGAGGAGGAAAGCCCGTGACCAAGTCGAACCGATTGACCATCCGCCAGATGAAGCGACGGCAGACCCTGGCCCTGCGGGGCCTACGCCGACGCAAGGGTCTTATCAAGACCCGCTGCCATGCCACCAAGGGCACGGTCGCACTGAACCCTGTCAGCCCCGATGAACCCAACCCCTGTAAAACAATCAGCCGCTTCGTATAGGAGGCACCATGTCCAGTAAGAATTCCAAAAGAGGGGCCGTCGTCCCTGCCCGCCAAGACTACATGACCTCATCGATCATCGGAGCCGCCGCGCTTGCCGCAGCAAAGCAAGCTGGGGATGAAGGCTTACCGCTGCCCGCACGCCAGCGAATCGTTGAAGCCGCTGTAGATGCCGCAGCAGCGGTAATGGGCCGATACGGCGACACGGTCAGCGATACGTTCATTGAAGACGTATATGGCTGGATTTCAAGGCACGACTGACGGCACGCAGACGCAACACGACCTGAAGCATCAAGGTAGTCGTGGTCATGCGAAAATAGGCCCCCTGCCCCTCAACGCCTGCCGTGCGTGCGCGGTGGGCGTTCGTGCGTCTCGACGGATTGCCGCCTCCGTGGTAAGCAATGCGCTGGGAGGTGATCGCATGGCAGACACCACAGACACGAAGTCACGATTCAAAAGCATCGGCCTGGCGGTCGCCTACGTCCTCGTTGGTGCGGGCTTGACCTTCGCAGCCAGCGGCACGACCCCTGACCCCGCCGACGTCACCTGCGAAGCGGCTGCTGCCGTTGTCGCGTCCGAAGCCTGCCAGGAAACGGCAAGCACGGACAAGGCCGACGAGGCAAGCGAGCAGGACGAAGCGGCCACCGAAGAAGGCGAGTGATTGGGACAAGGTGTCCAGCGCCTTCGCGGGCCTGTTCTGATCACGCGAGTAAACGCATGACCTCCACGTAGAGGATCTGCCGCGCTTCGCGCTTGGCTGCGCTCCCCAACGCCGTGAAGATTGACTTGGTCGCGACGGCCTTGCGGACCTGCTTGTTGATCTGCGCGGTCGTCGGGTCGGGGGGCAGCTTCCGTACGACCCATGCTGCCGCATCGCCGACGTGAGGGTGGTACTCGCTGGGCGAGTGGTAATACCACGCGGCTTTGCTCATGGGCTTCTTGCCCGACCGCGCCAACGCCTTGCGCCCGCGTAGCATCCCCGTCGTCGCTGGGCTGGGCCTTCCAAAGCGGCCCCGCATCTCCTTGCGGGTCTTGCCTGCCTGGGCACGCAGCGCCATGTCTCCAAGGTGCTGGACCGCGTGGCGTAGCTCATGCCGGATGGTTCCGCGGGGGCGCTTGAGGTTCGCGGCGATGCGGACGGTGATGGAACGCCCCGCGCCGGGGTAGCCGGTGTCGCCTCCGACACCAGGCGGGAGCTTCCCGGTGATGAGCTTGAGTCCGAAGGTGGACTTGCCGTACAGCTTCTTGAGGACCGGGACGAGGTGAGGATAGGGAAACGTGTCCAGTGGGATCTGGGCCTTGGTGGACGTGGCCGCTTTGCCTTGGTGCGCGGCTTCGTACCAGTCGGTCGCGGCATCGACCCACGCATCGGGAACCTTGACTACGCCGTTCCGGCGACAGGTGTTGCAGCGTCGGGCATTGCGTCTCATTTCGTCACGGGGTACAGCGTGGGCCGCTTCCGTGAGCCTTTCCCGCGTTGTGGAATGACGCCGTATTTGAGCGACGCGAACTTCTTGACCCCCTCCTCGATCACTGTGCGGTAATCCGCGACAGACGGCATGGAGGAAGCGCGTTCCAATTCCACGTACACGAAGCGGTGTTCACTTGTGCTCTTTAGATCGGCAGGACGCGCCGGATCGAGGCCCCCAATCGTGTGGCGGGTAACCGTGAAGGAAATCCCGAAGGGGCTGTCTTCCGCATCCACGTCCACATGTAGAGACAGGGGTTGACCGCCCGCAGTTCCGAGAACGTATGAGACCCACGCCGCATCCTCCGCGTGATTTGTCCCGCTTTCTATGACGGACTCGCCCAATTCCCCACTTGTGGCTGCTTTGAGAAAATTGGCGACTGCCTCGGCCTGCTGTGCGTCGGTCCTGGCTGTGTTGCGGCTGTACGTCATGTTCTCACCCCATGTCCGTCTCTGCTTCCTGGGCGCGGAGGTCCATCCACAATCGGTGGACCGCTACGGAGAGAGCCGCTTGTTCAGTAATGTCCATGACCCCGGCGCACTCGCCCAGGCGGCGGCGTGTCTCGGCCTTCAACCCGTCCAGGGGCGACGGCAGGACGGTCAGGCCGTCGTCAGGTGTCCGTGTGAGGTCACGGGGGTCTGGAGCAGGGGAAGCCGTGTCAGGGCGTAGAAGGGCACGTAGACGGGCCGCAACGCGCACAGGGGCCTCCGGGGACATTCTCATTCGTCACCTCCAGCATCAAATATAGCGTCTTTGGCGCGTGCGCGGGGGGTACAGGCCCACGGAAACGAAGAAGGCCCCTGGCGGGTGCCAGGGGCCTCGGGTGGATGCCTCGGGTTGGGGTTACTTCGCGACCAGCACCTTCTCTGCCATCGCCTTTTCGACGGCGGCGTCGATAAGCGCCTGGAGGTTCATCGCGGCGAAGTCGGGGGCGGCTTCGGCGATCTGGTGCGTCTCGGGGACGCCCTGACCGGCGATCTGCGCGGCAGCGGCAGCGGCGTGGTCGATTTCGATTTCCACGTCGGGCAGTTCACCGTTCGCATGGGCATGGACGAATTCGGTGATGTTCTGCGCGGCGTCCATGTCACCCGCCTCTGCGGCGACGATGGCGTTGGCCTGAAGAACGTCGTGAACATCGGTCCAGCCTGCGGGTCCGACCTGCGCGACGGGCAGACCGAAAAGGTGGCAGATCGTCTCGATGTCGTTCTGGGTCAGGTTCGACTCCAGCGCTTCGACGCATGCCTCGACCAGCGTGTCGATAAGATCGGGCAGGACCACATCGGTGGGGTCGAAGTAATCGAGCGTGACGGGGATGCCAGCGCGGTTGAGCGCGGCACACCAGAGAGCGCCCTTGCGGAGTCCGCGAGCCGTGCCGCTGTGGTGCGCTGCCTGCTTCGCGGTAACCATGCCCTGTGCCTGTGCGTCGGCCAGCGCAATCTCGTTGAACTGGGGCAGGTAGGTCGCGCCCTTGAGAATGTGGGTCACGCCTTCGACAGCGCGACGGCCCGTGATGGAACCCTTCGCGAGCTTGCGCATGGCGATCCTCATCAGTTCGGAGCGGACGCGACGGTGGTTGGTCTGGGCGGGGTAGAAGTAAGACATTTTGTGTCCCTCGGGGTTTGGGGTCATTGACCCTGTGTGCCTATACATAATACCTCATGCACATCGGGTGTCAATACGTCGGGACAAAATAAATGAAGAAAGTTTACAACCCCCGCGATATTGTACTTTCCGCCAGCGTTTCCAACTTGTCCACAGCAGCGCCCAAGCGCTCCGTAGACGGGTGCAAATAGCGCTGGGTGGAAGAAATATCCTTGTGGCCCAGCAACGCCTGGATTTCCTGAAGTCCCACGCCTGCCTCGGAGAGCATCGTCGCGTAGGTATGTCGCAGCATGTGCGGCGTGACGCGTCCCAGGTCCGTGCTCCCCAGCACGCGGCGTAGCTGCTTGCGGATGAAGTCCGAAGTGATGGGCGTCCCGCGTCGGCTGGGAAAGAGCCACGGACCAGAGCGAGATTGCTGCTTACGATAAACCGCCAAGATCCGCTTTGCGGTCTTGAACAGCGGGACCACGCGAGCTTTGCGACCCTTGCCTTGCCGTACGGCAAGCACCACCCGACCATCTTGGGCTTGCAGGTCGTTGGATCGAAGCGAGACCATTTCCTCGATCCGCAACCCAGTCCAGGGGAGAAGCAACAACACAGACCGTGCCGGTTCTGACAACGCGCTCACCGCGCTCGCGTACACGCGTAGCTGCTTCGCAGTCAGTCCTTCGACGTGGAGTCCGGTTCTGCCCTTCGCACGCGGGAGGGCGTCATCAGCGTCGCGTTCTGACAGTCCATGCTCCGCGATTAGAACGTACTTCGCGGCTGCACGAAGCGGAAGCAAGGTGTTGGTAGCTCGGTCCTTTGCCACTTGCTGCTGGAACCATCCAGCAGGGTTGGCGCGGTCCATTCGCTGCGCGATCCGAAGGTAGAGTTTCCGGGTCGAGGGGGCCAGCCCCGCGTGAAGGAGATGTTGGGCCAATCGGGTGTCTTCCATAGTCTTGAAAATAACACGCGGGCGGCGTGGTCCGTCGTGGAGCCAATCTGACGGCTCGGCGCGAGACGGTGAGGGTACGCACGCATCGCCCCGTAGGAGGCTCCTATGGAGCCTGTAAAGGGCCGACCCGCCCGACTGCTATTCGCCGAAAGCTGACTTTCCTCTTTCGTTTTCTTTGAAAACGAAGAAAATACTTATTTTCAAGACTTTGAAAAAAACGAAGAATATCAACTACTTACAGTAGTTTTGTGCGTGACGTGGGAGGTCGCATATAGAGGCGAACGGTGCGGCGTCCCGTTGTTCTGGGGTACTTCAAGTCGGTTTTCGACCTTGACCCTTTGGGTCACTCACTGCTGATATTGCGAAGCGGTAAGACGTTTTCTGGAATCTGGGCGGCGGCTGTTTCAACAGCCTCCAGTTCAGTCGTAGCCTCGGGCGTCAGCGTCTTACGCGGCACGATCACGCGTGCAATCCCGCCTGGAGGCCCTTCCATCATTATCTGCCCCGCGGGTTTTCCATCGGCTCCCAGCACTCCGTGGGCGATTTGCGGAAGCTGCACCGGCAGGATGACCGGGACCACAAAGAGCAGCCCCGTTCCAACAGGGCTGGTCTGGTCAACCGGGTCCATGACCTGCACGGACTGAAGCGGCTGCACCAACTGCGGGGCCGTAGCGGACGGACACAAGACCACCGTGTAGGCTTCGGGGTTGAGGTTCTGTGCTTCCAGCATGGCCGTTTCCTGGGGCGTCATCGCGCCGGTCATGTAGTACGCACGCTGCTGCGAAATATCTCCAGTATTGCTCATTGCACCATTCTCCTCTTCTTGGGTCTGCGGGTTCGGTTTCGCGTCACCTTGCGGATGCGGCGTACCTGCCCAACGATTGCTTCAATGTCTGGTCCCAACTCGACGCGATGGAACGTACCAGGCACATAGCCCACTGCGGAACGGAGTTCAGCGTAAACCCGCCCTTTGCGGATGGTCACACTTCGCGCCTTGTACTTGTGCAGCCTCAACCAACGGCGCACGTTGTCGGGCGTCCAGTTCCGTACGGGAAACACGAAGGCATGAACCTTTGCCCCTTTGGGAAGTGTGGGAAACGCGGGCATTGCCAGGTCATCCTCACCGGGAGGCTGACCACGTAGCCATTCACCAAGCAGCCCCGAAGCATCCTGTCGCTCTACCGCATGCGACCCGATGTGACGGGACACCAGCACACGCTTGCCTTCGACAATCTCGCTCATGCGCTCGTCGTAGGTGTCGGGCACCTGCATGAACCACACGAAGGTTTCGTGTCGTTGACCGATGCGGCGGATTCGGTCCTCGGCCTGTTCCTCTGCGGCGGGAGTCCACCACCGTTCTACGAAGAGGCAGTGCCGCGCACGGTGAAGGGTGATCCCTTCGCGTGCGGCCTGACTTCCCAGGAACACCGACAGCGTGCCGTTCTGGAAGCCGTCAATCGCTATCTGGCGGTCTTTTCGGTTCGTCCGACCGTCCAGTCGCCCGTATGCGAGATTGGCCGAATCGAGGATGCCTGCGAGCGTGTCGAGCACGTCTTGGTGCTCCGCGAAGACCACGACTGGTTCCCCGGCGCGGATCTGCCGCACGATCCAGGCGGCTGCGCTCATTGCTTTGGCCCTGCCAAGGATGCGGCGAAGGTAGCCGACCTTGACCAACGCCTGCGCGCTCATTGGCGGGGCAGACGCGCCTTCCACGTCCTTCAACGTGTCCTGAATGTAGTCGCCAAACTCTGTTTCCGCACGTCGGTACTCGCGCATCGCGGCGTCTGGGATGGACACGTCGAGGATGATGCGCCGTTTCTGCGGCACGTCTTTTGCCACGTCCTCCAGCAAATGCCGTGTCATGTGCGGCTTTTCTGTCCCCAGCAACCGATGGAGTGTTTGCAACTCGTCCAAGTTGTTGATCAGCGGGGTGCCTGTGAGCAGCAGGACGTGGTCGGCTTGTTGGCACAACGCGGCGGTCGCGGCACCGCGCAGGCTGGCTTCATTCTTCGCGTAGTGGGCTTCGTCGGCAACGATAACCGCGTAGTTCTGCGCCAGCAGTGCATCCCTGCGACACGCGATCAGATCCCACGGACAGATGGTGATGGCGGGGGGCCGTGCAGGCAACGGCGTGTTGAGTCCTTCAATGACGTGGACGGACATGCCCGGTGCCCAGATTCGCGCCTCCCGCCTCCAGTTCCATGCGACGGACGAAGGGCATGCGACGAACGCGGGCGTGAGCTTCCCGCGATCTTCAAAAATGGCGCGTAGGGTCGTGGGCGTCTTGCCCGTACCGGGGGCCGACGCATTGAGCACGCGGTACTTGTGCTTCCGATAAAACGCCACATCTTCACGCTGAAAGGGACGCAGGATTGGTTCTGCGCTCTTTCCGCGCATTGCGTCAATCAAACTGCGACGGGGCTGAATAGGAAACGTGGGCCTCATGTGTACGATCATAGCGTCCGAGCACGATAGAATGTCCGTATGACATGGACATTTCTGGGAAAGGTTGCGGGAATTGCGGCGGCGGTCGAAGGCATTTCATGGCTTCAACGCATGCACCAACGCAACATCTACTTCGCAAAAGCGACTGCAATTTCTCGCAGTCGCGGGCGTCCATTGATGGTTGTGGGCAAGCCGTTTGGCTGGGATTCGACCCGAAACGCGAGTTCGTGGGTGCCGTGGAGTCGCTGTGGCGCACATCCATGCGCGGATGGCTCCAGGCCCAGTCTCGGCGCGTCGGTGCCCCCCGGAAGCGTCACCGTAGACATTCGCGGCGTGCCGGAATGCAAAGACGGGTTGGCGGCTGACATAACGGATCTGCGCCAGTTCCCTGACGGGTACTTTGGGGCGGTCTACGTGTCATGCACGTTGGAGCACGTCGAGGACGCACCGAAGGCATGGAACGAGCTTCACCGGGTCTCGACGCGCCCCGGCGAGACGCCCGCCGTATTCGTGATTCATCCACAGGCGTGGTCATGGTTCGCCTACTTTGAACCCAGCCACAAGTGGATCATCGCAGAGGCCAAGGATGGAACCTTTCGCGGCAGACCGGTGAGGAAGTAATGGCTACGTGGTCCTCGGGCATCGACGTCAACAGCGCTATGCAGACGTTCGTGGCGGCGTTGGAACGCGAAGTTCCAAGCGTGCCCGTCCATGTGACCTCTGGCATCCGCAGCCCAGAGCGTCAGGCCCGCGCCCTGGTCTACAAGCGCAATAACGAGGGCGATTCAGCCGTACGGAGGCTTTACGGGCAAAAGGACTTGATCGGCGAGGTGCTGGCTGCGGCCAACACCACAGCGGCGATGGCGCGGGTGCTTACGCGCCAGGTCCGCAGCGGTCGCTTCTTGTCTCGGCACATGCGTGGCGACGCGGTCGATCTGCGAACGCGGAACCTGACCAAAGACCAAGTCCAAAAGTTGAAGGCTGGCGCAAAGCGTCTCGGCGGACACGCTGTCATCGAGGTTGACCACCTCCACGTCGGGCGTGTTGGCGGCGGCGTGACCGCAGCCCTTGCCACGTCGGCCCGAACCAGTCTCTTCGCGCCCGTTGCATACGCCGTCAGACGCGTTCCCTGGTGGGGTTGGGGGTTGAGTAGCGCATCGGTGCTGGTGCTCTTTCTCGCAGTCCAGCGACGGCGTGCGTGGCGGCGACGTTACCGGTAGCTATTAGCGACCTCTCGGGGTGCCCACCAGCGCCACCACACCAGGGGCGATCTGTTTGCGTTGGAACGACCCCTTGCGGAAGCGGGCAGCGGGGTGCTGACGCAGTCTAATGTATCGTTCCTGGGTTTCGGGGCGGCTGGCCTTGAACCCGTTTTCCTTGGCCCAGGTCCGCGTAGCGCTGGCGGACCCGAACGTAGCTCGGTCGAAGATCAACGCGCAGACGTTGCCGTTCAGCGCCTCACCGACGTTTCGGCGTGTTTTGCTGTGCGGGTTCCGACGCAGCAACAGACTCGTATGCGCGCCTGCGGGGGCTTCGCCCTTCGGATGCGCAGGGCGCGCACGGTGCCACGCACCAATTTGGTTGGAGTCGAGGCGATACGTCGAGCTTCCCCACACAATGACGTCGCAGACCAGGGGAATGTTCCCGGTCGAGACGAACATGATTTCCCACTCGGATGCGTAGCCGCCCTTCCCCTGCCCCTTGAGCGTTCCGCCCGGTAGCAACACGAAGCGTGGATCGCGTGTGTTGGCACGAAGCGTGTGACCAGACAACTGCGTCGTGTATGAACCCCACCCGGTAGACCACTGTGTCAGCGTGCGGTTGTTGTAGGATTCGCCGACGTAGTCCATGACGAATCCCTCGACGTTGGCCCATGGTTCGCCTGCCCACGGCGGGTAAGCGTCTTCCTGCCCGTATTTCCGCAACGCCCATGCGCTTGCGACTGCCTGTTTATTCGATGCGTTGTAGTTGGTCATACCGTTGAGGGTGTCTGTCTGCGGCGTGACGTCTGCGGGCGTCCACAGTTCACCGGGACCGGCTCGGACGTAGCCATTGAAAGACCTTTGCATCAAAAGCCACTTTCTGCACGCTTCTTGAAGTTCACTGCCGGTGTATTTGCCTGCTTTCTTGAGCACTTCCATCTGCTCGGCAGTGGTCGTGTTTGGACGAAGTGACGAGCTTTTCGCCGTGCCCATCGTCGGGGCTGAACTCATGCCGCGGAAGCATACTCGCGCTCCAGGGTCGATGATAGTCGGCCACAGCCCCACTTTTCGGGCGAGGACGAGGTAGCGCATGTATTTGGCTCCACCCCCCGATTCTGGACCCTTTTTTGTAGCGGTGCCGTGCATGGACGTGATTACACTGTTGATGTTGCCCGATAGCGTTTGGTTCCCTCCGGTCCACGGCGCTGTGCCCATGATCTGCTTGATCGCGTCGAATACCTCGCCCACGACCTCGGCTTGTTCCTGCGTGACGGTCAACGTGCCATCTGGGTTGCGCCTGCGGTGCTTCGCGTGCGAAAGCGGCAGACCGGCTGCGGTGAGAACAGCCGCCATTTCCCGTTCCCGTCCATTCAGGCGTGTTCGTCCCAAGACACGTTTCGCGTCTTTCATCATGCCGGTGTAGTCCCGCGTGACCGCGATGCTACCGCGTGTGGGGGCTTCGATGTGTGCGACGACTGCGCGGCCTCGTCCATTTCGATACGCCACCGAGACGCGTCTGCCGTTGCGTCGAGCACGCACCATGCGGAATCCACGCGGGTTCGTCAACGGCGTTTCGGGACCGCCTTTGACTTTGGTGTACGGAATATGACCGCCCTTCTTCACGGCGGTGAGTACGGTGTCCGACAGCAACGGAGCGATGCGTGCGTCTGCGCCCGCGGCTCCCGTCAGCCAGTCCGTCCGGTTTTCGGCCCACACACCCAACACGGAATCGACCCCGCCTTTGAAAGAAAGCGGCATGGAAGCGTCTTTGGAGATGGCAGGTTCCCAGCGTGCGCCGGTCTTGGTCACCTTGATTTCAGCGTGCGCGGCCCACGCCCATTGCCGCTCCGTTTTGGGTTCCCACTCGGGGGAAACACTGAAGACGGGCGTGTAGAGCGTGCGCTTGCCTACTTTTGCGGTGAGCGTCACCCCCAGATTGCCCAGCTTTGGCGGCATCATATTGAGCGTTTCCAGTCGGCGTGCCGCGGCATCGTGGACAGATTCGCCGACTTCTTGAAGTGTGGTTGGCAGTCCCCACATATTCTTGTACCGGATCAACAGGACGCGATTGCCGTCCGTAAGCAACGGCGAAACTTCGGTTCCGGTGATCTTCTGGGGTGAGTGCTCATACGTGATGGTGTCGCCCACATCGGCTACACCTGCGGCAGACCACTTTCCTGGCACGTTTGGAATACTCCACGCGGCCCCCGGTGACGCGGCAGTATCGAGGTGGGGAGAGGTTACGTGCAGCTTGACGGCTTCTTTGGCTTCCGCGATGGAGTTGAACAGCAGCGGGTTGCCCGTCTGGTCATTGGTTTCAGGAAGCGGGTCGGGCAGAATGTCTTTGAAGTTTCGCCGGATGCCCGCTGAATCAATCAACCGGTGAGAATTTGACGGCTGGCGTGCGTTGTAGACCGCGTACTTGTCGCCTTCGGGAAGAAGGTAGTATTGGCCCCACCCGTCGATGCCTGTCTTGATGATGGACCCCTCACGCCACCACAGCGGCTCGCTGATGAGCGCCTGGGCTATGGCTTCGTGCCCCTCTGACTGCACACGCTTCGCCAGCATGGTCATGGTTGGGTCGATCATCGTGAGGAACGCAGCCAGGTCAGGGATCGAGATGGAGCCGGTTCCTACATGCGCAATGATCGGTTTCTTGTCCGTGTCCACCGCCTTCAACAGCGCGGTACTCACCTTGCCAATGGCACCCTTCGACGTGATTTCGTGCCAGCCGCCCGTGTCCGTACGGATATAGGCTTTGTTCGCGGCCTGCACGACAGTGCCCAGCGGCAACACGTCGAGTATGAGTGCCTTCTCGATGACCTGGCCGACAGCATAGGTGTCGGGCGGGACAGACGTGGGAACCTTGACCGCTACTTCCTGCTCGGAGAGCTTCGCGAGAAGTGCCTTCAACTGACCAGTGGGCCACACGAAATTAGACGCGGCGTTCGCGGGCGGCAGTGCGGCAACGAACAGCGTCCCGTGCTTGTCGGATGCAATGGAAAGCAGCGTTTCGGTGGGGAAACCCATGCGGCTGTATGAACCACTCGACAGCGCTGCCTGGAACCAGTACAGCCCTGTTGGTAGCAGTGTCGCGATGAAGAACTGACTGCCTGCTCGGGCGATGAGTCCGCTGGGCGCGGTCGTCATCTTCGCCGCGGTATCGAGCACTTCGCCCACCGCAAATTTGCTCGTTTTCACGGACGGCGGCGGGGGTGTGCTCGGTGGGGGCGCTTCCGGCGCTTCGGGCGTAGGCGCAGCGGGCGTAGGCGCTTCCGGCGCTTCGGGCAACGATACCAGCGTGTATGGAGCATACGCTACCGAAGGGCCTGACACCGTCTCCAGTTCCGTCCCAGAGTGGTACGGGTATGCAAACCAGGCTGATGCTCCTCCTTTCTTGTACGTGTCCTCGTCTGTGTCAACAATTACCGCACCGACAGGTAATGCGTCGTATACCTTTTTTGCTGCGACGGCGGACAGTCCCTTCGGAACCACGACGCTGCCGACTGCGGGCAGCGCGGCTGCTTCGGGCGCTTCGGGTACTCCCGGCAACGACACCAGCGTGTACGGGGCGTACATCATATGCACCTGCTCCGCAATGTCGGACACCCCGGTCGGCTCGATTGGATACCACTCATTCCCGGTGACGGGATTGACCGGTCCCTTCTGGTATTCATCGCCATCGTTGTCCACGATTACTGTGCCGATAGGTAGCCCTTTCAGTAGTTCCATTCCCACTACGGGGGACGTTAAAACGGTTCCGATTGCAGGCAAGGCCGCGGCAGCGGGCGCGGCTGCTTCGGGAGCGGCTGCGGCTTGCCACGGCACAGCGATGGAGGGCACGCCTTCGATATAGGGCGCTGCCTTCATTGACCAGCCTTTCCCTTTCTTCGCTTGAGCGGCGATCTGCAACGCCTTCGTCTTCAGCTTGATCGACGCCAACGGCGCGTCATCTTGGTCATCGGCGTAATTTTGCGCGGCCATAGTCGCGGCTATCATCCGTTGCTTCGTGTGCGGCAGTGTCTTGTTGCCTGTGCCCACGTAGATGATCTGCCAGTATCCCCCCTGCCCGGCAGTCTTCATAAACGAGCCGTACGGCTTACCGCTAATGTCCACCATCCGATACGCCGGGCCTTTCTTCGTCGCGGTGCGAATCCAAATTGGGGGGTCTGTCCAGGGCGACGCCTTGTGGCTTCGTCGCATGAACATCGTGCCCTTGGGGATGAGGTACGCGTCGTTGCCGTTGTGGGGCAGGATAACGTCGCCTGCCACTGCGAAGGGCTTGGCGATGAATACCGGCGATTTTGTCCAGGCGTGTGCGTAGTGCGGGAGTATCTGGGACGGCGGGGTCAGTTCCGCTATTGTGGGCGTCGGCGTGGGTGCGGGCGTCGGCGTGGGTGCGGGCGTAGGCGCGGCTGCGGGCAACGATACTATCGTGTACGGGGCGTAGGTCATCGCCGCAGTGAAGCTACCAATGTTCCAACCTTTCCACCCCTGTGCCTTCTTCGTGTACTCATCTCCATCAACGTCCGCGATAGTCGCGCCGATTGGGAGCGCGTTCAGCGCTGCGATCACGTCGGCTTGCGTCATTCCCTCGGTAATCGCGAAGGTTCCGACGAGCGCGCCTGGTCCGCTTGCGGGCGTGGGTGTGGGCGTAGGTGCGACTTCCGGCCATGACCAGAGCGTGAACGTGCCCAGCGCGTGCAACGCGGCCCAAAGCTCACTGCCGCTGAACTTGTCGCCGGGGTTTTGCATCGGCCCTTCATCGGGCAATTCACCCAAGGTCAGGTTTTCAAGGTACGTCCACTCGTTGGTTCCTGTTTTCTTGAAGAACTTGAGGCTTCCGGCCACGTCCCCCGCACCCAGCGCGATGTTCTGGGCTTCCCCGCCCTTCTTCTTGGCTTTCCATCTGATGTGGGTTCCAATCGGGAGAGGGTCGAGCATGCTCGCTGCTGTTAGTTCCGTACCGGCAACCAGAGCGGCTGGCGCTGCGGTTGGCACTGCGGCTGCGGCGGCTCCCGATTTCTTTAGCGTTTCGACGTATTCCTTGGCCTCGCCCAGCCCCGCACCGGTAACCTTGCGGACGAATTTGATCGCCATGATCGGACCCAAGGATGCAATGAGCGCCTTTACAACGCCAGATTTAGACAGCGACTCAAGGGGGGTCGTCCATTCGCCTTTCTCCCCGACCAGCTTTCCCAGATTGTAGGCGCGGTCCCACATGAATTTGGCGAACGAGCCTTGCTGCGAAATGCTGCCATGCAGCGCGTTTGAGGACGGCAGTCCTTCTTTGCCTGGCCACTTCCCGCCCGCCACCGCCCACGTCACGGCTTCCTTGATCTTGCTGAACTGGCCCAGTACGACCAGGCGCATTCCCGTAGCGCGGGCCTTGTCTTTCGTCCCACCCATGGCGTTGACTTTGTTCACGAAGAACGCCGCAGACTGCGCGTTGAGGCTTGAATCGACCAGTGTGTTGAATTCGGTAGCCTCTGTGTTGAACGCAGGGCCTTTCGGTGCGCCTTGTGCGCGGAAGTAGAGCGCGCCACCGGGGTCGATGCGGATGAACCGACACGGATGATCTACATCGAAATTCGCGTTGACGAGTAGGTTGTCGTACTCCAATCCGACCACGTCCCAATTGGCGAGCCAGGCGTCCACGACGTAGCTTGTGGTCAGGGCGTCCCTGTCCTGGCTGAATATATTGCCGACCTTGGTGTAGCCATCGACCCACGGTGAGAGAATGACCGGCGACCCCTTGCCCACTCCTCCCACGTCTTTCGTTAGCCACGTCCAGCGCATGTCGGGCGCGCAGATGCCCAGGTTCCGATACATCCACGCTGCAAGCTGCTCGTTGAAGCCGTGAGCCGCCGATTTGACGGCCTTGACCAGATATCTCTTGCCGGTCAACGGGTCTTTCCCGACGAATCCCGGCAATGACCCGCCTGGCTTGGGCGAGGAATACACAATCCGCGCAGCGACGGCCTTTACGCCACCGCTGTTCCACACAGTATCGGGGGCGAGGACCGGGACCACGTAGGGGGGTGGAGGATCTGGGTCGCCCACAGCGCCCGTCTCGTGGTGGGTGTACCCGGCGGCTGTTGCGGGCGCGGCAGGCGTTGGGGTAGGCGTTGGGGCAGGCTCGGACGGGACTGCTTCAGCATCGTAGCCGTGGGTGGTTGCCCACTCCTTGATGAATTCAGCCCGCTTGATGAGACGGAAGCGAATGTCGCTGGCCTTGTTGCCAAAGCCTGCCCAGACCCCTGTGTTGGCAAGGTGCATGAACATATCGCCCTCGACCGTTGCCGAGAGGATGCGCTTGACCTGACCAAACGTGATTGATGGCTTCTTCTTGGCCTCCGCGTAGCTGTAGCCTGCGGTGTAGTTGAGGCCCACGTTGAGCAACCCGGTGATCTGGGGCACGTCGTCGGCCCAGTTCGCCGCTTGCTTCTTCGCGCCCGTGCCCTTGAACATGAGCGCGCCACCGGCCTCGACCTTGAGGAAGTGTTTTTTGTCGTAGAGTTCAAAGTTGTCGTTGATCATCGTGTTGTCGTACGGCGTAGAAACGCCCGCGCCGATGGCGTCGTGATTGGCGAGCCAAGCATCGGTGATGTAGTGGACCCTACCGAGTACCTTCCTCTCCCCCGGCGTCCACGCGCCCGTCTTGTCGCTGCTTCCCCCCTCGACGTAGCGGCTCACGTAGCCTTCTTGCCACGGTGAGATGACCGCCCAACCGCTCGGGTTCCGGCGTCTGCTCTGCGTCCGTCTGGACCGGCGACGGGGATTGCCCGTCACGTCATCGACCTTGCACATGCGTGCGTCAGGCGCGTTGAGGCCCACGATCCGGTAGAGACGCAACGCGAGCACTTCTGCGGCTGCGTTCTCCTTGGTGTGCGGCCACTTCACGTAGAACTTCTTGCCCGTCAGCGTGTCGGTCATCAGACCGCCTTCGGTGGACCCGCCCTTCTCGCCTTTCTTCTTTCCCGATAGCCGCTTGGCGAGCGCCGCGACCCCGCCTACTTCCTGCCAGATCGGGTCTATGCCCAGATCAGAGGCGAGTCCTGTCAGCGGCGGGTCGGCATCACTGGAGCACAGCCCCGGCTTGGCAGGTGGAGTCCATCCCGTTGAAGGCGTCGGCGTCGGTGCGGCTTCGGGTGCAGCCACGCCTTCGTGTTCTTCCTTCGCTAGCTTGTAAAGCGCTTTGAGCGCTGTGCTCGACACTTTCACGTAAGATCCTACGTGATACACCTTGTAGCTGATGTATTCTTCGGGCTGGCCTTCCAGTTGCGTCAGCAGCCAGTCCACGGATCGCTGCACGTCCATCCCGCCAGTAGATTTCACTTCAACCCACGCCAATTGGGACGTTAGCGGCAAATCGAGGTACTTGAACCACATCGCGAACACGTAGTCGTCCCCAAATCCCGGCTTGGCAACAGCCGCGATCACAGACCACTGTGGAAGCGCTAGCAGTTGCGCTTCCATTACGTTCCCATCGCCTTCGATGCGATCCCCAATAGCGAGTGCGGGCGTGGCTTCGGGAGTCGGCGCAGGCTCGGGAGTCGGCGCAGGCTCGGGGGCGGCACCGGGCTTGGCGTATCCAGCAACGCCCGCGCTTCCGAATGCTTCCTTGTACGCGGCCATTGCCTTGACGTACAGCACCTTGCGGTCCTCGTCGTCCTCGGGCGGGTATTCCTCGCCCTCCAACAGTACGCGCACGCCTCCCGCTGATGTTCCCTTACGCGTGAGCATCGTCCAGACGTACTCTTCGTCCTTTGGTCCTTCCAGCGCACCGTCTGCGCGGAGCTTGCGCCAGAATCCGAAATCGTCGGCGTACCATATTGTACTGCTCGTTGCGGACCCGATGACGGAACCCGCGACGTCCATCACTTCATACAAGTCGTCCGCGTCCATGAGCGGTTTGCCTACCTCTGCGGACGGCGGCACGTAGCCCGCGTCCTCCGGGTCCGTCACCGGACCTTCGGGGGCAGGTGTCGGTGTCGGTGCGGGTGTCGGCGCAGCGGCTTCCGGTGCGGGGGCTTCGACGGCTGCGGTCACTTCAAACGACAGTCCGCTGAAACCGACACTGCGGAACCCCTTGTTGGGGATGTAGATCACAGCAATGTCAACGGCTGGCCCGGCGATTACGGATCGCGATACCCATAAAACAACACCCGCGTCGCCCTTTGTTGCGCTTCCCAGGCCGTGTGACCCCATGCTTTTCAAAAGCGTAGGAGGCAGGGAGTTTTGCCACATTTCGCTCTGGTGGATGGCAACGTAGTTTGCTCCAGGGTTCGTGATCGTCGCTGTGTCGCCGATTTTGCCCCATGTGGCCGTGCTGGTAGCCGCACTGAATTCTGTGGGCGGGATGACTTCCCCGCTGGCAGGTTGGTTGGTCCCCTCAACGGTCATTGTCGCAAGCGACACATCCACCCATCCATACGGGGTGTAGACATTGAACCCTCCATATTGAGGTGCGGCGTGGAGGCCGTAAGTGACGTAAGACCCGTACGGCGGCGGGTCGCCGGTTGTCGGCGTGGGTGTAGGTGCGGGCGCTTCGGGTGCGGTTTCGTCTTCCAGTTTCCGTAGTCCGTTGGGCGGCAGCATCAGCTTCTTCGCAGCCATTGAGCGCGCTATAGGCGGATCGTTATCCCCTTTGCGAATGAGGAAGGCTTTGATCACATTGGGGGCAAGGTCTGTGGTAGCCACATGGGATGCACTGATCACCGCGCCGTTGCCCTTGAGCCTGCGCCAAGCGGTAGTAGACCACTTCTGCCACAGCGTCAGATACACGGCTTCCGACGACGGTAGGTGCATCTCGTCGAAGATGAACACGCTGGACCCTGGCAGCTTCAGCGCGACCATCGACTGCTGGGGGACGTTCGCCCAGTCCGATAGCGGCGACATGCCCGGCCAGTGGTAGTCTTCTTCGGGCGAAGGCGAGGTAGACGGCCCAGGACCAGGCCCGACTCCGCTTGTGTATTCGTACTCTGCTTGAGCCGCCGTGCTTGACTGAAGCATGACGGCTGCAACGTCTTCAAGCGTGGCCCCTCCCGGCTCGTCCCATGTCGATGTGCTGCCGCTCGCAGTCGTCACTTCCACCAACGAGTTGGTCGCTTTGAGCGTGGTAAACGGGGCGACAGGCCCTTTCTTTTCCATCGTGATCTTGTAGAAAGTCGTTCCGGCTGGGCCTGGCTTGGCTTCGACAACTGCGTCAAATTCTCCGCTTTCTTCCAAGACCTCTCGTAGATCCCACGCGAAAGCGTGCGGGTGCGCGTAGCCCACAATGGGGAAGTCGTGAACCGTGGATTCGGGTGAAGGCGTCTCTGTGGGTGCTTCCGCGGGCGCTGGTGCCGTTTCCTCGTCCACTGGCATCCACCCCGCTGTTTGGACCGTCGCGTCGGGCACCGTCGCCTTGATGGCCGCATAGAGCGCGTTTGCGACCGACTCCACTTGGGGCCAGGTTGCGTTGTCGGAGAATCCCAGCGCCCAGACCTTCGGGGGGTAGCCGTACTTGCCTTGTGCCGTCCACGACAACCACGCGTCTTTGGTCTTGCCCTTCTTGGCCCACGACTGCTTGAACTGCCCAGCCGCTGCTTTCATCGCCTCCTTGACCGTCTGGTTGACCTCGCTTCCCAGCCACGGAACCCGCACGTAGAGGCCCACACCTGCTCCCCAGATGATCTGAATCGGGTCTGCGGCAGATGGCGCGGGTGCGGGTGTTTGCGGTTTCTGGAGTGCGATCACCCCTGCATCGGTAAGGTCGTAGCCGTTGGCCTTCGCAGCAGACGCGATGAGTGCGCTCACGAACGCGACCCGGTTTCCCGGCACCTTGTACCCTTTGTGCCCCGAAGAGTATGTGTCTATATCCCCGAACGCGCCGATTTCGGCGCTTATCGCTTCGAGCATTAGGTTGCTGTCCGTGCTCACTTTCACATAGTCAGACGCACTAGACCCGGTCTTGACACTGTACGTTTCCTTTGGAAGTGCTTTCGCCACGGTACGCGAGAGCCAGAAACGGATGATCGCTGCACGCACGGATTTCGCCAGTGTGGGGTCAACGACGATCTTTTTTTCCAACTCACGGAAATGCACCGGTTCGTCTTGTGCGGGGTACTTGTCGGGGAAGGTAATGTCGAGGTAATACGGCCCCGCGGGCGGGTTTCTCAATCGGCGGTTGTACTTGTATGCGTTTTCACGCGAGCGCTCGCGTTGAATCTCCTTCCGCTCCACGACGCGCTTTCGCGGGGCCGCACGCTTCTTGGTAGTGATCCGTTCCTGCGGCAGTCGGGGCAGACGTTCCGCGACCGCTGCGGAAGGTTCGCGCTTTCGCGGCTTCTTCGTCGCGTCACGCTCGGCCACGGCACAGATGACCTCGGCTGCGATGAGCGCGACCGGAATGCCATGCTTGACTGGAACGTAGGGCACTTCTGAACCGTTGGGGCGGGGGCCGACGTACTCCAGCATCTTGTGGAGCACGGGAGACCGACCGCGGCCAGCAACCAGGCCAAGGTGTCCGTACGGCGTGTTCCGCCAGATCCACAGACGCTGCTTGCCGTTGTTGACCGCCAAAGGCGCGTCCTTGTACCCGCCGCTTCGCAATACGCGTGCGACTTCGCGCTTGGCGCGTAGCTCTCCCCCCGCAGCGGCTACGCTGCGTTGGAGGACAGAGAGTGGAAGGTACTTGCCCACGACGGGTGGCTCCTAAATCACGAAAAGGCCATGTCGTTGGTTCTTGCGTCGAGTGTTGCGGCGATTCTTCTTGCCTGCCTTCTTGAGCTTGGACCCTGTGATATTCGTCTGGGTAGCGCCGGTCTGTTCCCACTGAATGTCGTACTTGTCGCCTGCGTGGGCCTTGGTGATGGCCCCGAACACGCCAGGGATCGGCGTGTACTCGGCGCGGTCGCCCACCTTCAGATGGTGGTTGGCCTTCCGCGTGTTGCGGCGGCGGTTGCTTGTTGCGCCTTGAATCTTGTTGTCCAGATATTTGAGTGCTGCTCTGCGTGGCGATTTGTACCCGCTTCCGACGAGAGAACCAGGGGAAATCTCTTTGTTGAGGAGGGCCTGCTTGACCGCTTGGTAGTACGCTTTGGTCCCGTCACCGTATTGGGCGCGAAGATCGTGCAGCGCTCCAAGACTTTGAAGGCGAGAAGCGTTCTGGCGGGTGTTCTTGCGGCGGTTCGATGTTGTACGGGCGCGGGTCAGGACGTCGCCCTCTCCCCAGCCTCCGGGGGGCGCGTTGTCCGCGTTTGCCTTCTTGATCGCGGCGTCGAGCGATGACGTGTCTTGTCCCTTGGCTGCTTTGCTCGCCCGTCGCGCCCGATACGCGTGAACGATCACGTCGGGGTGGTCGGCGGGGCTTACAGCCCCGGTGAGTCCCTTGGCGGCTTTGGCAGCGTGGTACTTCTCCCAATGTGCCTCTGCCGTATTGCGGCGTGTGTTTTTCCGGCGTCCAGCCATGATGGTCTCCTAACGCCTGCGGTTTCGGCGGTTGCTGCTTTGGTTGGTGCGGTCAAATATGCCTTGTTCGATTGCCTTATCGTAGGCCAACCGTTTGATTTCTTTAGCGCGTGTTTCTTCGCTCCCGCCACGGCCTTCGCGTGTTTTCACGTCGATGAGAAACGATCCTTGCTTGGCGACAACGCGAGCGAATCGGTTGCCGCTTACCGTCCCGTACCGCTTCACGATCTTGGTCTGCTTCGCGAAGTCCACAAAGGCGAGCGCTGGGTTTCGGCGGTTGTTTTTCTTGTGTTCGCGAGGGGAGTCGTCATAGCGGCGACTGGCGGCATCCCACGCAGCCTTACGCGTCTTGTACCCATAGCCTGCCGTGAACTCTCTCCCGTCGTCGTGAATTCCAATGAGTTTGAAGCCCTTGCGGCCTTCTTCGACCCGATAGCGGACAATCTTGGTCGGTCGGGCGGGTCCGCTTTCTTCCCTTGCGGGACCGTGCGGTGTCCATAGTGTGCGTCCGTTGCGGCGGCGATTGCGTTTGTTGTCGCGGAGACCCACGCGCTTCTCGACGGCGCGGACGAAGGCAGCGGGGTCTGTGACGTCGCGGAGGTCCAGGCCGTACGCCAACGAGGAGGCGTTGCTCATGCGCCAGGGCGCACCGCCCTTGTCAACCAAGATCGCCTGGGCCTTGAACCACAGGCGCACTTTTCCGCCCATCCACGGTGAGGTCGCGTGAAGCACCTTGAGGGACGGACTTGACAGCGTCCAGCCTGCGTCTCCAAATGCCTTCCAGATCGCCAAGCGTGCGGCCTTGTAGGTCGGCTTCTTGGCGTTGCGGCGTCGATTGGTGCGGCGACGGGGATTGGCAGCGATGCCTTGTTTACGCAGCACTTCAAGGGATGGCGTGAACCACAACGCGTCGATTACTTGGATTCCCGCGTCGTAGGGGTGCCTCTTACGGACAGCCGACGAGACACGACCGCGAAGTATGTCGGCCTCGCGGTCGGCATCGGCCAGGTCGCGGTGCGGGTAGATTTTACGTCCGCGTAGCCCTACCCACTTTCCCCCAGGCAC
>Ga0209434_1000351_pt1 | contig 23302 bp, 27 predicted proteins | sample ETNvirnome_2_300_FD_184068 | JGI IMG/M metagenome (GOLD analysis project Ga0209434, IMG submission 184068) | Marine viral communities from the Pacific Ocean - ETNP_2_300 (SPAdes) (version 2) | ecosystem: Environmental > Aquatic > Marine > Oceanic | place: Pacific Ocean | collected 2013-06-22
GACCCATATGTTTTCTAACTTTATCATTGACCCAATCTTGAGAATCTTTCCCTAAAGTATCATATCCATCAGTTAGTGATGGGTCAAAATGGTCACGTATATTCTTAGACTGATTCATTTTAACAAAGTGCTTACCACCCTGTTTTATATAAGCAGGCTTTGTTCCTCCGCCAAAGAATGCACCCAGAAGGGTTTCGTATACTACGACTTCAGTAGGTTGGTCACCTGCCTTTGCCATTCCACCCATAAATCCTGCACCTACAGCCATCTTTGCAACAGTTTCAAGAGCACGCTCACCTCTTGTTACAAGCAGTGGACTCTCATGCCTAAGTAATTTATCTATCCTCATAAAATTACCTATCCCACCAAAGAGAGCACCAGCTATAGCACCATGTTTAGCTGACTCAGCCATTGCTTGAGGACCCTGAGTCCATGCAGAAATACCAGTAGCCAGCCCTAAGCGAATAGCCTCTTCAGCAATAGCTCCAGTCTTAGGATGTTTAGCCATGAACTTAGCAGCATCCCAGCCAGCCATCTTAAGTCCACGAGCACTTCGCTCCATTGCTAGTTCTGCAAGACGAAACGGTACTGATTTTAATCTAAAGGGGGATTCTTTTAAAGCACGACCAAGCAGTTTCTCTGCTATCGGGTCGAGAGCCGCCTTACCAGCTCGTTGTGCTTTGGTTGTACCAGCAACTAAGGGTTCTAAGCCTTTACGTACTTTAGCTGCACCTTTACCTACAGCTACTCCAGCTTTAAGTACAGCCTTAGGTGCATACTTATTTGCCATATAGGCCATCCAAGCTACTTCGTCACCTGGAATAGGCGAGAGCATAGCAAGAGCACCTATTATAATATCAGGAGCAAATCCTATTAAATGACCTATTTTGCCAGCAATTGCTTCTTGAGAATTACTAGCTTCACCAGCCCACCCTAGCGTAGTGAATCCTTCTACAACACCACTTACAGCATGGTTTAAAGTACTACCTAGGGAGCTCTCAGAAGACTTCATGTCCCTATTGAACTTATAACCGTACCGTTTACCTTGTCTCTCTAGGTCATCTACTTCGTCTTCATTAAATAAATATGGTGCAGTCTGATATAATTCAAGCTGATTCTCATAATTCAGCATCTAACATTACTTCCTTACTCTGAAGGTGGTTGAATACTTGGGTTTAATCTCATTAAATATTTAACCTGGTCATCTATTTGTTTTATGTAAGCTTCGTAACCCTTACCTTCATGTCTTGTATCAACCCACATTCTCTCAAAAGCACCTTGATTCTCTACTATCATATTTTTAACAGACATCAAATCAGTATACATTTTATACACTTGCTCAGAACCTTTTAATGCTTCGATATATTTTGGAGGTTTTGACATCAGGTTATCTAGTATAGCCTCAGTTTTACCAAGATAGGTACCAAACGCTCTTGAAGTTTCAGTTTCATTCCACCCAAACCTAGTCCATCCTTCTACTAAGTTAGGTTTCTTTGGAGGCAGTCCGTCTGACATGACAAAAGCCTGTGCTTCTGCCACATTGTTAGCCTCTGTAACTTGCGTATTTTTAACAGAAATAGTAAGAGCATCATTTACATCTGCAATTATTTGACCATTCTTAAAACGCTCAGACTCTACTATCTTATTGAGCTGTTCTAAATATACTTCATCATCACCTGCTATAGCTTCTGGAGTAACTCCATTACTTAACAGATTCACTGCTTCAGACATTGACTTAAGATTAAATCCTTGAATTTGAGATAAAGTTAGCAGTCTACTAGTATTGCCATTTAATGCAGCCTCAATCAATTCTGCTTTTTTTATTCCAATCTCTTGCTCTGAATGCCATTTATACTGAGCTACTTTCTGTCCTTCTAACCAGTTAGTATCTTTGTGCCTCTTAACAGCTAATGCATGTTCTTGTCCAAACTCTAACACATTTTGATTATAGACCCTATCGGATTGTGTCTTATGAAAATTAAACTTTTTTGTATCAAGCTTTCCAGCTTTGACTTGAGCCGCTATAGACGCATCTTGCCCAATCTTCAGCAATGCAGTTTTAGTTTCTTCGTTTGTTATCCCCCTAATATCAATACCCTTTTCATGCTCAAATAGAGCACCTTCTACAAAGTTTTGCTTTTGGACATCTAAGTCAAAGGTCTTCTTTCGTAAACCTAGCCCTTTGGTCCTGATGTCATAGTCGAATTCTACCTGCTTCAGGCTTATAGTCTTTTCACCATCTATTTTACCTAGCTGTATCTCCTTATCATGCTCAAGCCTTTCTCTTGCAATCGCATTCTTATCAACATTATTTGCTATAATTTTCCCCTGTTGGATTTCATTAACAGCATTGTGTCTTGCAGTTTCAAGCTGTTTTTTTACCTCTGTATCTAAGGACTTATTAGTTAAAGCTTCAGATATCCTGTCTTTTTTGGCTTTAAGCCAATGTTGTGCAAAATCCCACTGAGGGGTATGCTTATGCATACTAATATTTACTGCCATGTTTTACTCCTTCTTAACTCATTACTGTTCCCGACACATCATCAAAAAATACATTCGATGAACTGGTCGAAATGTTATTGCCAGTCCCTGCGACTGGACTACTTCAGGACGGTAGGGGGGGAGCCCCAAACGCCATTGGTATCAAACTTATTACTTGATTGGTAAATGCATTAGACTCAGCTCTGTTCTGTGCAGCTTGATTATAACGACCTGTTATTTCAAACTGCTTAGAATCATTATATGCACCTGCATTAAACATACTGGCGTCATTCCTAGCACCTGCATTAAAGGCACCTGCAGCATTAGAAGCTGCTGCATTAAACGAACGAGACTCATTGATATCTTCTTGATTAGCTAAGTTCTGGTCTAAGTTTCTTTGAGCATCATCACCAGCTCCTGTTAAAGCTGAGTATGTCATCTGTCCAGCTTGACCGTATAGTCCTGTAGCGGCATTAACCAAGTTTGTACCTATCCCAACACCAGTAGTAAGCAATGTATTCATTCCCTTGGTAAGCTGTTCTCCTATTTGACCTGTATTTGCAGCTCCTATCAAATTATTTAACCCAAAGTTCTCATAACCTGACTTAGCTAATTCCTTTTGTTGACTCCTTGTAACTTCTCCTACACCTTCTGCAATGCCTTGTCCCAGAAATTGTCTCTGCTTTTTATTCCAATCACTAGTAGGGTCAATATACTGTTGAGCCTGACCAAATGTTGTCTCTCCTCTGTCAAATACCTTCTGACCTTTATCATATAAAGACTCAATTCCCCGTGATACATTCTGAGGAGTGTTATATGTACCAGTTTCAGCATCATAAAAGCTAGGCTGATAAGTAAATGCCTGAGCCTCCTGTGGATTATAATAAAACGAATAATCTAAATCTGGACCTGTAAAAAATTCACTAAACCAACTCATAATTAACTCCTTTTCCTAAATTTAAATCCTGTTTGAGTACTGCCATCATTAAATGTCACTATACTCTGTACCCAACCTTCTTCTGTCCTGACTTCAAGAGAATAATCACCAGTAACTGTTTTAACTATCCTTATATCTCCTGACTTTCCTTCAGTACCATCCCTAATTAAAGTAGTATCACTTGCATTAACAGCATTTATAATCTCATTGATGTCATCATATACCTGACTAAATGCCCTACTAATCTGTACTGAGTTCTCACCACTTACAGTAGGAGCTCTTTTTGTACTAATCCTAGGCATTATTTTATAGACCTTCTTCTAAATACTGTTCCAATAGCGTCTACTGTTCCTGTCTGACCTGCTAATTGATACTTAATCCATTTAGCAGTAGCATTAGCCCCACTGAGTGTATACACACCACTAGTAGAACCATCTGATACATGAGCTGTACTAGGAGTACCTTCTGAACTAACAAATGTACCTATTACATCACCAGTATGCCCTGCAACTCTTGTCTTCTTAAAAATCTTATATTGTGAATCTGTTTGCATAGTAAGTTTCTTGCTATGCCAATCCCATGTTCTGATATTAGCAGGGTGACCCTTATAATGTACTAGGTCAGTGCCATTACTATAAAACATTTCTCCATTTTTACCAGGTATAGTACTCTTTGGTTCTGAAGCAACGTCCCATAAATCCCAACGCTTACGTGCTAGATTATACGCCCAAGCAAAATAGTTACCATTTGACTTCATCATAACTACAAAACTACCTGACTTAGCATCAAATATTACTTCTGTATCTGCACCTAATTCTCCAGAATTAGTCTGCCAAGCCTTATCATCACCTCTCAAAATCTTGTTACCTATAGCAATAGGTTTCTGCCCATCATGTACAAATATATTATTCTTATCAGCAAAGCACATACCATATTCTGTAACTACAAATGCATCAGGACCTAAACATCCAATACCTTCAAAGGTATCTTCTATATACATACCATTAGGTTCACAACGATATAAATTATTTTCACCGAAAACGTACAATCTACCAGCAAACCCAGCCATAGCTACAGGATACGTAGGAATCCTTATTGTGTCTTTAATGATATTAAAACTATCAAAAGTTTGCCATCCAGACCTAAACACCCAATTCTTTATATCATCCAATTGAGGATGATAACACCGTGCTACAAAGTGATACCCATTGGTTTGAGCTGACAATCCATAATGAACATAGATATTATCCAATACTTCATTGATTCCAGTTGAACCCTCATATGAATTTCCTGGAGTATTATTATCTTTGATTACCCTTAGCCTTACTGTCTCCCATGCAGGATTAGTAGCATCTGATGCATCTAACTCAAAAGATGAATCTAGAGGCTGTTCTTTTACTAGCCGATAAAAAGACGGAGGAGTCAAATCAGGGTCACTTCCTGCTATATCAAATAAAGCAGCATATAGTCTTACATGTGATATCCTTTTGGATATCAAATCAACCCGTTTACATGTAATTGATACTTCAACATCTCTAGCTGCAGTTATATCTATAAATTCATTACCACTAGCATCTGTACCCTTATCCCCCATAGGAGACTCTTGATATCCATCATATAGAAACGTAGCCCTGTACCAAACACGGTCACCATTTTTATAGCCATCACCACCCACTTGAGCCATAGTTATACTTAGGGTAGATTCTCTTATTGCAACAGCTGAACCCCATTCTTGTACCTGTCCTCCTACAAATGGAATACTCATCCACCTTCCTACGCCATTACCTGCAAACATATGAAGATTAGATGTTCCTGCATCTGGCGTAGAGATAGATGGTTCACTTACATCAATAGTAGTAAGGTCAAGTATCTCATATGAATCAGGATTATTAGTATCAGATTGTGAGGGAGTAGCAGCTAAGTACACTTTACTCGTTTCTGCTCCCACTACTCCTGCTGTCCAATAGACTCTAGTAGCATCATTGTAAACAGAAAACATAACATCATTAGCACTTAAATTTGGCTGTACGTCAGCAGTCAAATCTTCAGTATGCATTTGTGATATATAGGCACCATGAGCTTGACCCGTTGAAATATAACCAGTCATAGTACGGACTTGTATTACATCTGTAGGCTGATTCGTTCCACCGTTACCATGCCATATATATGCCTCGTCACCACTAAGAGGTCCTTCATATTTCCATGTAATGCCTACTTTAGACACATTACTACATTCAAAAAACATTTGCTTAGGTATGGTTATGTGCATATCCCCAGTTATTAACAAAGCAGTTATTCCATGTCCACCTGCTGTCCATAGTTTACTTGGGTCTAGAAGATCACCTGAGACTTTTTCTGGTACAAGCATAGAATAAGCAAAGCCAGCTTCGTCTGAATCACCTCCCATAGTCCAGTCTCCCAAATCATTAAATTCTTCTTCAGTTTCATCAAATTGTGCTACATAATAATTAGAACTAGCAGTCGAACGACCAACTAATACCCAATCACAATGAGGAAAAAATGCCAGTGGTCCTAGTGACACACCACCTGACATAGATTGAGAATCTTTAAAAACAAGATCACCATCAGCCTCTATTTCTAACAATCTTAGATTACCAGTAAACGTAGAAGCTATCAAGTAAGTAGCAGTAGCACCCTTATGTACTAATAATTGACTATAACTAGCGTAACTATCAAAGTCTTTATGTACACTATTATCAATAGTTCCATTTGTAGAATAATGAAAGGAGTATACACCAGGAGCATGATAATTACTTGTTAAGAAGAAAGTTCTGTGTTCTGGGTCAATAGCACCATGTCTCCAATCTGCAGCAGAATTAGGACCTTCTGTAGTAATGTAATCTTGCAGAGTAGTTCTTGCTACGATTGCTAGACTGTCCACAGCACCACTATATTCATAAGTACTGAGATGGTTGTACCTATTAGTTTTACCAGAAGCTGTTATCAAAACATTATTTATAGGGTCTACCATAAGAGAATAGCTCCCTGTACCTCCTACTCCCTGATGGTTAATATTTAAAAGAGTGTCTCGGTGGGTTAGTGTTCCATTAGCAGCATAACTAGCCCATCCAACTCCAGAAGTAGCTTGTGTACCACTATCAATACCATAAAAGATTAGCCCACCTCCTGCATAACCTGGGTGTATATCAACTGCAGCAGCATTTACATCATAGTCACCAACAGCATAATTATTGAGAGTAATAGAATTTACATGTGTCAGTTCATCAGTGCTGGCAGAATCTGTATATTTATAAGATTTAAGGCTATTAAAAGCTCCATTATAAAGAATTAAAACTTTGTTTTCTTCATCAATCAGAAGTTTCATCCCTAAACCAAAGGAAGCATCTTCATCGTTTTCATCCATATGGTCACTAGTCGCTCGCCTTAAATCTCCTACCGCTGTATTCCTATCCCATCTAGTCTCAGTCCTATATTGTCCTGTATATACTGCTCCATCTTTAAAACTACGTTGCATTTGATAAGGAGTGTGAGATGTTAGAAGTGCATACTGATTATTCCACGATGCCTTTGATTCCGCACTGTCTCCATCAACGTGAGGAGTATCTATCTGCCATACATATCTTTCTTCACCTGAAGCTCCAGTACTAGTTGTATCAGAAAGTGCAGTATCAGTAACATATCTCCCAATCCATAATTTATCAGTACTCGCTTGGGCTACACCAGTTTGGAAGAGATCAGATACCCAATCTTCATCTCCAACTTCAAATTCAGTATCATCTTGCAAATCTATTCTACGGGATTTATCTATATTTTGCCCACCATCATCTCTATCTTGTATGCTTATTGCCCATATTGTACCTAAATCAGGGTCCAGATTACTACCATCTTTATCATAAATCCAAAGTCCCTTATTCCCATCAGCATCTATATTCCTAATAGCTATACCTTGAGTTGCCTCAAAGTTAGCTCTCGACTTTCCAATAAATGTATTAGTTCCCTTCTGGAACTTATAGATATACTCTCCTCTCCATTCAATCCCATATATAAAATCACCAATAGTAACTGAATTATATATATCTGGAAAATCTGTTGGAGACCTCAGTATAGCATCTTCAATAATCATATCCGCTAATGGTTCAACTCCAAATTGAGGATTACGTTGAAAACCAATCCATCTTGGAACATCTGACTCTCCATTTCCCATACCAATATGTAATTCTTGGTTATGTGGTTCAAAAACTGGAGTACCCGTATTATTCTCAATTTCTGCAGACATAGTCTCTACTATAGGCAATCCACTTAAACCATATAAATCATCTATCTTTTTAAATTTGTCGGCACTAGGGTCATAGTATACTAGGTGATGGGTACCTGTATTATTTATCAGTCCCATACGAGTTGCATTAACAGGTGCTACTTGAAAGACAGAGGCACCGTCAGCAAGACCACCAGTACCAGGTCCTAACCATAGAACCCCTGATAAAGTAACACCATCACTATTAACATCTGAATAAGAGCATCCTGCAACATCTCCATTAGTATCAATAAAACTAATAAAGCCTTCAGCACCTGCTACACCTGCTCCATCATGAAATCCACTAGTACTGTCTAATACAATAGAAGTAGCATCAAATGCAAGAGCACCATTTACAGTATCAGTAATACTAGCATTTTTAGTAATAGGCTTGCTATCAGAAGAAATACCTCTTAGTACTCCGTCCTCAGCTACAGGGTCTATGTTTAAACTATAAGATGCCGCATCATCACTAATGTCAGTCTCCGAAGGAGTCAAATTAGTCCCTGCTACAAACTTCTTAATTTCGTGTAGTTCTTTAGGCATAAAATGGGTACCATGTTCCAGTTGTTTTACTTACTCCATTATCATTAACATAAATGTCAACAATCCAAAACCCAGTATGAGAAGATAATCTTTTACCTCTCATCCAAGCTGTCTGTCTTTGAAATGCTCCAGCACTATAACAATGGATATGTCTATCATAAAGATATGTACATTTGTGTACATGACCTAAAAACATTACATTAGGTTTAGTTCCACCAGTAAGGCTTTCAACAATCTTCTGTATTCTATAAGAGACTGCATAACTACTACCATCCTCACCATGCCATAGGCGTACTGTAGCACTATCACCTAACGCTAAATTGCCTTCGTCATGTCCTAGAAATGTAGCATTATCCCCAATAGCATCACATATATCTGGGACTATTAAAGCTCCATTTGACTTTATAAACCACCTGTCATGATTACCATCTATCATATATAAAGGAGCAGGGCATCTCTTCATATATTTAATAGCTACCTTCTTTTGCTCGTGATATCCTAAGTGAGATAACTCATAAATATGCCCTGGTCTATTTGACATCCCTTCGGTTAAATCACCTACTTGACAGACAATATCAACTTTCTTTTTCTCAAATTCTTTAAATGCCTCATTAACTAATGGATAGAGACAATACTTACTACCAAAGTGAATATCCCCCATTACTCCTATTCTTGTTCTCTCTCCATCAAAATTTACCACAGGTACTGCTGGTTGACCTGGTAGTATCCTTGCCCCTTTAGCTATTGCTAATAATTCACTTCGAGAATAGTTTGCCTCTATATCCGATAGTAACTTACCTCTCTCTACATCTAAACCAAGAGCCTTACCTCTTCGGAGATACCTCCGCATAGTCTGTGGTTTTATACCAAGTATATCAGCAGCATCATCCCCATGTATCAGATATTGAGCTACTACTTCATATATCCTGTCTTCTCCGCCATGACTGGTATCGCCTTCTATGTCTGCTTTATCCACTAATCCTCGTCAAACTCCACATCCTCTAAATCCACACCATATGGTTTAATGCCAATATTATCACCAATAGCAAACGGGTCTTTCTTTACTTTTTCCCACTGACCTGTCTGTAGTAATCTCTTAGCTTCTGCCTTACCCATGAAATCATATTCATAGTCTTTAATTTCTCCAGTAAACTTATTCTTAATCTTCATTGTTTATTCTTACTCCTATATCTTATCTCATAGTGTGGAAAATCATCAAACTTATTATCATTAACTTCCCAATTCTGATTCCAGTCTCCTCCCCACCTTAGGTCAATGCCCATGCTTTTAGCAATTCCTAGTACAAACCCTGCGAATAATGTGAACCTTTCCCTATCTGACCAATCAATAGGATAAGGACATACGTCCACAGCAAGGCTAGGCAAAGCGTTATGACGCCCATTAGGATATTTAACCTTCGTCTTCCCTTCTTCGAAGAGTAAATCTTGACGAGTTTGATGCCTGTGACCTTCCAATACAGAACAATCCACCGTTTTGATAACTTCATTAAATACCTCTATAAGCCTTTCATCACAACTGCTCAACTGGCTTCGTGATTTCTTTCCAAATCTTGGCACTAGTTATCAGACCTTAAGCCACGTAGAAATTCCTGCAAAGTGTGGCTTACGCAATTATCCAGTAAATCTATAAACCAAGGTTCGATGAATTTATTCCAAATTGACTTACTCCATTTCCACTTAGCAAGCCCTAAAGTCATAGTTACACCTGCTGTATATCCTATAAGACCCGTTTTTGCCCGTATTTTACGGTTAGGAATACGTTTTAACCCCCAGGCGACTCCTAGTCCAACTAAGCCACCAACTGTCCATTTAACAGCACCTATCCCAGCTTTTGCTAATAACCATTCCATTATTTACTCCTTATCTTTTTAATTAAGTATATAATCTGTAGTATCCCTACTGCTACAGCAAGCATCCAGGGGATAACTTCTATAAACTGTATACCCATACTTCCTAAACTAAAAGTTGTAACTTTTAAGCTGTCCATTCTTTAGCCCCTCCATTTGTCAATCACCTTTGTATCCATTTAATATTCTGCCTTCAAGTCTTAATACTGTTCGCTCAAGTAATTCAATTCTTGTTCCAAATCGTTCCATTGTTTTTGACCTTGATGCGTTAGTGCCTTCATGTCTCTTTTGATTTGCATTATCATGCACATTAAATCTGTCAATCAACTTTATAACTATGCTTTCAACATTAGAAATTTCTGTTGCCATCCGTGCCATTGACTGCCGCAAGTCATCAAGGTCTTCATCCTGCGACTTCAGCGACTTGATGATGTTCATCACCATATAACTGAACAGGATGACTACAACACCAATCGTGCCGTATTCTGCAAATACTTCTATCATTCATCAATCAGCTTCTGGTTTACCATCTTGCGGTAACTACCTTGCTTATTCATCGCATTAAGTGGTTAGTACTGCTATCCATTTGATTCCGTACTCTGCAAATACATCTATCACATTCTCTCCAATAATTCTGTCTTAGTGTCGTTATCTTCATAGTCAATATTCCTTACCTTCAGCCAGTCCTGTATATCACCTTTCAGCCAAGCATTGGTAGGACGTTCAATTAAAAGCCTTATAATGTCATCTACTTTAAAAGCTACCCTATCAGTATGATTTGTATATCCTAATTTTTCCATTATGGAGTGTACTCCCATACAGAAGTTATCGTTACATATCTCGGAGCTGTAACTGGGTCTACTTTAATTGCCAATACATCGCCTGCACTAAAGGTATTATCAAGCGTACAGGCATATGCCACAGGAGTCTGGTAACTCCAAACAACAACGCTATCATTCATAACATTCCCAGTTGTACCATTTACATCCAAGTAACAAGCAGTTGTACTTGGATTTACAGATGAACTATGGTCGTTGCGAAGCCATAGTTTTTTAAGTGTTCCATCAAATGGGGCTACAAATCTATTATCATCACCATAATTATAAGAAAGGGAAGAATACTCATTTTGTGAGCCACCAAATGGAATATATTGACCAGTACCACTACTACTGTAGTAGTTATGTACTTGAATATGTGTAACGACAGGAGTACTATCTACATATGCCTTGATAGATTGCTGAGTTGCTAATACAGCAGAACTATCCGTATCCATAGCATCTTCATCCAATACAGCATTTACACTACCTCCAGCATCAAAGGCTAAGTTCCTGACATCATTGACTGAATTTCCATCCATTTCAATGTTGCCCTCCATGGTAAAGCCTAAAGTGTCAATAAGCTTTTTCCAACCCATTTTATTTTACCTTCAAATTGGGTGGTTCTACCCCATTTTTCTCAATCTCTTTTTCAAATGCTTTACTTACCTTAGTGAATAGAATAGAGAAAGGTAAGGCATCCTTTCCTTTAACTGATGTATTCTCCAGAGTTTGCATAAGCATAGACAACTCGGTTATTGTTAATTCAACTTTCAAGATTCCTCCTATGTTTTGAAACTAGTTTACTAATTACATTATACGCCTGTTCAACCTCGTTTCCTTCAAATTGAGAACGCATAATTAACTTCAGCAAAAAGTCAGTATCCCTTACTGTAAGATTTACTTCTGATACTGACTCTTCTACTAAGGGCTGTTTTTTTACAATCTCTGCATACTTAGACATTAAGCAAAGTAAATATACAACGAATCAGCTGCAGCAGCTAATGTACCATCTGTTGGTACACCATTACCAGAGTCATATATCAAAGTACCCTGAGTGTCATCAAGGACATAAGCTGCAGCTTTCACATGAGCAAGAGTACCTTGAGTAACAGAATTCGAAGTACTAAATGTTGTACTATTTGCATGAGTTACCGCTAAGCAAGCTCTTGCATCACCAGTATCGAATTGAAAACCATCAGAATCACAAACCAACTTTATGGTCTCATCTACAGCAGGTGAAGCACTTAATCCAGCAAACAATATGGCACCGTCACCTGCAGCAAGACCTCCTACCCAGTTATCTCCGTCACTGTTTGTATTTAGAGAGATACATACATCCTCTACTGATAAGTTTGTCGAACTCACAACTGTTTGAGTGCCATTTACCACTAAATTACCAGAAACAGTCAATACACCAGCAATTGTTACATCATCTGGCAATCCTATACTGATAGCACCCGTAGCTCCACTTACTGTTGTTTCATTAGCAGTAGCAGATAAACCTGTTACTCCAGAATTAGTTACAGTTACAGCCCCTGTCGCACCAGATACAGATATACCACTACCTGCTACAATAGATGTAGCACCTGTGTTAGTAACTGTCACTGCACCTGTAGCTCCCGATACTGATATACCAGTTCCAGCTACATTAGAAGTTACACCTGTGTTAGTAATAGTCATGTCATAAGGGTCACCATCAGTTCCACTTGATGTATCTGTCCAATTAGTGCCAATACCTGTACCGCCTATCAGCTTAACTTCTTTACCATGTGAGATAGTGACTTCATCTCCACTATCATCTTCCAGTTGAAATGTAGTTGCTGCCGATGCATCAGCCGCTGTGATTGTGAGGGTATCCCCACTCATAGCTGTTGTAACATTGGTACCACCAGCAATTGTTAGTGTATCACCTGGTGTCATACCAGTAGACCCGCTGTCACCAGCTACGGTTGTATCAGAAACAACGAAGTCTATATTAGCACCACCATCGTCATCGTACGAAACCGAAATTCCAGTCTCAGTCCCATCTAACATACCACCTACTATATCCTCAACATCCTCTGTAGACAATTGCGTAGACGCAGTAACAGTTAGAGTATCTCCACTCATTGCAGTCGAGACACCAGTGCCTCCAGCGATAGTAAGAGTATCGCCAGGAGTCATTGCTGTTGAACCACTATCTCCTGCAACCGTTGTATCCGAAACTACCAAGTCAATATCGTTAGTCTCGTCTTGATACGTAACCGCTATGCCAGTTTCTGTATTACCAGTGAACATGGCTCCAACTGTATCTTCAACGAACTCGGTGTCGGTAGTTGTTAATATTCTTTTCCAGCCCATTTTTTATTCTCCTTATTATTTATTTAAGTAGTATTCGCTACCATCAAAGTAAAACCCACCAGTTACACTGTCAGGTTCACTCTCTTGAGTAGCTAGCTTAACCGTCCCTACATAGTCAACGGAAAAAAGTTTATTTGCGTCTAATAGATATCTTATACTAAAAATATCTCCAGTAGTAGACCCTGTTCCCTTTAGAACAAATTCAGTTATAGAATCTGTTAAAAGAGGTCCTTTCAACCCTAAGCCAGCAGTTGATAAGGATATAGCACTTTCATTACCTCGTCCATCTTCAACAGGACGAAGAACGCTATCCATTATTTGATTTAATTCATTTCCAACCTGCAAAAGCGATTGATACGTGTTTGCTGGTGTCTTGTTAAATAAGTCTGCCATTATCCAGATACTCCCCAATTATCCCAAGTTACTGCCGATGTTTTATCCCAATATGCTACAAATTTCCAATCCCATTTACCAGGACCAGTTTCTGAGTAATCCTCTATATTCAAAGCAGCTTCACTAATAGTATATGTATCAACTTGACCTACCTCAGTATATCCATCAGGGTCCCGTCCTCCACTAGGAATAGCTGGATTAGGAACTAGAGTCATTGACTCAATACCAGATACTATCTCACTGATGTGGTCTGCTGGGTTCACACTGATACTTGTCATTACCGCTATACTGTCTGACAGTTCAGTATAATTAACTGTTGAATATGTACTCATTTAAAAATCGTGTTGTTTAATGTGGTATTTACCACCTGAAATTCTTTCATTATTAGCATATCGCTTCCCGTCTTTAACCATATCCTCGAAACCCTTACGATAGTAAGCAGCTACATTAAAGAGGCGAGGGTCTCTTCCAAGTTTTATCTCATACCCCTTCTGTAATGCTTTATATACAAGAGCTTCGTGGAACTGTTCAGGAATTGCAGGAGTTTCATCCATTCCTATACCTGTCCCAGTATCTGATGGTATAAACGCTTCATCATACTTAGTTGCAAATAATGTTACTGTTTTTCCTTCTGGAGGACCAGAAAATCTATCGTCAATATTTTCATTTTCACTGAACTTAGCTATCGCTATAGAATCACGTTCTATCCACCAGGTGTAATCCAATTGGTCTGTATGTGCCATTACACTAAATCTCTCTTAACAGGTCTGCCTACTAATCTAGGAATATCATATCCATCATAGTCTACGCTATCAACCTCAGATATGTATGGTGGTAATCCATACCATCTTTCATCTAAGGTAGTATCAAATTGATAAGCAGCCTTCAGTAGTTTTGTTTTATCACAAAACTCTCGTAATGCATTATTCATCCACAGACGTATCTGAGTCTCTCCTATATCAGGATGATGCTGTTGCACCAATTCAATCATCTGTTTTTGTGTCATTAGGTCAATGCCAGGTATTCAACTTGAATCGTATTAGCACCATCTGCAAAACTAGCCAGAGAGGCATTCAGACTTCTAATCTGAACCGTATGAGCAGTAACACTTACTGCCTTAAGTGGAATAACCATTGATTCACCTGCCGCAAGAAATCCACATGATACTGCATTTGAACCATCATGGATTGCAACCTGTAAAATATCTGTAGTATTTACCACTGTACCTTTTGTTGTTCCTGCAGCTCCTTCATATCCAGTATTTTTTACTACTACTACATCCATTGCTGCTGCTGTAAGGGCAGATAATGCATCGATTGCTGCTGAAGCATAATACTTAACAGGTGCTGTGCTATCGTTCACAGTATTTGAAAATCCATGAGTTGCCCCACCTGAATCATCAATAGCTGCTAAGGTTACTTCATAACTACCACCTATACCACCTGGTATTGAACTAGCTGCTATAAAACTAGCTCCACTAGCTCCTTCTAAAGGTGTTATCTTTTCTGCAGGTGTTGCACTTACTGCAACCTGCATTTTTCCTGCTCCTGTTGCCATTTTTTATCTCCTTGATTGTTGTTCTAAATTACGAATATCGTCCTTACTTCCAGCAAAAAGCTGTAATCCTTGCATATACTCTTGTCTTAACTGTTGATACATTCCCAGTTTCCATTGATAATCAGCTGCCTGCTTTTGAACTTTAGCATTATGATTTTGTAAATCAGCACCATATACTGCAAGTCTATTTTGGTTATTCATAGCCATTTGTTGTACTTCTGCTTGGTGTTTATCCATTGATGTCTTAAAGACATTCAAAGCTTTTGTAAGTCCAGTTTGGAATTTTTGAGTTTCAGCTCCCAATTGAGAGCCATACTTACCTAAGTCATACCCAGTTTCACTTTGATAAGTTTGTAATGACTTAGCAATCTCCTGAGAGTAAGTATTCTGCCTAAATCCCATATCTGCACCCTCATTTTGGATGTCAGCACTATATTTAGTTAACGACCCCTGAGTATTTGCATTAAATAACCCAATCTCCTTCTGTAATTCATTAGAAGCAAACTCAGCCATTTCTTTATTAACTGTTGCTTGAAAAGCCTGTAAATCACTTTGATACTTTTGAAGGCTTTGAGCATCATCTCCTGCAGATAACTGTGCATTTTGTGTAGAAACTTGCAGATTAGCCTGATAAGTAGAGAGCTGTTTATTGAAATTATTCAATTCATTCTGGATATTCAGTTGATATTCAGATAACTTACTTTGAATCTCGGTCGTATATTTAGAAAGTGTAGTCTGCCATTGATTAGACCATGCAGTTATCCTTCCCTGATTTCTTGATATAACAGCATCTGTGTCTGCTTTGAAGACAGCAATTTTTGCCTGATAGATATTAACCGTTGCCTGTGCTTTCTGTAATATTTCCTGTACCTGAGAATTTCTAACTGCTACTTGAGCCCCTACAATAGACTGCTTACCACCTGATTCAGCTTGATATTTTGTAGTTGCTGCAGACAGCTCTGCACCATAAATACTAGCCTTTGTTTTCCATTCATTAGCCCAGGTTTGGATTTTACCAGAATTACCTGCAATAATACCATTGATTGTATTGGCATAAGCACCAACATCACCAGAATAAGCTTGAACCTGAGTACCAACAGCATTTATCCTAACAGCTGCCATCTCAGCATCTTCATCAGCAATCCAAGTCTCCAGGTCAGCCCAGTCAAGAGTCTGTTGGACTGGAACTGCTGGATAATCCCACGTTAAGCTCGGAGGTTCAGGAATACTAAAAGAGGGTAATACTATATCTGGAGGAAGCTCTATATCATCCACAATCTGTGTAACATCAGCATAACTCAAGTCAGGAGAAACTGGTGCTGTCGGAAATGTCCAATCAATACCAGTCAATGCAGGTAACTCACCCTCGCCATCGCCAAGAGCTGGAACTGCAGGCAAATCTGCTGAAGGTTTAACATACTCAGGAGGAGATTCGTCAAAAGTAATTGAAGTATCTTCCAAATTAGGAGCAGTAGGAATTACAGCTGATATCACTAAATCTTGTATATCTGGTAAGTCTGGTAAAGTCATTATAGGAGCTATATAAATTGGAGCATCAGGTACATTACTAAAATCTATATTAACATCTGACGGTAAAGCAGGTAAAACTAAGTCATCTGGAGCAATAAAGACTGGAAGAGTTGTTCCGAGTAAATCTAAAACTGGAGCAATGACGTCAGCTGGTAATGAAGACTCCTTTTTTCCCATTAACCTTTGTAAAATCTTAGAGGCTGCTCCAATTGTTAACAATCCCTCAGCTTCTTTAGGAAATCCGTAAGTTGTTGTTGCTTGTGCATATATATCAGTTGATGAAGTTGCATGGGGCGTTTTATACACATATCTTAATGTACCACCAGTTTCTTCACCTTGAGATGCTATAACGAATATCTTTTCACCATCAATATAATATACAGGAGCTGTATCACTAGCCCTATAGATTGAATCATCATCCAGATATCTAGTCTTCTCTTCTGAATTTACTACTCTTGCACTATAGCCTTCTTTACTTGCACCGAGTATCCTTAAGTCATGAATCTCTAAGCCAACAGAGGGTGTACCAGCAGGTACAGCCTTTGTTAATGATACATTATTCAATTTCTCCATTGGAGCTATGTTAATAATCTCCTCTCCAACAGCAACTAATGATTGGTCCATAAGGTCTAACTCATCCTCAAAAACCTCAAAATTCTTACCTATAAGGTCCTCAATTCTCTTTTGAAAAGAATCAGGCATTATTTTTTATCCTTTTTTTTATCGGCATTCATTTTACGTCTAGTATCTGGCTTTTCTCCATGCCAGGGATTACCAGTATCATTACTTGTCACTACTTTAGGCTTATCACTCATAGTATACTACTATCAAATCACTTGAACCACTCGCATCTAAAAACAATTGAGTTGAAAATGGAACTGGCTTAGTAAAGAATACTGTCTGTTTTGTAGAAACATACCCAATTGCAGCTCCTGAATTATCGCTACTATTATGCAATGTACCAGCACCTGTGTTACAAGCCCAACCCCACAACAACCCTGGTGATTCCTTTATCGCCCCATCAGCTGTCATTGCTTTAGATTTAACTCCCATTGGATTTAAGGGAGGTGTTTTAGTTACTGCTGCCATAATATCTCCTTATTTTGTTAAAATGGAACGACTTCTGGATTTGTCTTCGCTTTATAGGCAGTAGTAACATAAACATAATGCTGTTCCCTTCGGGACTTTGCATTAAATCCAGTTATTTTTTCCATTGCCTTATATAGTCTCTGATAATCAAGAGAACCATCTTTCTTTAAATACTTTTCTAACATAGTGACTCAGGGAGGTATCGAGCCTCCCTAAGCCTTAATCCGTATATGACGCTATTACCTCGCCAATTTAAGATTTATGATGGGTCAGCACCAATTGAACCACTAATGGTCATGTCAGACTGATTAGGGCCGCCACTGTAATAGATGAGACTAAAGCTAATAGGATTTGCTGCAGTTCCAGCATCTCTCTCTGCTTTAATCTTCATACCATCAGTTATAGCTCCACTGTATGCATATATCGCAGTATGATTTAAACCATGGTCTTCGATCAATTTACCAGTCGCAACTCTGTATGTACCAGCAGTATCCTTCATCTCAATATAAACATCAGCATTCAATGAAGCTCCTGCACCTGTTGTTATTTGTAGTACAAAAGAGCCAGCCGATTTTAACTCATTGATAATAGGCATTGAAGGCCCATTACTAACAGCGTTAGCTGTTGAGTTTGTAATCGCAGTACTCCAAACAATGTCAGCAGCATTACTTCCAAATGGGTCTGCTACTTCAACTAGTTTAACCCAACCATTACCAAGATTGGTTTTTGTCCAACCATTATCACTTTGTATTTCAGCCATTGTTCACTCCTCCTTAACTAAATTTCAGGATTGCGTGAGTCTCAGGTAAGGATATTTCTAAACCAGCTTCGGTTAGAATCATATCCCGTCTGCCATCCGTCTCATCTGTCTGGATATTAGTCGTAATTGAAGTATCACGATTTTGTCCATTACCAACAAGAGGACGATATGCAACATTTTTCATGTCAACACAGACACAATAATCTTCCCATATATTACGAAGCAAAGGCTCTGCAACAAAATGAAGATTACCATAAATAGTATTAACAACAGTTACGTTATGACCGAACTTACCTGGAACCTGAGTAATATCTAACCTATACTGGTCAGCACCGACAGTATTATTCATAAATGAACCATTGCCGAGCTTATTCAGATAGGTAAGAACCTTACGAGAAGCCATAACAAGCTTATTTCCTGAATTTCCACTTTCTGGTGCAAAGAAATCTTCCATTGCATCTAAGAAAGCATCATATCCAGATGACGCATAAGTCATGTTATAGATTTTACCATTTGCTTCAGTATAAGGTAGAATACCCCAACTGTATCTAATGGGTCCAGCCGATGATTCGTCAGCAGCACCAACACCAAACAGCATAGCGTGCTCAAGGTCCATCTTATGTTCCATGAGTTTTTCTTGCCATACACGTTTGTATTCGTCAGCGATTCCACGGTAACGGGTAGCCATTGCAGTTCCAGAGAATAGATTCATTCCAGTTTTGAAAATCTGGGTGTATCCTTCCCTGTCAAACAGCTTGTCTTCCCATCCTAATGGAGCACCAACGCCTTCTGCAAATGCTGAGCCAATTACTTGACCTTTGTTTCCTGCTGCATATGCTGAAGTATGAGTATCTAATGGAATCACATCAATTTCAACTTCTCCAGCTACACCTAAATCAGGAGTACCACTTACTTTGAAATTGTGAACATTACCATCGTCGCCTTTAATAGCTATTACTTGATTTTCAAGTATGAACTTAGGCTGTGAATTTGCTGCAACATTACCAAACTCATCATAACCACATTCTAGTTTGAATATGTTTGAATCTGCAGTACCATCTGCAGTATATGTTGCACTAGTTACGATTGTATGAACTGTAAAGTTCCTACGTTGCCACTGATGTCTTTGCTCTAAAAACTTAAAGACAGGGTCATCTGTGGGTTTCTTAGCAACTTTGCTAAGATATGTGAAAAAGGGACTCTGCTGGGGAGCTAACTCTGCGATTCGTTCGCCAAAGTTGTACATTCGTCTGGTATTACCCAGACCGACACCTTGGGCAGATGCACTTCCAGCTGAGGGACTTACGTATGTAGCCATTTTATTTCCTCCTTAAAAGGGATTTTGACTTTTGTAATCATCAATCAATGCGTCCATGACCCTATCTTCTATTGCAGTTTCTACAGGTGTTTCTGCAGTAGCTACTCCTACAGGACTAGGAATACTAAGTTTCTCCTTCTGGCGTCGCATCTCCTCAGCTTTACGCTGATTGGCTAACACTTGGCCTTGTGGCGACTGTTTCATTTTATATAACGCTACCAGATTATCCATTGTAATGGCCTCTGGTTTTGACATATTAGTCATGAAATCAGTAGCTTCATTTTCAGAGAAACCATAACCTTGTGTAAGCTGTGTATGAACATTGTTAGCCTGTTGAGCTTGTTGTTGCTGCATCATTATCTGACGCTGCCTCTCTCGCTCACCTACTATAACATTTTCCATAACATTGTTTCTCTCTTCTTGAAACTCAATCATATTATCCCTATAAGAATCAACAGATTCTCTATATTTGTAGCTCTTTGATTCGGGGTCACTGTATGCATCAATTGCATCGTATTCAGCTGGCTTTGTCGGTCTTTCGGGTCTCTTCGCTGGTTCTGCCTGAGGTTTCTCCTGTTGTTGAACTTGCCCAGGTGTATTACCTGCGGAGAGCGATGCCTCAACTACATCTAACACTTTGGGATTACGATTTATATAATTAGCTATAGGTTCTATAGCTCGTATATCGTTATACCTAGCGTTTAAAGAGTCAAACTCGCCCTTAACTTTGTCATACTGACTTTGCCAATACTGATGTTGTTCAGGGTCTGCCTTTGGGGCAATTATCTGTTCAATATCATCAGTCTCTACTGGTTGTCCACTTTCCTGTGGATTATTGAATGCAGCACTATCTATACCTTCTGCAACAAGAAATTCCTCAAAAGGGTCACTTTCGGGAGTAGTTTCACCTTGTGGTGTCTCTTCCACCAAATTTCCTTCTGGGTTTATCACTTCTTGCGGTTTATCTGCAAACTCAATTCTATTTTCCATTATTTCTCCTTGTATTATGATTTTCCTGTTTGTTGTTGGGAATTAACCTTTTGAAGGTCAGCTACAGCAACTTTTGCTTTCTGTAGCTCGTCTTGAAGCCTCGCATCATACAATGCTGAGGCAAATTTTACATTTTGTTTAGGACTCTCAAGGTCCGACTTAAATTTCTCTAATTCAAGGCGTTTCTTTGCATGAAGTTCTTCACGCTCTGATGTCTGCATATCGCCTTGCAATTTCTTTATAGATTGTTGTAATTGTTCATTCTGTTGCTGTAATTGTTGTATCATACCAATTCTCTCCATCACTCCCTCTGTATCCACGACTTCCGTCTTCTTTAATACTTCAAGTTGGTCTATTAAACCAGCTTTAAACATATCCATATAGGTTTCTAACTGTGCCCATCTATTAGAAGGCATGGTAGAACCGCCAACAACAATTATATCATATTTTCCAGAAGTAACATCATGTATCTTGCCTAGCTCTTGACCAGTGTATTTGTCTACAACTTGCTGATTTATAGTTGTTTCATTCGTTACACCATCAGGTTGTACTAATCTTATAATCTTTTCTTCAGTATACATTTGTTGCATTAAAGGAACAGCTACCTTAAAGCATTGCCTTAGATGACTTTCTGTATCAGCCTGTCTTGAACGACTACGTCTTTGCCCATATTCATCAATAGCTACTGTACCCCTAAATGTTGTAGGTGCATTCTTACTAGAACCCATCATAAGGTCATGAACGCCAAATCCATACTCTAAATCATACTTAGCATCAGCTTCATTCTTATATAGCTCATTGGGGAGTGGAACAGGTCCTGCAACGACAGGAGCACCTAACTCAGCATCAAATTCAACTACAGCAGTACCTGCTCGTCCCCATTCTTCTTCAATTTCCTTCTTATTGACACTTCCTCTTGGAACAAGCAACTTCACATTTGTTGATGTAGCAGCATGAGCTATAATTAAACTCCTAATTTTGTTTATATACTTTTGGAGAGGTTTAAATATGCGTACATCCGACAATGGATATGGATTTCTAGTATGTATATTAACCATTGGAACTATAGGATACACCTCACACGGTAATATCCTAGTATACATCAATTTTTGCCCAACACTCACTATCATTTTTATCCTATTCTCCCGTATCTCATTATATAGGATAATCTCTTTATCTATCAGGTCTCCCTTAGTAACAGCCTCAAGTTCAGTAGTAGTCCCTGGGATTGCAGTCGGGTCTTCTTCTGCAGGTCCAGGAGCCATCTGAGGCATTGGCTGACCTCCAGGTTGTTGCTGGAGTGTAATCTTACTCTCAGGATTCTGCTGTTCCCCTTCTTGAGGCATTCTCATATGGAAAATAGGTCCAATCTCCTGAATAATCTTTGTCAATTGAGCTACACCTTCTTCCACCGTAACATAAGTCGTACCCTGCTGATTATTTACAATCATAGCAGGTTGTCCACGATAAACCTGATATTCTTTATCGTCATAGCTAACATCTAATCCGTCCCACTCTTCAAAGACACGATGTGTTGAAACCTTAATTCTTGTATATCTCTCTATAAATTCACGATGTTTATGGATATTATCACTAGCTGTAGTCATATCAGGTATAAATGACTGCCTTTCCATTATCTTTAACTCAGTGCTAGGGTATCTATCCTTATCAGACTCTTCTGCAGACTTAATAACATTCATATAGTCTGGATATTGCTTATTAGCTTGTTCATCAGTCATTAGTCTAGCTATTAAGATATGACCAGCATCATTAAAGTATCTATCACGAGCATTAGGGTCTACATAAACATCTAATGGATATAAAGCACGTATTTTAACCTCACCTTTACCCATATCAGCATGAGCATCCTGGTATACCATCATATATCCTAGTCCACCAACATAATAGTCATCAATACACTGTTTAAACTCCTCATTCCCATTAGATACTTCCCAAACCCATTGAGCAAGGTCACTCCATATCTTAGCTGTTTTTTTATCAGCATCATCACGACCTGTAGACCTAAATTGAGGTTTATTGAATGTTAAAAGAGCTTTGGCAGTCTCGACGATAGGATGTATTCTATTTACAACTATTGGAGACTGCCCACGCTTCCTTAATATTTCTTCCTGGTCTTTTGTCCATTGTACACCAGAACGGAACTGCTGGTCTTCATAAAACCCTTGTGCCCAATCCTCTCTCTGCTTTTGATAATCTTCTAGAATCTCCAAAGATTTCAAGACTTCCTTATGCGTCTTTTTTTGAGATGCTCCCCCAGCTTGTTCTTTCAGGATTTCTGCAGCAGTCATACCCATCCTGTCTGCAGTAGTCTTATTATATCCCATCGGCATTATAGCACCATCCAGTCGTAATTACTAAAGCTGCCCCGCGTGTTTTTTA
>Ga0209434_1000353_pt1 | contig 23271 bp, 22 predicted proteins | sample ETNvirnome_2_300_FD_184068 | JGI IMG/M metagenome (GOLD analysis project Ga0209434, IMG submission 184068) | Marine viral communities from the Pacific Ocean - ETNP_2_300 (SPAdes) (version 2) | ecosystem: Environmental > Aquatic > Marine > Oceanic | place: Pacific Ocean | collected 2013-06-22
TCCAGTCAATATTTCGGTGCTAGACGCCATCCTGAAGGACTACTACATCGGTCCTCTTCAGGAGCAATTGAATAATGAGGTCATGGTCCTTCAGATGTTCGAGAAGGCCAAGATCTCCTGGGCAGGCAAGCAGGGCGTAGTGCCCGTGCATGTCGACCGTAACTCTGGGGTGGACTTCAAGGCGGAGGGCGCCACGCTCCCCACTGCTGGTTCGCAGACCACCAAGCGCCTGACGTTCACGGCGGCGTATCTTTATGGCCGCTTCGAGGTCACCGGTCCGGCGATTGCTGCTGCTGCCAAGGGTGGCACGGCGAGCTTCATCGGCGCGCTCGAACTTGAGATGGACAAGCTCAAGGACGACGTTCGCAATACCGCTGACAGGACCGCAATCAGCGGCGGTCGCGTTGTCGGATTCCTCAACCAGCACAAGGCCGAGGTAGGCGCTGCCACGTGGGAGTTCGCAGGCGACTTTGCCAAGATTGCCGCAGCGTACACAGCCAATGGAGGCAACATCGACGTTGCTGTTGTTGACTGCTCTAACGATACCCTGTCTGGCGACACTCTGACCTACGAGTTCATCACGACTTCGGCGGCTATCGATATCACCCACGCTGGGTTCAACTCATCGAATGGTACGATTCGCCTCACAGCCGCCCTGGACACCACCGGGGTGGCTAACGGGTTCGCGTGCGCCCTGGTGATCAGCGAAACAGATGCTTCCGTCGACTATCTTGACCAACAGCCAACCGGCATTTACGGCAACCTGGGATACGTTAGCCTCTTTGGGGTAGACCGTGGGTCTGTTGCTGGCGATGCCATGGCGCTCCAGTCTGTCATCGTCAACATGGATGCGGACAACTCTGGCAGCGGCGATGGCGAGGCCCTGACGCTTACCCGCATGCAGGAGGTGATTGACGGCATCAGCATCACGAGCGGCATGGACCCGAACGTGATTATGATGAACCCTGCCGACCGCGCGCAGTACATCGCCCTCATCAGCGGCAACATCTTCAAGCCGGTTGAGAAGGCGACGTCTGGCGACGGTGGCTTTTTGGGCCTGTCCTACGGCGGGGTCCCCATTAAGGCGGCGCGTCACGTGGACCGGGGCCTCATGCTGTTTCTCAACACGAAGTGCTGGAAGCTCGCGGTTCTTGAGGATGGCAAGTTTGCCGACCTCGACGGCTCGGTGCTCTCGCGCATCGTGAGTGAGGATAGTTGGGAGGGTTTCTACAAGTGGTACTACAACCACTACTGCTACCGTCCGAACGCCAATGGTGTTCTGACCGGCTTCCCGGTCCGATCGTAGCATGACTGTTCTCCACGACATCCTTCTTGCTCTCCTTCTTGCGGGAGGGGTGTTCGTGGAGTTACAGTTGGGTCGGTTGCTGACCTCCATGAGAAGGGCGAGGGAGGAGGAGACAAAACTCCTCCTGAGCCCGCCTTCGGAAGACCAAACCCCGTCCGAGATATTTGAGGTGTTGTATGGATCCGCTGACAGCAATCGGTGCTAGCCTGGTGGTGCCCTCTGTCGGCGGGATCGTGGAGGCAGCCACCCCGCGTGAAAGGGTCCCGTACTACCGGTTCGGCAGCGCACGGGGCCTCGGTGACCTCTACCCGCAACCCGAAGAACCCGGAAGCCCGTTCCTCGGAAACATGCTCAACGCCGTCGCTGGCACAATCCCCGGTATCATCAGCGGACAGTACGCCTGGGCTTCACCCGACGCAGGGACGGAGATTGAGTCCGCTTACGAGGGGACCACGTCCCTGGTGAACCAACCCTCCTCGATCTCGCCAGGGCCGTATGTGATGGACGAGGGGCTCCGATCAGACCTTGCCGCTCTTGAGCTTGGGTACACCCCAGACTGGCTCCGCAAATCTCCCTTTTTTGAGCAGGGGTCCTGGTAGATGCCCGACTATCCAGACAATATGGGGAGCCTGGTAGAGGCGTCCCGTAACGACAAGACTACCTACGGCCGGATGTGGGACCTTTGCACCATGTTCCTCGAAGGGCGGCAGTGGCTTAACTTCGACAAGAACACTGCCGCGTACCTCATCAACCAGAGGTCCAGGCCTGACGGCAGTCAGCGCCAGACGGTCAACCTGCTGCTCAATATCTACAGAAACATCATGGCTCGGCTCACGCTGAGCTACCCCTCCATTGCGGTCATCCCCGCATCCCCGTCTAACGATGACATCGTCAAGGCGAAGAGTTCGGAGATTGCGCTCCGCTACTACTGGACCCGCGAGGACATCCAGGACAAGGTTCACACCGCGCTTCAATGGCTGCTGGTGACCGGCACCACGGCCATGCACAGCTACTACGACGCTGACGAAGATGTCATCCACAGTGAGCCGATTAGCCCCTACGACCTCTTCTTCGAGGACAAGGTCACCAACCCGCGCGACTCTCAGTGGATTGGGATCAGAAGCTACCACGTCAAGGAAGACGTGGAGAAGGCGTACCCGGACAAGGTTGAAGAGGTCGAGGCTGCCCAGTCAGGCAGCCAGGACGACTCAGGCCTGGACTACGACCTTCACACGGTGCCAGACGACCGCGTCGAGCTGATGGAAATCTACTGGCGGGATGGCCGACACGCCATCCTCGCCGGGTCTGTGTACCTATACAAAGGCACGTGGAAGACCAAGAGCTTCCCCGTTCAGGTCATTCGCTACACCGAGGTCCCCGGCAGACTGTGGGGAATCGGCCTGATGCAGCCTCTCCTGGACCTCCAGCGCCTCTACAATGAGCAGCGCACCCAGGTGGTCCACAACGTCAAGCTGATGGGTAACCCCAAGTGGGCCATCCCCAAGACGGCTGGCATTAGCTCATCCTCGATGACCAACCGGCCGGGAGAGAAGATCTATTTCAACCCCGCAGGTGGCCCTCCAACGCAAATACAGCCCGTACCGTTGCCTGGGTATGTCCTGGACAGCATCACGCGCACACAGGCCGAAATGCACGACGTGGCGGGAATCCACTCCGTCAGCCTCGGCAAGCGCGCAGTGGGCGTTAGCTCTGGCAAGGCCATGCAGGTCTTGTCGGAGCGGGATACGTCGCAACTCCAGGAGACGCAGACCAACGTCGAGCGCGCTATCCGCGAACTTGCCAAGGTTGTCCTGGAACTGATGAAGGTCCACTACACCGAGGCCAAGATGGTTCGCATGCTCGACCAGACTGGCAGCGTGCTGTTCCAGGCCATCAGCTCCGAGAATATCGTGGACAACCCAGAGGTGTTCATCGAGGCAGGCAGCGCCTTCCGGTTCGATGCTCGCGACCGGGACCAGCACGTCATGGAGTTGTTCCAGGCAGGGCTCATCGACCCCGAGACGGCCATGCAGGAACTCTCCTTCCGCACTGGCAACGCCTACATCACCGAGCAGGTTCAAGGCCTGGCCCACGCCAAGAAGCTACTTGAGGCGACGAAGGAAGGATTCGAGATTGAAATCTTCCAGTCGGATGACCTCAAGTCCATGCTCAAGGTCTTCGCGGATTACATCCATACTGACGGGTTCTACGCCCTACCCGAGGAGCGTCAGCTGTATATCCGCGACGTGGCGGTTGCCCTGAGCAACCCCCGAGCGACGGATGTGGAGTTCATGAAGGCTGAGTCCATGCAGAAGGTCTTCCCACGACAGATGCCCCCCACGGCGTCTCGTGAAGACCAACTGGCAATGATTCTCGCAGCCAACTCGCCAGAGACGCAGGGTCAGATGTCTGAAGAGGCTGTCGCTGGGGCCGAGAAGGTTGGCGCCATGGAGTCGGCGCAGTCATCGCTTGCACGGGGCCAAGAGGCCCTGATTAGCCCGGTCTTTGGAGGGATGGGATGACACCCGCCGAAGTGGCGACCAAGTTTCGCCAGTACATCGATGAGCCCGACCAGACGTTCGTGTCTGACGCCGATGTCGAGACCTATCTGGACGATGGCTATCGGGAGTTTCGCAACATGGTGTGCGATATCAACCCGATGATCTACAACGTCACCGAGCAGATGACCTTCTCGGACGAGCGGACGCATGACCTGGCGACGGCAACAGGGTCCGCCGCCAGCCTACTGGGGGCGGCACCGACCGGAACAAGCGGACGCATGGTGCGCCTGAACACCATCACAAAGGTGAACACATCCGGCAATATCACGCAGCGCCTTGAGGCTGTGAGCAACTCACAGTCCCTCGATGTGGTCCCATCAAGCTACTACCTGGCTAACACCATCCTCCGGTTCAGCAGCAGACTGACCGGCACGTTCAACGTGGACTACGTGCCAGAAGTGGCTATCACGTGGACAGGTGGCTCGCCGACCGCCTTCGTCGACAACCTCACACCGTTTCACGACCTTATCCCGCTGCTCGCTTACCGGCAGTATGCGATTGTAGATGGCGCAGAGAGTGACCCCATCCTCCGTCAGACCGCTACGCGGCTGAAGGAGTTCCAGGAGTACCTCCAGGCCAGGGCCTTCGACGGCTACGATTACGTCCAGTCCGTATCCTGGTACAGCTAATGGCCGTCAAGGCTCAAGAGGTACAGGTCCTTGGCGACGGCATCCAGGCGAACGCACCCTCCCCAGGGTCGTTCGCTCTCAACATGCTCTACAGCAACAACTGTTGGCAGGTTCGGGAGGGCTTCGGCCAGGTCACCCAGTTCGACACTGAGATGTCGGCCGCGTATGGCACTGGCGCGGGAGCCATGGCGATATCCGAATGGGGGTTCACCAAGCACCTCGGATCACACCTCGTCAAGACCAACTTCGGCAACCTCCAGATGCTGTCGGTGTTCTTGGCGACAACCCTCTCCGACGTGTCGGGAGGGCCCGGCGCCAGTATGGGGTACTCTCAGTTGCGCCCGATCTATATCGTCAGCATTTACGACCTGAGCACCAACGAGCGGTTTGAGGTCCCACTCTACCCGCACACGAGCCAGACAGCCGTCGCCGCCAGTTACGGCGACTCTGTCCCCGCCACTCTCGGCGGCCGTTCGACCACTAGCGTCGGCGTCCAGGGCCTCCAGGACATACTTCCACAGTACCAGACGTGCAAGCTCGACAGTTACGAGTCGTGGGTGCATGCGGAGGACCAGTTCTTCTATTTTGAGGAACTGCGCGACATCCTCTACTTCGGCAACACATTCACCGGGTGTTGGGCCTATCTCCCGGCGTCCTTTAACGGAACCAGGAAGACGTTTATAGATAAGTTCAACCTGCGCGGATACGCCCTCCCTTACGGCGAGTCGAGCATGATCGTCCCGGTTGTGCTGAGCCCAGGTCTTAACCCGGAGTCGTTCGACTATATGCGGACGGCGGACATGCCAAACCCGGTCGATGTCGCCGTGGTGGATAGCCGTCTTGTTTACGCCTCTGGGAATGCGCTCTATTGGTCCGACCCTGGCCTTCCCAGCAATATCATCGCGGACAACTTCTTTGGCGTCCCGTCGGAGGAGCGCATAACGGCGATTGCTGAGCACGCCGGGAACCTGCTGGTGTTCACTCTAAACGAGACGTGGCTGTACCAGCCCTCAGTGGGGGCTGTTGTCGCAGGGGGGCGTTTCACCCGCGTAAGCGACACGGTGGGCTGCGTTGGGCCTAATGCAAACTGCCGCGTGGGGTCGGCCTTGATATGGGTAGATACAAGCGGAGTGTACCAGACAAGCAGCGGGCTCGACATGAGACCGCTGTCGGAGGATGTCCTTCCGTTTTTCGAGCGAGAGGGCATGACCAATCCACTCACCTCGTACTTCGCCGAGTATGGGCTGACGGACCCGTCAGCACGGGACCAGCCTACGACCACCCTCCGGTTCAAGCCGGAGGGGGTCAAGTGTACGTTTGTTGCCTCGATGGACATGCTTGTTGTGTCGATTCCGGCACTGAGCGGTGCGCTTGTGACGAGCGGAGGCAAGTGGTCGTGGTGGACATTTGAGAGCATGGTCGTCACCGGCGGTGGCGGGTCACCCCTCGTCGGGGTCAAGCAGAACCTGCCGGCCCCATGGGTCCTCAACTACCAGGACGATATCTTTGCCATAGCCGGGCCGGACGTTCAGTCGCTCACCGATGAGGCACAACTCCCAACCGGTGCGGACTTGAACTTTGACGTGGTATCGCGCTCCTTCTTTATCATGGAGTACGGCCGTGGCGGCGCTATCGATCGCAGTGTCTGGAAGGAGGACGATCGGAAGATCACCGGGTACGGCTCCTACAGTCCTCCGAGTGGCTCAGGCGCCACTGGAATTGGCGGCCTCTACCTTCACGACCCGATCAAGGTCCCTGTTGGGTATGTGTTTAACAGTGTTACGACCGCCACAACGGACAGGTTCATCCTCGTCCCCGTGAGCATTGTGCTGCCGCAGGCGGTCGCCAATGGCATCGATACCGTTGACATAAGGCTTGGGTTCGACCCGACGCACTGGAAGCCTGTCTTTAACCACGCGACCAATGCCGACGTGCAGGTTATATTGCCGACTGAGCGGCTTGCCAGTTCTGCGGGGTGGACAAGCGCCGGATCTGCCACTGGTCAGGTCAAGACCTATTCTCTCAACATATTAGGCCACCCAACCACCCCATCTCAGGACGGCGCCTATCTCTGGGTTCGGTGGAATTACGTGTCCACATCCGGGTACCAGCACGCACCGCACATGAACCTGTCTGTGCAGCGCCACTCACCGCTTATATACCTCCCGTTCGAGCGCCTGGGGGCAGCGGCAGACGAGGACACCAGTGGCCTTGGGTGGACCGTTCTTGTCGATGGAAGCGGACAGCCCCAGGTAACACTTGCCGACACCGCTGCCGGCGTCACCCTGCGCCTCGGCACGCACGTCTTTAACAGATGGTCACTCTCCACGACCTCCAAGCGGGAGGACGACTCGGTGGCCCAGCCTGTGGACTGGGCCTATAAGTCCACCAACGTTGGCCTTGAGGGCGGCAATGAACTGAAGATGCGTGGCCTGTGGGCCAACCTTCTTAGCCACGGCACAGCTACGGATAAACTCGACTCCGCGTGGACGTATGGGCTGTTTAACACGCTGGTCGGCAGTGACCGCAAGGAGTGGATGTCGCAGATTGTCGACATGTCGCCCACATCCGCCAGCCGTGCCGCCATCGAGCAGGCCGTTGGGTCCGAGACCCTCCGCACCAGGGTGAAAAAGTCGGATGGCACTCTTGTTAATAAGGTGTTCCAGGAGGGGGGCACCGGCATCATATGGGCCGATAAGGATGGTCACATCAACCCCAACTCAGACAGCACTGTGTTGATTGGCGATGAGGACACCAGCGACATTTCCGTAAGCATGTCAGTGAAGGGTCAGAGTTTCAGCGTGATGAACTTCGGCTTCATCCTGAACCGGGCCGAGAAACTCTGGCTTGAGGGCGTGAAGGCGGTGTTCCGCATTGTTGGCGGTCGTCGCCGGAGGGGGCGTTAGTGCCGGGCGCATATACAGCGCACGGCCTATACAGGCGTCTGCTACGCGCACCCCGCACGCCTGATGAGGCCAATGACTATGCCTACCTCAAGGCGATTGAGGACATGGTCTTGTCCTTGCGGTTGTCCCCGCCCGGCAGTCCCCTGGTGGAGTCCCGGAAGGAGGCGAACGCGTGGACTCTCGCGGGTGGCGTCTATCCTGGCTTTGAACACACCGCCGACCACAACGTCATACGGGGATTGGTCGCGTCGTCCACCCTTTCGCGGCGGTGCCGCATTGAGGGGCACGCGTCCGTGTCCGGCGTGACGTTTGACGACGATGGCGACTTGGGCACGCCCGAGCTTGTAAGCGTCGGCCCTGGTTGCGCTGTCAGCTTTGTGAACTGTGTCTTCAGGCGCGGTGATGGCAGTGTCGACAGCATTGTCCGCACTGCCGCTGCCGGAGCGGGCGTTGTGGCGGCTGTTGCGTCGTTTGTTGGCTGTACGTTTATTGGGGGTGGTGCCACCACCATCAATAACGCCTCTGGCGTTGCTGCCGGCGTGCAGATGGTCGGCTGCGTGAACCTTACCGGGAACGCCACCCTCGGAACTGTGACCGAGACAGGGACGGTTAAGATCTTATGACCTGGCGCAGAAACCCTAGAACGATCACCAAGGAGCAGTTCTCTACAGGCACCACGATTGATGGCGACCGCATCGACAATGCCCTGGACGACGTTGTTGAGCGTGTCAATGAAGTGCCATATGGGGACCTGCGTAAACGCTGGGTCCCCACCACATACGTGGCGGGCTGGACGCCCCAGAGTCCGAAGTGCCTAACATCAGGCACCCCCGAGCCAACGATAGGCGTCGACGCCTCCGATGTCGGAGGCGTCTACGGCACACATCACTGGCCCTGGTTGCGCGTATTGAATTACACGGACGAGGTTGTGGACGGTACCGTTGGGGCGGCAGTTGTCGACGATAACCAGATAACAAGCCCGTATCGCATAAAGGGCGCGGCTGTTCCTGGCGTGTATCCGTTTGGGAGCATAGACCCGAGCGCCAGCTTTGCCCCCGTCTCGACGCCTGTCGGGAGCCAGTTTGCGTGGACAAGGTCGTGGTTCGTGGAGGGTCCGTCTATCCTGGACTCTATCGACCTTATACTTGAGGTTGACCACGCCAGTTACTCCGGCAAGCTCTTCCAGAACGACTTCGCCTTTGCCGCAGGCAAGGCCCCTCCGGGGTATGCCGACACAGCGGCCAAGGACCTTGTTATCACGGCCACGGTGGACAGCGTGTTCGCCCCCGAGGACAGGAATATGGCGTCCGTGGAGGTGATGAGGAAGGGTTTCGCTATCGGCAACGACGCCTTTAGCGAGCTGCCACTGCCCAAGGACCCCGTAACGGCGCCCACTTACGACGACATGGCGGGCCTTACGACATTCATTGCCGGAAGCACTATCCAGGGCCCGCACATACGCCTTCACCGCCTCAACATACCGATACACCAGGACGCTCGCCTGCGAGTGTCGGTTGTGATACCTAACTACGCGGTCCAAAACCGGTCAAACGGCTGGAACAGCACGGCCATCTTTAGTGGCTTCAGTGCCGACTACCCATGGATGCAGCAGAAGATTCACATGGCGGTCACCATGCTTGAGGAGGTGACCAGTGGCTAAGATCACACGCAAGAAGCTCGCCCGTGGCACCAAGCTAATGCCCGAGCATGTCTATCCGCCACTGGCTGATGCGGCCACCCAGCTCCAGGGTGTTGCAATCGAAAAGGAGCAGATGAAGGCGCCGATGGCGCCGTTCCGGGTCAACCTAACCCTCCCGTACCTGACAAGTGACTCACTGCCGAACGGTCAGATGACCATACCGTTTGCGCTCCCTCCTCTACAGGACCACTTCAGCACTGTCACAAACGCAGCGGGCGGCAAAGACGCAGTCTATGACCCGGACCTGCCCAGGGTTATCCTAAAGTCGGTTTCATTCTCGTTCGACCAGAGGGGTGAGCCGGCTGGGATTGCAAGCCAGTTCTGGTCTCTCGCAGGTAGCGGCACGGCGTTCACGGGCAAATACGGCTACTCGTCCGAACAGGGCAAGATGAGCTACGAGGATGTGGTTAAGTTGGACGTGGCGCTGTCGTTGCACGAAAAGACGCAGATGTACTTCGGAGACTCCTACCCCTACGGGATGGAAAACGAGTTGTGGTCTATGGTTATCCCGAATAGTGCATATTCGGGTCGCGGGCTTCGCGTCAACCCGTTCATCCAGTCTGACATTGACGTATCCATCGACCCGTACAAGACCCTTATTCTAACGATAGACTGCCCAGGCCTTGCAGATGGTTCCGGGCGACGGCTATGCCTTCCGTCAATCGAGGCCTCGTTCCGGTTTGTCTCCGATCTTGTTCCGCGCGACTCTGGGTCGGCCTTGGTCCAAAACATCCCCGATGATGGCGGGAGCGGCACCGGCAAGTATGGCGCCAAGACCGGCCCGACTGTCTCCATCACTACGCCGGCAGCAGGGACGGCCGTCGAGGCGGACTCGTCCGATGGCGTGAACTACAACATCTCAACCATCGATGAGCAGTTCCAGGCCAAGCTGGAAGGCGGCTACAATCGCTTTGGCGATGTGCCGCCAACCGAGGTTGTCGCAGATGATGCGGCGTATGAGGTGATCGCAGTACCGCTTTACCAGAACATGGCCCACGGCGGCCTGTCACCGTCGCCCACGTTCTATGCGACTTACCCGTATCTCGCCACGCTGACCGGCACAACTGTGGGCACCAATCTGCTGGGCGCGTGCGACCGTCGCCTAATCCCAATCCACCACTCCTACACCATCCACCATGCCATCCTGGCCTGGAACTGGTCACCGTGGGAGCTTCTGAACTGGCACGGCGCAGGCACCGCCCCCATAACCGCTGGGCCGTCGTCCGCTGACGCTCAGCAGAGGGCCAGGATTGCATGCCCTGCGCAGGACATCGGACTCCAGGTTCAGCTTGGCCTTGGGACGGGAGACGGCTCTGACGGGTTCGGCTACCAAACCGTCGGGCTCTTGAACATTGCCAACCCGAACAACTACAACGTTTCGGCAAAAACCCCAAAGGTGGCCGACGGGCCCGCAACCACTGGTGCGTGGGACACGCATATAATCGACCGCATCACCACCAACAATATCCCAGCCGGGGTACTCGTCTGGGATTCGGGCGGCACTACGGCGGTGCCGCAACCCAAGTGGAACTGGGAGCTTCATTCAATACCCATAGTTGCGTCACTCGCCTCTGGCACCGGGGCCGGCTACTATAGCCAGGGCAGGGGGATATTCACTTCGCCCGGATGGAGCCGCACAGAGGGGCGCACGGATGTGTTTTCCGGCGCCCCGAAGACCGGGGGCGCCGAGCAGTGGATTGAGGTGAGGGCACAGCTGTGGGCAACGGATGCCTCCAAATCCCTATCCACCTCGGTGTACCAGTTCAATGCAGCTGAAGACATAGCCGACCACTCAAGCATCTTGGTAGGCTACGGCGGCTGCTACGTGTATCTTATCTGCAAGAAGCATCTCACCAAGTAGGGATTATCATGGCTGAATACGATCGAGGCGCCGAGTTAGCGGCGCAGAAGGCGAGAGAACGAGCCGCAGCCGCAGAAGCCCCCGGCGCCAAGTACGGTGTCGGAGCGCTCGGCAAGGCCGGTGATGCCATCGAGTACGCAGTGGCTGAGCTACCTGGGCTCATGTCGCGGGCCGACTTGGCTGCCAGGGAGGCAGCAACGCGCGAGTGGGATGAGACGCGCGGATTGCTTGGCTCTCAGTACGGTGAGACCCGTGGCTTCATGCAGGATGACTGGGCCGCGCAGCAGGCCCGCATGGCGAAGGACCGCCTCGCAGGCGGTCGACGCATCTCCCAGGAGGCGGCGCGTGGAATGGCTGCCGCAATGGGACAGGCGGGAGGCATGCCCCTTGGTGGCGGCTCTGCCGCGATGCTCAGGCAGCAAGGCAAGACAGCCGGTCAGACGGCAGCGAACTTCTACACCCAGCAGTCAGCCATCAGTGACGCAGCGCAGCGCGCTCAGGCAGCGCGCATGCTTGAGTCCAGCCAGGCCCATGAGAGAGGCATGCTTGCCGGCTCACAGGGCTACAATCAGTTGATGGCAGACCTGGGGCAAAAGGACCTCCAGAACCAGATGAGTTGGCTCGGTGAGACAGCCCCAGGCCTCTGGATGGGCCTCGCTGACACTGAGATGGAGGCCGCACAAAGAGAAGAGGGGGCCAAGCAGCAGTCGCTCGGCAGCACCACAGATGTCCTGAACTTCATGGCCCAACTGCGAGATGAGTATGAGACTTCCAGCTGGTTCAAGACGGATGATGACGAGAGCTGGCTGCGCGACCTGAACGCCATCCTCGGCAAGTTGCGAATGTCTGGAGACCAGGCCGGGGCGGCACTGATCCAAGAGGAGATCGACAAAGTTGCAGGCGACTACTACAACGACTAACCGGCCGGACACGGGTGTGTGATGGGAAGGATTGTAATACCAAGACCGAGAAGGATGGCCGGAGTGAGGGCATCCACGCCCCTGTCCGCACTCCGTGGACGCAGCAAGAGCCGGGGCTTTGATGCCTCGGACTTGCAGATGGTCAGCAAGGCCCTGGATATGGCCGTGGCGATCGGAGGCGGCATCGCTGGCGCAATCCAGCGTTCCGGTGAGGATGACCGAGCACCGAGCAGGGGCTCCACAGGGGGTGGCTACCTCCTGCCCCCAGGCACTGACGCACGCATCCTGGAAGACAGACGCGCCAGAAGGGCCGCAGCCGAAGATGCCACTGGCGGCGAGGTGTCCGGCGATGTTGAGGCCTTCTTCGCCCAGCAAACCCCTGACGCTCGTGACCGTCTCCCCGGTCTCGGCAGTGAGTTCACCCTCGACTCACCGCTTGTCCAGCAACGGCCCACCCCCGCAGGGCCATTGTCACCGGGAGTCCTCGCCATGCCCGGCTCTCTCGCCCCGGAGGACATAAGCGCACTCAGGTCTACAGCGCAGCTTATGCAGCATCAGTCCAACATGGCCCAGCAAATGGCGGCAGCCGAAGCACTCGACCCGAACAGGCCGGTTGGTCGGCCAGGGGTCCCGGCCCGACTCTTCACGCACCCAGAGTCGCCACAGGCTGACTTTGGCGCCAGGCTTCGCGCCCAAGCGCCCGATATAGGACGCCCGAACTCCAGTCAGTTGTTATACGGCGACGACCCGGAGGTCGCGGCCGCTCTTGGCGCGGCCCCCGCCCGGAGGATGCTCGCGCCGCCCCTGGCGCAGTACGCCCCCCAGTCAGCGCCCCCAGTACCACAGGCCCCGCCGATGCCTATGGCTACACCACAGCCACAGTTCATCCCAGGTGGCGGGCAGGCAAACGCCCTCGGAAGGCGGTTGCCGTCCTCAATGGGGCGCCTCATGGCGATGGCACCCTTCGTCCGCACGCAGGCCGATGCTGATCGCTTGATGCAGGCTGTCGCGACCTCACCCGATGTCCAGCCGTCCACCTTCGACGACTGGGTCTCCAACAAGCACGTCCAGCGTGCTCAGGCCCAGGTGGCCGCACTGATGCCAAAGGGTCTTGGGCGTGGGCCCAAGCCCGTCACGGCCCTCGACATGGCCCGGCTTGAGCAGACCCGCGAGAGGACTGAACTCATCCGTATGCAGCAGAAGATGGCCCAGGCCAAGTTGGATGAGGAGGCCGCCGAGCTTGTCCGGCAGGCAGAGCGCCTGAAGGGCGGCAACACGCGCGCCAAGAAGATGGGCGCCCTTGTCGATCAGTCGGTCTTTTTCCTCCAGAACTACAAGGCCCGTTCCGAGGGGGACATGGACGATGCGACATGGAGTGCCGGCGCGGGACAGTTTGCAGGCGACAGGCCCGAGAGCGTTGTCGCTCACGCCCAGCGCCTCAAGCTCCCCCGGAGAAGCATAGCCGCGATACGTGGTGGTGCGCCCATGCTGCTTCGCCGGGCACCGACAGATCCCCCGCCCCCTCGCGTGCTGATGAGCCAGCCCGAAAGGCGCTTGAGGCAGAACAGCATCGTCAAGCACGACACGGATGCGGCCGAGGCAGGCGGAAACGTGATGCAACTCCAGGGATACCTGACGAAAACGCCAAGGGAGTTGAAGGCCTTGAGCCTCACCCGAGAGGGCATTAAAAACAAAATAGAAGAGCAAAAGAACCTCGCCGGCATTGCCAAGAGGGCGGCAAAGTCTAATCGCGACGCGCTTCAGGCCGACCGAGAGGCCAGGGAGCAGGGCACTACTTCCGCGCCATCCGGCGCTGTCTATAATGCGGCCACCGGTCAATACGAATAGAAGCAAATGCCAGTAATCACTGTAAAGGGCTTGGGTCAGGTCAGGATACAAGGCGACGTTCCCACCGAGGAGGAGCGCCAGAACATGCTCCGCGAGATAGAGCGGCGCAGGGGTGAGGCCCAGCAGGTGCTAGATATTTCCCCCAGCGGGGTTGTCAGGGCGGCTGAGGCCGCTCAGTCCGTTGTGGATGACATCGGCCTGACTGAGACGATGCGTGGCTTCGAGGACCTTGAGGCCCCCGCCGGCAGAGAGTTCTGGGGCGACTACGAGCACCCGCTCCAATCCGAGTTTGTCAGGCCCCTTGCTGCGGGCGTATCCGCACTGCCGCGTGGCGTCCTCAAGGGCGCACTCGCCGCTTCTGAGGTCGTTGCTGGCCGACCCTTTGCGCCTGAACTCGTCGAACTCGAACAGTCATGGAAGGACTGGGAGAGCGGCCTCACCAAGGGAGCGAAGCCGGAAGATGACGACATCTACGCGGTGCTTGGCAAGGCGTCTGAGGGCGAGGTCACTCCGCTCCTGAGCCTGATGACACGTGGCATGGTCCAGGCCACGCCAGGGATGATCGTCGCCATAAAGAACATGCCCGCTTATATGGGCACACTTATCGGTGATTACGCACAGCGCGCAGCAGACGACAGGGGCTCGGAGTCCATCGAGTTCAATGACCTGGGCAGAGCCGTTGTTATGGCTGGCGCAGAGGCCAGCATTGAGAAGGCGTCAGCCCTCAAGGCCTTGAGCGGTGCGGGGGCAACTACCGCCCCAGGCGCAGCGCTGCGAGGAGCCCTCATTGAAGGCGGAGAGGAGTACACGCAGAAACACCTGGAGAACATAGGCATACAGGCCGGGTCTGACAGGCCGGGGTTTCTCGGTGTTGACTGGGCAGAGGGCCACAAGGGCGGCATCCACGGGCTGGCCGTGGGCGCCCCGATGGGCGCCACCATGGGCGGCGGTGCTGCCATGAGGCGCAATGACACCATCGGCAGGCTAGGGAGGCGCATCGCTGACGTGCCCGCACGGCGGGAAGCCAGGCTTCGACAAGAGGTGGCCGACCTTGAGGCCGAGGCAGCACAACCACCCGTCAGGCAGGATGAGCCCACTGGCGTGGTGATGCTTGAGCCCATTGCTGAGGAGGTGGTTGCGGAGGGTTCATTTGTTTTTCGCCCCGCCCCACCCCCCGGCGACCCCAGCCCGTCCAACCCCGACCTGAGCCGTCTTGGATCAAAAGACATGGGCACCCTCAATCGCGAAGGCATGGCCTACCGTGGAATGACCGAGCAAGAGTACGCTGCCACCGTTGCTCGCGATGGTCGCGTAATGAGCCGGGGTGACTACTCTTTTGCGGTCGAGGGCACGAGTTTTGCGGAAGACATCGAGACCGCCGAAGCCTACGTTAACTCTGGCCGGGACGACCCTAGGAAAACAGGCGCCCCCACTTACATAGTTGAGGTCGACAAGGGTCTTCTGACGAGAGACACCGACGGCTATTGGAAGTCGTCCGCACCGGTTCCCGTGAGCGGTAGGGTATGGAGGGTTGAGGCCGATAAAGGCGCACTGGTTGGCACAGAGGTCGCCACCCCCACCGCCGAGGTGGTTGCCGAAGAGGTGGTTGCTGAGCCCGTTGGCCCAGCGTTCGACCCACAAGCGTCTCTGGAGGAGTACCGCACTGCGCTAGACGGGCGCGACCCGGACCCCGCCGAGGACATCCGTACGATCGAGGCTATCTTGCAGCGGCCAGGTGCGGGACCATGGCTGGGGAACATGCGGAACATGGCGCTCGGCCGCCTGGAGGGCGACCCGTTCTCAGAGCGCCTCCGGTACGGAGCGAGGCGTGCAGAGGAGCTTTGGGAGCAGCGCCGCACCGCCCCAGCCGCCGAGGAGGTGGCCGAGACGGTGCTCACCGTCGTCCCAGGAGCGGAGCCGGGCGCCAAGCGCACGCTGGTCCTACGCACAACCCCCCGTGAGCAGGTCGAGGCCGACACTGACGTGGCCGTTCGCCGCGTTGAGGCTGACCGGGCACTGGCGGAGGAGGTTGCAGCCGTCCCAACACGCCCCCGCACTGGTGAGTCTGAGCCCAGGACAACTCAGGCTCAAGCCCAAGCCAGGCTGGACCAGGCAGACGTTGATGTGGACACCACCGCATCAGACCCGTCTGCATCACTGGCCGATATCGTTGAGAAGCAGGCTCGCACCGCAGGACTTCACTCTGATGCCAACAACGCATCGAATGAGGACACCCGCGCATTTCTTGAGGAGATGTTCCCCGACGATCCAGCCCGCGTCAAAAAGACCATGAGTCAGGACAGGGTGCCGGTGTCCCAGGCCTTGGCCGAGCTTCAGGCCAGAGACCTACACACTCGCACGCCGGATGACTTTACTGTCAAGACCACAGACCCCTTCGGTGCGATGCTCGATGACATCATCGCCACTGGGCGTGACGCTGATTACGTTGAGAAGCTCGCCTTTGGGCACGCAAAGATACAGCACCGCAGGGTCTACAAGAACCTGCTCCAGCAGTACGACAAGGCCGAGACGCAGGCTGAGAGGGACCTCCTGTCTAGGAAGATAGACAACGTCAGAGAAGCGTCAGGAAAGATAGCCGAGGCAAACGCCTTGGCTCAGCGCGCCTGGGGCCTAGCTGGCAGGTACAGCCAGTTCTTCTTGGACAAGGACCTTACGCTTGTCGAGGCGATCTCCAAGGCCAAGGTCGACAACAAGGGCCTTGGTCTGAGCGCTGATCAGCGAGCCTTTATCGAGAAGGAGTACGCAGTCTCGACCAAACTGGAGGCGAGGGCAAAGCCAATACGGCAGGCCGCCGTCAAGAAGATGCGCGCCCTGAGCCGCGTTATCAGAAGGCTGGAGGGCAAGGCATCCCCAACCAAGAGGGACGCCAAGCTGCTCAAGGAGGCGAGGAAGCGCTATGACAGGGCTGAGGGCACTGTCGTGATTGCAGACCACGACGTTCGTGCGGCCAAATCTATCCGTCTGAACGCCATCGACAGGTCTCGGACTGGAAGCGTGCTGACCGCACTTGGTGACATCGACGACGCCTCAAGAGCGTTGCGCTCCTCTGGCGAGGACAGCGCTCTCGGCCGCCAGGGAATGAATCTGCTAGCAAGGTCCTTGCTCACCAGGGAGCAGGCCTGGATTAAAACCATCCCTCCAGCGCTTAAGATCTTAGCCGCCGCAGTCGTCAACAACCCGGCGGGCAGAGTGCGCGCAAAAAGGCTCCAGCAGGAACTGGTAGACCAGCCATACCAAGCAGTGTTTGACCTGGTTGGTGGGCAGCTTTCAGAGGTCGAGGGTGTTGGTGGAAGGCACGGGGGCAAGATTGACGCAAGGCAAGAGGAGTTCGCCGCTAACTTATTCAACAGGCTCGGCAGGTTTGGCCGAGGCGTTGGCGAACGACTGATCGAGCCCAGCCAGAACGCCTATTCGCTGACGCTCAACATGCTCCGCAGGCACTACTTCGATGTGGCCCTAAAGAAGCGACTGGCCTTCTCGAACATCCCGACAGACCTTAGCGCCACTGAACTCGTTAAGGCCGTAAAGGCCGACCCTCAGATACTTGCCGACCTTGAGTCAGACGCTTACTTGGCCAACGTGTTCACGGGTCGAGGGGACTGGAGGATAGGCACTGAGGGCGGCAGCAAGGGCAAAGGGGGCAAAGATATCGCTGCACGGCTCGCTAAGCGGTCGCTGTACGCGCCCCGGTACATGATGAGCATCATCGAGAACAGCCTACGGACAATCCCTTCCGCAGCTCTGACCGGGCTGCTCACTAGGAGGAGTTGGACCAAGCCTCTGAGATACAAGAACTATCCTGAGTGGTTCAAGAAGCTGAAGAACCGCGAGTACGACCCCAAGGTTCTCCCTCTGATGATGGCCGGGGTTGGGCCATTCAAGAACGTAAGCGACTACCAAAGAGGCCGGCTTATGGGCGAGGCTGTCTTTGAGACAGCTTGGCTGAGTTCAATCGCTGCCCTTGCGATGATTGGCCTCGGTGACGATGACGATGAGGTATCTTGGTGGGAGAGGTTTAGGAAGTTCAACGACCCCAGTGACGCTGACTACCACAAGGTTGTCTTTGGCGACTGGCACTGGTCCTTTGAGGGCGGAAGGGGAGCAACCACTAGGCACCTCATGCCGTATAAGCTCACTCAGTCCGAGTCAGACGACATCGCCAACGTGAGCGGTGACGTTGACTGGAGCCGGAGGATCGGCAGGCTCCTGAGAAACAAGACGCGCCCACTTGTCTCTTCTGTGATCTCAGCGGCGGCGAACGAGGATTACCTCGGCAATCAGGTGACGGACATGGAGTGGGAGGAGGCCAAAGAGGACGTTTATGACCTCATGACCCACCTGGGCCAGCGCTCCATCCCTGTTGCGCTTGCGTTTACTCCAATCATCTCAGAGTCCATGGGTAGTGCTCTCGGCGAGGGCATGGCAGAGACAGGCATCCCAGGGGTAGTGCCCTCCGACCCGAGCATGGCAGACCCTGATGCACCAAGCCTACTCAACAGGCTCCTGATCACTGGCGGCTCCAACATGTTTGGCATCGGCGCTCAGTATTACGACGCCGAAAGCGGAGACGCGAGCATACCCCCAGAGCTTCGGAGGCTCCTCAGAGGCTCGGACCCCACAAGATTGCTAAGGCCGCCAGCAGGACTCTGACGTGATCACCATCATGCAACACCTCATCAAGTCTATCCGCTCACGCTTACGGCCCAATGACGCACTGGCGTCAGTGGCCGAGGCTTGGCTTGAACAAGGCGCAACAGAGAGCAAGGGCTCCAATGCTGGCCCCGATGTCTCATGGTTTATCCATGATGGCGGAGGCAACCCCGCCAAGCGACCGCCCTGGTGCGCCTACTTCGTCTCCTCTTGCTGCCGACAGGTAGCGAGAGCTGGCTTCGGTATCGAGTACGTCCGAACCGGGCGCGCTGTCAGCCACTGGCTCAAGGCGCCTCCAGAGAGGCGCGTGAACCGAGACGACATCTGGGACCTACCGAACCCCAGGGGCCTCATCTTTGTGCGAACGCGTATGTCCAAGCCCGAAGGCGAGCGCCAGAAGGTGCTCGACGGCACCAGCCGACAAGGGCACACGGGAATCGTCGTGGGGATTGGCAAGGACGCGCGCACTGTGACCTGTGTAGCTGGCAACTCGTCTGGCTTCGGCCACAGCCGAGTGTCTGGCGGTGGTGCAGTTGCGAAAGAAGTCATGACAGAAGGTGACGAGGCTTGGAAGAGGCTGGTAGGCTTCGCCCTCGTCATCCCACAGCAAAAGGATGAGGCATGAAAGGTCTCTGCGTTCTTGTAATCCTGATGATTCTCGGCGGCTGCGGCAGCACCTACCACCTGCGCACTGGCGGATGGAAGCTGAGCAAGGTCGAGGGTGAGGGCACCTGCCTAACAGTCCACGGTGACCTCGACCCAGAGGTTGTGCGTGTGTGTATCGATGCACCCGAGGCCCTCAAGCTGAGCAGCGCTGTGCTCGAGGAGCACTGCGATGGCGCTGACTGATGCCGATAAGGACTTCCTCCGCATCCCCCTTGTAACTGCCTCATTCCTCAACGTTCTTGGCAAAACCACTGGAATCGGCACGTTCACGGCGGCATCTAGTGCGCTGCAATTGATCCCAATCGAGCAGATTGCTGAGTCCCTCTCCGTTCTCCGCACTGACGAGGTGTTCATCGAGTCAGGTGTGATGGAGATAGATGATGGCGTGGCAATCGAAATCTTTGACGAGGAGTAGTCATGATTAAGACCGTCCACTCGAAGCCCATTGACGCCCCCGAGAGCGCTGTCGTTGCCAGCGCCATGGTGGCATGCCTCCTTCACCTCGGTGGCTTCATTGTCCTCGACCCGGTCGATTACGGTGTCGCGATTGGAGCCGTGCTGACCCCCGTTGCGATGCTTGTTGTTCGTCTGGCCCTGGTTGCCCGTGCTAAGATTGAGGAGGCCATCGACCCCGAAGAGGAGAGCGAGTAGGCATGAGTGTCACCGCATGGGCAAAGGCTAACGTAGTGGCTGTCGCCACCTGGGTGGGCGTTGTGCTCTCCTTGGTGGCTACGGCTGCCGCAAACGTGGCCCTCTCGACTGACACCCAGGAGACGCTCGTCGTCAAGACGGCTCAGCATGACGAGGACATCACCAAGCTGGAGTCTGATGTCCGCTCCATCCGTGAGCAGCAGGACCGCCTTATCAAGGTGGTCGAGAAGACCGAGACCGTCCTGTCTGAACTCGACCGGACCACCGCCGAACTCAAGGTGATGGTCCAGACCAGCCACCGTGACTGACGAGCTACTGCGGACCGCAAGCTAGACGCCGTGCTCGACAAGCTCAACGACGGCTGAGACGAGCCCACTTTTGCAAGCGCTTCATCCCTGCCGGTGAGGTGCCTGAGCACCGGGCCTCTCCCTTACGGTCGGCCCTTCGCCAGTAAGGGCCCCTGTTGATGCGTATCCAGGCGAGCTTCCACCTGTCCCGCACCCCTGGACAGTACCGATGCACCGTCCTCTCAGTCGTGACCAGCCTGCCAAGGAACACATGGATGCTGGCGATGGGGTCAGTCCGGTCATGTATGAACTGCTCTGCCCAAGGCCAGAGTTGGATGATTCCGATGGCCTTGCCGCCATCCCCGATGGCCTCAGTGTTCCCACGAGACTCGTAGCATGCCTTTGCGAGCGTCATACCCCTCAACCTAGGGGGTAGGTCGGCCAAGGCCTCAATCTCCAGGAAACGGGCCCCTAGATAGGGGTCTACGCCGCACCTGGCAGCATGCTCTACCAGCATGCGGTCCTGTGGTGTAAGGGTGGTCGATATCATCATCACGGTCAGGATTGCGTACATAAAATGGCCCCCGATGGGGTGTCGATGAAGCCGGTGCAGCCTCATACTAATTGTGGTTGGTCCCACCGAGGGCCGGATGCTCACTCTACCACTGGATATCGTCGTCTTTATAAGGGCTTGACGATGGCCCAGTCTGCCCTGTGGGTGGGCCGGACTGCTTCCGGCTCCCGCAGAACTCAAACCGGAAGGCGCGCACATACGACTTGCGCCGCCTGTTGCCCTCCTTGTCGGTGAACTCGTCATGCTTGAGCGAGCCCTCGATGTACACCATGTCGCCCTTGTCCTGGGTGCAGATAAGCTCAGCCTGCTTGTCCCAGAGGGTGACGTTGTGCCAGTCGGTGCTCTTCTCCCCCTTGGAGAAGGCCGACGTAGCCACCGAGACCTCGACGACAGGGGTGTTGTTGGACCCCACCCGTCTCATCTCTGGCTTGGCACCAAGGCGCCCCATTAGAATGATTGTGTTAGCCACTGCTTCCTCCTTTTGTTTGCCCCTTTGCGGCGACGTATTTGAATCCTCAATTCTCTCTGCCAGCACGGCTCACACCGCGCATCCTCCTCTCGCACAAACCGCTTGCAGTCCATGCACCTGCTCAGATGTCCTGCACCCCTTGGCGCTTGAGCCAATCGATGATGATGGCCTTGCCGAGCGAGCTGGGCGAGATGCTGGCCCCGAGGTTCTCCGACTTGCCGTTGTACTCCCGGCAGTAGGCGACCATCGCGTCCCGCACACTCTCTGGCACTCGCACCCCGAGGGCGATTTTCGCATTGGGGTATCGGTTCTTCTTGGCTTTCATCGCTCCTCCTTCCAGTTAAGAAATCCATTACGACCTGACTCGGTCCTGAGATTGTCGAGCACCTGCCTACGCTGTCGTTCATTCATCCCACTTGGCCTCGGCATCCCCTTGGCCTCCAAGAACTCACCGAGTTCGTAGTAGTCAATGTCCAACTCCATCGACAGGATGGCGCAGAAGCGCCCCCTGTTCTCCTGCCAGGAGGGGTGGTGCTTTGCCTTCCGCTCCTCCTCTTCGAGCCGGGCCTTCTCTTCAGGGGTGCGGAGGTCATCCTGCACCCCGCCATCAAAAGGGACGTCGTCAAACGCCTCCTTCTTCTCTGGCGGGCTGCTCACCGCTGCGTTCCCATCGTCGTCAGGGTCAGCCACGATGCCCAGGATGGCAGCCAGCGCGTAGCGCCTGGCGTAGGTGATGCCTGAGCCATAGCCGTGCGCGTTCTGCTTCGAGGCCATCACCCTCGTCGAAGACTGCACGTACTCACCACTCTCGTGGCACAGCATGGTGACCACCTCGTCGCCGTTGACCAGCTGGATGACCGAGAGGCCATGCTTGGTGGCTTGACGCGCCGTGTCAGTCACGCTTTCGAGCGTGGCGTAGCGGCTCCTGAAGTGCGGGTTGGTGCCATCCATGGCAGCCTTCGGCTTGGTGGCCTGGAAGGCGGCAATGGCCTTGAATAGTTCTGGTCCTGCGTTACTCATCGTTCTCCTCCTTTAGCTCCCAAGACACCGCCCACTCGTCGGCGTCTTCGTCGTAGTTAATCTCCTCTGTGGCTGGCCGCAGCATGGGCAGCGCACATCTCCCCTTTAGCCTTTCTTTAGCCAGGCCAATCATGTCTTGGTAGGTGATCACCACCCTAACCTCTGCCTTCATCGTTCTCCTCCTTCTGGGTTTTCTCTATCCACTGCGCCATCTCCTTGTAGGTCTGGTGCAGTGGGTGCTCAGGCTTGTCAGCGCCAATCTCCTTGAGCGTCATCAGCGCTGTCTTCTTGCGGGCGACGGTGTCCATCACTTCCCCCTTGGGCGGTTAGATATGTCCACCACGATGCCCACGATTGTCTCCACCCCCTGCTGGAGCACTCTCATCCTCCCCTCCAGGTCCGCCATCCTCACTGCGACATCCTCCAATGCAGACTGATGGACGGAGATATCAAAGAGGCAGGCGGAGCCCTTATCCTTTGCAGCAGCGGCCTCCAGCCGCTTTGACCTGCCCGAGCAGGACTGACCAGTCACAACCAGCCCAGGGATAGATGCCATAAGCGCTCCCGCAACCATGTTCCACTCGTCTGACTGAGTGAACTTTCCACTGGCCTTCTTGGACATCTCGATTGCGGGCTGTGCCGTCTCAATCGCCCGCCTTAACGCCGCATCCTTTTTGGGCGTCCACTTCATCACTTCCTCCGCGTGTGCGTGCCATCCACCCACTCGATGGTGACCACGGGCTCTCCGCGCTCATCGACCAGGGGTGACGCTGTCTCCGCCCATTCGAGCAGCTTGTCCTTGTCCACCCGGCACACCACCTCCTCGACCTTCACGTCGGCGGGAAGCATGTGCTCGTTCCGCTTGGACCAGGCGGCCCTGGGGTACGTCTCCTTGTGGACAATCCATGCCTTTGACCCGTCGGGGAGCTTCATCGAGCGCCCCTCCTCATCGCCGAGCGTGGCCTGTCGACTGTGGAAGATGGCTACGCCCAACTCCTTGCACCTGTCGACGGTCCTCTGGGCTGACTTGATGGCCCTCTGGAACGTGGCGACCTGCGCCTTGAGTGCCTCGATGTCCTGCTCGGCGCGACCCTTGGCGAAGTCAACGCACAGGTACTTCTCCGAGAGGTCACCCTCATACTGAGCCAGTGCCTCCTTGGCCTCACGTGCTGCCTCGGTGACCTCGTCGGTGAGACCATCCTC